>WNGH01004813.1_pt1 | contig 12871 bp, 11 predicted proteins | sample 5400631 | NCBI WGS metagenome assembly WNGH01 (sample SAMN13153373, study PRJNA577476) | soil metagenome | isolation source: 115 cm soil or saprolite under Garry oak tree replicate 1 | place: USA:California | collected 2016-06-15
ACGACCTGCCGCCGCGCGGGGTCGAGGTTGCGGTGCAGCTCATCCTGGCCTCCGCCGACGGACCCTCGCGCGCCCCGGCGCCCCCGCCGATCCGCGGCGTCATCGAGAAGCTCAACGCCCTGAGCACCCGCTGGAACGACTACCGCATGCTCGGGGATGCGCGCGTGCTCGGGATGGAAGGGGAGCGCACCAGCCTCAGGGTCGGCGACGAGTACCAGATCGACTTCCGCATCGACCAGGTGTCGGACGAGACGCGGACGATCCGCTTCAAGCCGTTCGCGCTGCAGCGGCGGGAGCTCACGGTCGAGGGGAACGAGCGCTTCGCGCCGGTCCTGAACACCGTGCTCAACCTGCGTGACTCGCAGCTGTTCATCGTCGGGGCGTCGAAAATGGAGCGCAGCAACCGGGCGCTGTTCATGACGATCACCGCCTCGTTGCAGCAGCCGTAGGACGCGGAGGCCCGGGACCCGCCATGCCGGAGTTCATCGCCAGGATCGGGACCAGCGACGGCACGATCATGGAGCGCCCCTTCACCGCCGAGTCGGAGGCGGCGCTCCTCGACGACCTCAAGTCGCGCGAGTACCTGGTCTTCGGCATCCGCAGGAAGAGCGGTCTCCTGGCGCTCCTCCCCGACTTCAGGCGCAAGCGGTCGGTCAGCATGAAGGAGTTCCTGATCTTCAACCAGGAGCTGGCCGCGCTCATCAAGGCCGGGCTTCCCATCATCGCGGGCCTCGACATCCTGATCGAGCGGCGCAAGAACCCGGTCTTCAAGAAGGCGCTGGCGGACGTGCGCGACCGGGTGCGGGGCGGCGCCGCGCTGTCGGAGGCGTTCGACGCGCAGGGGGAGATGTTCCCGAAGATCTACTCCTCGACCGTGGCCTCGGGGGAGCGCTCGGGCGAGGTCGCCTCGGTGCTGCAGCGCTACATCACCTACCAGAAGACGATGATGGTCCTGCGCCGCAAGATCGTGTCGGCCCTGATCTATCCCGCCTTCCTGCTCCTCGTCTCGTTCGGCATCATGCTCATCTTCATCACCTACGTCGTCCCGCGCTTCAAGGAGTTCTACGCGGATTTCGGCGCCGACCTGCCGCTCATCACCAAGCTCCTGGTGGAGCTCTCGAACCTCATGACCGCGCGCCTGCCCATCCTCCTGGTCGCCCTGGTCCTCGCCGCCCTGGGGGCCCGGGCCTGGATCCGGACGGATCCGGGGCGGCTGGCCCTGGACCGGATCAAGGTGCGGGTCCCGCTCCTGGGCGGGATCTGGCACCGCTTCGCGGTCTCCCGGTTCATGCGGACGCTCGGCACCCTGACCTCCGGCGGGATCCCGGTCGTGACCGCCCTCGGCATCTCCGCGCGCGCCGTGGGGAACCAGGAGTTCGAGAGGCAGCTCGTGGACGTGGAGCGCAAGGTGCGCGAGGGGGGCAGCCTCTGGCAGTCGCTCGAGGAGACCGGGCTGTTCAGCGACATCGCCATCGAGATGACGAAGGTCGGCGAGTCGACCGGCGCCCTGCAGGAGATGCTGGCGCACATCTCGGACTTCTACGACGAGGAGATCGACAACCGCCTGGCCACGATGATCGCCCTGCTCGAGCCGGTGATGCTCATCGGCATGGGGTTCATGATCGGCGTGATGTTCCTGGCGATCTACCTGCCGCTCCTGCGCTCGTACAACCAATCGAGCTTCTAGGGGAACCGCATGGCCGCCACTCCGAAGAGCACCAGGACGAAGACGCCGCCCCCGCCGGAGGCGGCGGCGACCGAGGGGTCGATCTCGAGCGAGGAGGCGCAGGCGCAGCGCATCGCCGCGCGCCTGGGCATCCCGTACATCGACCTCGCCGACTTTCCGATCAACCACGACCTCTTCCGGGCGATCCCCGTGGATCTGATGTTCCGCTACAACTTCATCCCCTGGAAGGAGGAGAACGGCCGGCTGGTGGTCGTGATCTCGGACCCCTCCGACGTCCTGATGGTCGACGAGCTGGAGATCCTGCTGGGGCGCCCGCTGAGCGTCTGCGTCGGCTCCAAGTCGGCGATCAACGAGGTCCTGAAGAAGTCCGAGTCGGGCCAGCGCGTGCTCGAGGCGGCCACCGAGGAGTTCAAGATCCAGGTGGTGCGGGACGAGGACGAGGAGGGGGACGAGGCGCTGTCGATCGACAAGCTGACCTCGGCGGACTCGCCGATCATCAAGCTGGTCGATTCCACGGTCTTCAACGCCCTGCAGCGCCGCGCCTCCGACATCCACATCGAGACGCGCGAGCGCGAGGTGATGATCAAGTACCGCATCGACGGCGTGCTCTACAACGCCATGGATCCGATCGACAAGCGCTTCCACTCGTCCATCATCTCGCGCATCAAGGTCATGTCGGAGCTGGACATCGCCGAGAAGCGCGTGCCGCAGGACGGCCGCTTCAAGCTGAAGATCAAGGGCCGCACCATCGACTTCCGCGTCTCGATCATGCCGTCGGTGCACGGCGAGGACGCCGTCATCCGGATCCTGGACAAGGAGTCGGTGAACGAGGAGTTCGCCGAGCTGCGGCTCGACGTCCTGGGGTTCACGCCGGAGGATCTGAAGAAGCTGCGCAAGTTCATCCGCGAGCCGTACGGGATGGTCCTGGTCACGGGGCCCACCGGCTCGGGCAAGACGACGACGCTCTATGCCGCCCTCTCGGAGATCCGCTCCAACGAGGACAAGATCGTGACCATCGAGGACCCCGTCGAATACCAGCTCCCCGGCATCACGCAGATTCCGGTGAACGAGAAGAAGGGGCTGACCTTCGCGCGCGGGCTGCGGTCGATCCTGCGGCACGACCCCGACAAGATCATGGTCGGGGAGATCCGCGACGAGGAGACCGCGCAGATCGCCATCCAGTCGGCGCTGACCGGCCACCTGGTCTTTACCACGGTGCACGCGAACAACGTGGTGGACGTGCTGGGGCGCTTCCTCAACATGAAGGTCGAGCCGTACAACTTCGTCTCGGCGCTCAACTGCGTCGTCGCGCAGCGGCTGGTGCGCATCATCTGTCCCAAGTGCCGGCAGGCGGTGCGCCACACGCCGCAGCAGCTCGAGGAATCGGGCCTGGGCGGCGCCAAGTACGCGTCCCATGCGTTCTACGAGGGGCGGGGCTGCATCGACTGCAACGGGACCGGCTACATGGGCCGGATGGCGATCGCCGAGATCCTCGACATGAGCGACCGGATCCGCGAGCTGATCCTTGACCGGAAATCGGCGGCGGAGATCAAGCGGGCGGCGCGCGAGGAGGGGATGACCTTCATGCGGGAGGCGGCGGTGCAGAGGGTCCTGGAGGGGAAGACCACCCTGCGCGAGATCAACAAGGTCACCTTCGTCGAGTGAGGGCGGGGCCCGGAGGAGAGCACGTGGCGCTCGTGGACAGCCTGAAGAGCCTGACGGCCCGCCTGGAGGGGACCGCCCTCGACGCGGGGCTGCCGCCGCGCTACCCGGGCCTCGCCGTGGAGCTGGCGCCCGACCGGATCACCGCCGTGCGCTTCGCCCCCGACCGCAAGAGCAAGGCCCTGACCCTCCTCGGGGTGGCCGCGGCCGACCTTCCCGAAGGGGCGATCGAGCCGTCCCTGACCCGCCCGAACATCCTCACCCTCGGTCCCGTGGCGGCCGCCCTGGAGTCGGTCCTGGGGAAGGTCGGCGCCGGAGAGCCGCGCGTGTCGCTCCTGATCCCCGATCACGTGGCGCGCGTCGCCCTCCTGTCGTTCGCGGCGCTCCCGAAGACGCGGCGCGAGCTCGGGGAGCTGGTCCGGTTCCGGATGGCGAAGTCGCTCCCGTTCAAGCCGGAGGAGGCGGCGCTCGATCTCATGATCCTCTCCGGGCGCGGCGCGGCCGGGGCGGCGCCGGCGGGCGCGTCGATCCTGGCGGTGTTCATCCATCGCGCGGTCCTGGAGCAGTACGAGTCGCTCCTGACCGCCGCCGGCTACTGGCCCGGGCTGGTCGGGCTGGCGACCTTCGAGCTCTACAACCTCTTCCGGGAGCGCCTCGAGGCGCACGGGCCGGCGGACAAGGACGCGCTCTTCCTGAACATCACGGCCCACTACCTGGCGCTCCTGATCTTCCGCGGGGACGACCTGATCTTCTACCGCTGCAAGCCCCACCCGGCCGGGGCCGGCGCGGAGGAGACGCTCGTGGGACTGCGGCGGGAGCTGTACACCTCGCTCGCCTTCTACCAGGAGAAGCTCCTGGGGCGCGGCATCGGACGCGCCTTCCTGCGATCCACGGGGATGCCGGGCGCGCCCCTGGCGGAGGCGGTGCGGGGGGAGGCCGGCTGCGAGGCGGAGGCCCTCGACCTGCTCCAGGTGGTGCCGCTCGGCTCGACGGTCGCGCTCGACGCCGAGGGGGCGGCGGGCGCGGCGCCGGCGGCCGGGGCGGTCCTCGGGAGGAGGCGATGAGGCCGATCACGCTGAACCTGGCGACGCGCCCGTTCCGCAACAACACGGTCGTGGGCTCGGCGCTGGCGGCGATCATCGTCGCGCTGGTCCTGGCGACCGCCTACAACCTCTACTTCTTCCTGCACTACGGCGGGAACTACGCGCAGCTGCAGCGCGACGAGGTGGCCGATCGCGCGCGCCTCGAGACGTTCGAGGCCGAGGAGGCCAGGCTCGCGCAGGAGATCCAGGGACGGGACTTCAAGCGCCTCTACGATCGGGGCCGCTTCGCGAGCGACCTGATCCTGAGGCGCTCCTTCTCCTGGACCCTCCTGTTCAACCGGCTGGAGACGGTCGTTCCCCCCGAGGTGATGATGACCGCCATCCGTCCGAGCATCACGACGGACGCGATCGCCATCCGCATCGAGGGCGTGGCGAAGAACCAGGGGGCGTTCATCGCCCTTCAGGAGAAGCTGCAGGCGCACCCCGCCTTCGCCCGAGTCTACCCGGTGAGCGAGCGCCGTCTCAACCCGAGCCGGCCGGAGACCACCTTCGCCCTCAACTTCGGCTACATGTCGAAGGCGGCGTCGGCGGCCGCGGCGGTGGTCGCCGCCGCGGCGGGCGGCGATCGGAGCCCCGCCGGGACGATCGCGCAGGCCGCGGCTCATCCCGCCCGGACGGCGCCCGCGGCGCCCACGCAGCCCGCGGCCGTCACGCCCCCGTCTCCCGCGGCCGCCGCCGCGTCTCTGCCTCCCGCCGCGGTAATTCCGGCGGCGCGGCCGGCCACGCCGCCGATCGGGACGGTGGGCCGGGACGGCCGGCCGCGGACCGCGGCGGTCCTGGCGCGCCTGGTGGCGGCGCCCGGAGGCGTCTACGTGCCGCCGGGGGCGGCGAAAGAGGATCGCGGTGGAACCGGCAAGGATGCCACGGCGAAGCACAAAGGGAAGCCCGCGTCGGCCGCGCCGCCCTCCCCGCCGGCGGGTCGGGGCCGTTCGGCTGGAGCCACGCCTCCCGCGTCGGGCGAGGCAGCCTCGACGCCAAGCCGGTCTGGCGCGCGCGGCGACGGCCCGCCCGTCGCGCCCCCGACCCGGGCAGGGCAGGTGCCGATCATGCGCGAGCCGGGAATGCCGCCCGCGCCCGGAAGCGGGCGCCCGCGCTGGCGGCTGCCGGAGGAGTCCAGGGCGGTCCCCGCGGTCCGACTCGATGTGCCGCTCGACTTCATGCGACGCCCCGTCGGCGAGATCTACGACGCCCTCGCCCGCGCCCATGGTGTCCGCTTCCAGATCGACCCCGGCGTCGATCCCCACGCGAGGGTGACGGTCAATCTGTCGGGCCAGAAGCTGGCCGACGCGATCGAGATCGTGGCGCGGGCGGCCGGCCACAAGGTGACGCGTCAGGCCCAAGGCGTCTACAGGGTCGTCCTGCCGGCCGGGGGCGAGCCGATCGCCGACCGGCCGATCCGCGAGGAGAGCCTGCCGCCGCCCGGGGGGACCCCGTGAGCGCCCCGGCGAAGCGGAGGTGGTTCGACCTGCGCCAGGACCTGTGGCGGATCGCGCTGGTCCTGGGAGCGCTCCTGGCGCTGAACCTCGGCTTCTACCTCTTCCTCAACCTGCCGCGGCTGCGCGCCCTGGCGGTGCTGCGCGAGCGGCGGGAGGAGGTGCGCCGGATGCTGCGCACGGCGTCCCAGCGGCGCGAGGCGATGCGCGACCTGATCCGCCGCTACGACGGGGAGGTGGTCCGGCTGGACGACTTCTTCACGCGGCGCCTGGGGACGCAGGCCGAGCGCATGACCTCGATCCAGAAGGAGATCCGCGCGATCGCGACGGAGTTCAAGATCGACCCGGAGTCGATCGACTACAGCCCGGCGGCGGTCGAGGGGACCGACCTGACGCAGTTCCAGATCACCGTCCCGCTGGTCGGGGGCTATCTCAATCTGCGGCAGTTCCTGAGCCGGGTCGAGGCCTCGGAGCACCTGTTCACCGTCGACAGCATGGAGCTCGCCGGCTCGCGGGAGGGAGGGGCGATGCTCAGCCTGACGATCAGGGTCTCGACCTACTTCCGCTCCCCCGACGCCGAGATCGGCCGTCCGAAGCCGAAGGCGCAGCGGCCGGCCTGAGGAGGAGATCGGAGTGCCCGCGCTGAAGGAGAAATGGAAGGAGGTCATGCTGGGGGCGCTCCTCGTCGCCATCGCCGCCGTCGTCTGGCGGCAGATCGCCTCCACGCCGTCGGCGGGGCCGGTCGGCTCCCGGCGGCCCGGCGCCGCGTCCAAGGCCGACCTCGCGTCCCTCAAGGTCTTCCCGGTCGACTGGGCGGCGCTCGACGCGCCGCGGCCGGCCATCGATCCGACCGGGCGGAACATCTTCCAGTTCGGCGCGATCCCGGTGCCGACCCCGCCGCCGCCCACCCCCGAGGAGCTGGCGGCGATCCGCGCGGCCCAGCAGGCCGCTCAGCAGGCGGCCCAGCAGGCGGCGCTGCTGGCCGCCCAGCAGGCCGCGCAGCAGGCGGCCCAGCAGACGGCGCAGCAGGTGGCCCAGCAGGCGGCGCAGGCCGCCCTGCCGCCTCCGAGGCCGCAGCCGCCGGCGATCTCGTACAAGTTCATCGGATACATCGGTCCCCCCGAGCACAAGCTCGCCGTGCTGCACGACGGCACCGACATGGTCTTCGCCCACCAGGGGGACGTGGTCGGGGGCAGCTTCAAGATCCTGGAGATCGGCTACGAGTCGATCAAGTTCGGCTTCACCGATCCGCAGTTCAAGGGACAATCCCAGACGATCCCGATGAGCAGCTCCTATTGAGGGGAGGTGACGAGGCGATGGAGGCAAGGGACGGACGTGAGATCGGCGGAACGCGGTCGCGGCGCTCGCGCGTCGCGGCGCTCGCGCTCGCCCTGGCGCTGGCGGTGCCCGCCGGGTCGTGCGCCACGACCGCGTACCGCGTCGGCGAGCGGGAGATGAAGGGGGAGAACTACGACCGCGCCGTCCTGATGTTCTCGCGCGCCGTGAGCTCCCGGCCCGAGAGCACGCGCTACAAGGTCGCCCTGGCGCGCGCCAAGATGAAGGCGTCGCAGGACCACTTCCTCAAAGGGCAGGCCTACGTGAAGGCCGGCCAGCTCGAGCCCGCCATCGCCGAGTTCCAGCAGACCGTCTACCTCGATCCGTCCCACCAGTACGCCGCCGCCGAGCTCCAGAAGGCGCTGGCCGCCTGGCAGAAGCTGCAGAAGCAGGAGCTCTCGGAGTTCGAGAAGGCGAAGAAGAAGGCCAAGGCCGAGCCGGGGCGCGCGGCGCCGCGCTTGAACCCCGCCTCGAACATCCCGATCGTCCTGCGCTTCAAGGACGAGACGATCCGGAAGATCTACGACGCGCTCTCCAAGGCGTCGGGGATCAACTTCATCTACGACGACCGGCTCGACCTCAACAAGAAGATCTCGATCGATCTCTCGGACGTCACCTTCGAGCGGGCGCTCGACACGCTCATGGCGATGAACAAGCACTTCTTCAAGATCTGGGACGAGAACACCATCATGATCGCCGACGACAACCAGCAGAAGCACAAGGAGCTGGACGATCTCGTCATCCAGACCTTCTACCTGAGCAACGCCGACGTGAAGGACGTGCAGGTCCTGCTGCGCACCCTCCTCGACGCGCGCCAGCTGGCGCAGAACGATCGGCTCAACTCGATCACCATCCGCGACACGCCCGACCGGGTCCTGGTGGCGGAGAAGATCATCGAGTCGAACGACAAGGCGAAATCGGAGCTGGTGGTCGACATCGAGCTGCTGGAGATCAACCGCACCATGCTGCAGAGCCTGGGCATCGACCTGACCGGGACGGGCGGCGCCAGCGGCAAGACGATCAGTTTGACCTACGGCGGCACGGGTGGCGTGCCGCTCAACAACCTGAACATCCTCAAGCAGTCGGGGTCCTGGCTGCTCGGGCCGGTCCCCGGCGTGGTGGTGAACTTCCTGAAGACCGACGCCGATGCGCAGGTGATCGCCAAGCCTCAGGTGAGGGTCAGCGAGGGAGCCAAGGCGACGGTGCGGATCGGCGACCGGATCCCGATCCCGACCACCACCTTCAACGCCGCGCCGACGGTCGGGGGGACGGTCGGCGTGCCGATCACCTCGTTCACCTACCAGAACGTCGGCATCAACCTCGACATCGAGCCGCGGGTCCACCACAACAAGGAGATCACGCTCAAGCTGAAGGCGGAGGTCTCCTCGCTGGCCGGGCAGGTCTCGGCCGGGAGCGGCATCTCTCAGCCGATCATCGGCACGCGCGAGATCGAGTCGACGATTCGGCTCAAGGACAACGAGACGAACCTGCTGGCGGGCCTCATCCGCGAGGAGGAGCGCAAGTCGCTCTCGGGCGTCCCCGGCCTCTCCGACATCCCGATCCTGCGCCGCATCTTCGGCAACACCGAGACGAACATCCAGCAGACCGACATCGTGCTGACTCTGACGCCGCACATCATCCGCATCCCCGACATCACAGCGGAGGATCTGCGGCCACTCTGGGTCGGCACCGAGCAGGACATCGGCCTCAAGGGAGCGAGCAAGCAGAGCGCCTTCGGCCCATCGCCGTTCGAGGCGCTCGGTGAGGAAGAGGAGACGCCGCCGAACCAGGAGCCGCAGGTCGAGGAGGCGACGCCGCAGGGGGCGCTCGTGCCGGGAGCCCCGCCGGCGGAGGAGCAGGCCCCGCCCGAGCCGCGGCCGACGCCGACCCCGACGCCGAACCCGCCACCTTCGTCCTCGACGCAGAAGACGCCATCGACCGGGGAGACGACCGGCCCGGCCGTCGTCACCCTGAACCCGTCGTATCTGACCGCCAAGGTGGGCGACACCTTCACCGTCAGCGTCTGGATCAACGGGGCGAAGGGGGTGGCGAGCGTGCCGTTCCACCTGGCCTTCGACCCGGCGTTGCTGAAGTTCGTCGCCTCCTCGAGCTCGTCGCCGTTCCTGAGCAAGGACGGCACGAACGTCTTCGTCCTGGCCACCTCCGGCGGAGGGGGCCGTGAGGTGGTCGTGGGGCTGTCGCGGGAGGGGACCCGTCCGGGCGTGGACGGCCAGGGAACGCTGGTCGATCTGACGTTCAAGGCGCTTCAGGCGGGGACGTCGTCGCTGAACTTCACCGACCTGTCGGTGCTCGACCCGCGTGCCCAGCCGATGCCGGTGGAAAGGCTGGGGAGCACCGTGGTGGTGCAGTAGGGTGGGCGGATGCTGCTGACGCGGCGCGGCGACAGGCCCGACGGAGCCCGGGGGGTCACGCTCATCGAGCTCCTGGTGGCGATCGCCGTCATGCTGGTGCTCACCGGCGTGATCGTGCCGACGGTGAAGTTCGCGGTGAAACGGCAGCGGGAGCTCGAGCTCCGCCGCGCCCTGCGCACCATGCGCCGGGGGATCGACGACTACAAGAAGCTGTGCGACGCCGGTGTGTTCCAGAAGGAGGGGGTCGACTCGGAGTGCTACCCGCCCGAGCTCGACACGCTGGTCAAGGGGGTCGAGCGGATGGGAGGGCTGGGGCAGAAGATCAAGTTCCTGCGGCGCATCCCGTACGACCCGATGACCCGCGGCTACGAATGGGGCCTCCGATCGTACCAGGACGAGGCCGACTCCGACTCCTGGGGGCGGCAGAACGTCTACGACGTCTACACCCGGGCCGGCGGCAAGGCGCTCGACGGCACGAACTACAAGGACTGGTGATGAACCAGGCGGGAACGGCGCGATGCGGCACCACGGCCCGGCCCGGGACCTTGCGTCGCGGGGCGGCGCGTCGCGGGGTGGCGCGCTCGGAGCGCGGCTTCACCCTGATCGAGCTCCTGGTCGTCGTCGCGATCATCGGCATCATCGCCGGGATCGCCGCGCTGCAGCTCCGGCAGACGCCGCAGAAGGCGAAGGAGGCGGCCCTCAAGGAGGACCTCTTCATGCTGCGCGACGTCATCGATCAGTACTTCGCCGACAAGGGGAAGTACCCCGACACTCTGCAGACGCTGGTGGAGGACGGCTACATCCGCAGGATCCCGGTCGATCCGTTCACCGGAACGGATCAGACCTGGACGGTCGAGCACGCGGAGGCCTCCGACGCGGATCCCGACGCATCGGCCGGGGTGATCGACGTGCACAGCGGCTCCGACTCCGCCGCGATCGACGGGAGCAAGTACAGTGAGTGGTGAGGACCCTCGGCCGCGGCAGGACGCCGTCGGCCGGGTCAGCGGAATGACGCGGGGCCGGCCGGAAGACTCGTGGCCGGCCGCGCCCGACCGAGGTATATTTCAAAGAAGAGGAGCCTGGCTCATGACGACGCGCTGGACCCGGAATCTCTTGCCGGCCGCGGCCTGCCTGGCGGCCCTCGTCCTGGCAGGCTGCCAGAAAGGCGATCGGATCCCTCCCAAGGGTGCGACCATCACGCTGGCGGCAAACCCGACGACGATCCCGCTGGGGTCGAGCGCCATTTGCCAGACCGCCCTGCAGGTCACGACCTGCGGAACGTCGCAGGTCGTCGCGACCGTCAGCAACGAGCTGGGAGTCCCTCTTCCCGATCAGGACGTCCGGTTCAGTACGACCGCAGGCGCCCTCTTCTTCGACCTGACGAACTTGGTCAACGCTTCCAATCTGCCGATCCAGACCGACAGCCTGGGTAACGCCCAGGTGAGTCTCGTGACGACCACGAACTCCACCGTGACGGCCCGCTCGGGGGTGACCTCGGGTACGCTGAACCTGAATACCGTCACGGGAAACCTGAGTCAGATTCTGCTCGACCTCGACCAGGACCCGAACAGCCCCTGCGGGACGAACAACGATCCGATCATCACGAGCTGCAGCCAGGAGGTCTGCTTCGTTGCCACGGCCAAGGACACCAGCGGGAACCCGGTGCAAGGGGTCACGATCGTATTCAAGCTCCAGAACAACACGACCGGTTCGAGCACCTTCAACGCGACATTCGTCACCAGCCAGCCTACGACCCCGGCCGATGGGGAGGTCCACACCGTGATGACGCCCGGGAGCGACTGCGGAACACAGTGCAGCGGCAACAAATGCAGCCAGGCGGATGTCGTCGCGCAGACCTCGGGGGGAGCCTTCCAGAGCTTCCCCTTCAGGGTGACGATCAATATCCCCTGAGGAGAGCACGGCGATGGGCGTTCGGCGTCGGCGGAACGGGGAAGAAGGAGGCCTCCTGATCATCCTCATGGTCGGGGTGGCGGTGGCGTCGATCGCCCTGACGGTCGCGGCCCAGGCCTGGAGCACGACCTGGCGGCGTGACAGCGAGGAGGAGCTGATCTTCCGAGGCCAGCAGTACGCCAACGCCATCCTGGCCTACCAGAAGGAGCACGGCGGCCAGTACCCGCTCAACCTCGAGGAGCTCAACAAGCCGGGGCCGCGCCGGCTGCGCTACATCCGCAAGCTGTTCAAGGAGCCGATCGCCCGGGACCACAAGTGGGGGCTCCTCTACCTCGCGCCGGGCGGGCAGTCGGTCTACGACCCGAAGGCGGCGCAACAGGCGCTGAAGAAGGCCCACGACGACGGGTGGGACCAGGACGACACGTCCGCGGGCGGGGGCACGGCGCAACAGGGTGGTCTTCCGCAGGCGGGCGCGCTCCCTGCCGGCTACACGCCGATCCGGGGAATGTCGACCGGCGCCGGCGTCCCCTCGGGGGCGGGACCGCTGGCGGGGGCGCCGCAGGGCTCGATCCCGATGATGTCCCCTCCCGTGCCGCCCGCGCCGGAGGGTGGCGCCGACGACGAGGAGCGCGTCAGCGAGCCGCCCCTGGGCTGGCCGATCGTCGGCGTGATCAGCCGGGCGACCGGCAAGGCGAGCGACGTGACGCTGCGGGTCTACAAGGGGCACACCAAGGTCGACGAGTGGCAGTTCCTCGCCTTCGACCAGACCGGGGATCAGCCGCAGGTCCCCGGCACCCCCACGCCGATGTTCCCGCAGATGATGGGGGTCGGGCCGGGGTACGGCGGGAAGCCGACGATCATGGGGCTCGGCCCGGGGGCGCAGCCCTGGGGACAGCGTGGCCGGCCGCCCTTTGGCGGATGGAACAACTCCGGCGGGCAGGACGGAGGGGGCCAGGGGCAGAGGCAGCGGAATCCCCAAGATCCGAATCAGGGGGGCCAGCAGTAGAGACGATCGCTGCCGAACGTTTCAGGCGCCGGGACATCGGCGCGCGGGACGTTGACAAGCGGGGGCGATCACGGTATTAAACGCCGGCACGGCGGAAGTCGCGGGCCGCGCAGGCGGCGCGGCCCCGGACCAGCCGCCACAGAAGCTCCAGGCCATGGCATGTCGCTGAGGGGAGGAGCGATCCTCCCCTCGACTCTTTTTGGCCCGCCGCGGCGCCGCGGGATCGCTTCCGCCGTCGAGGCCGGACGAGGTCGAGGATGATCGTCATGAAGTTCGGAGGGACCTCCCTCGCGGGGGCCCCCCAGATCCGGCAGGTCGGGCAGATCGTGCGGCGCTTCGCCGGCCGCCGGCCGGCCGTCGTC
>WNGH01009929.1_pt1 | contig 12869 bp, 12 predicted proteins | sample 5400631 | NCBI WGS metagenome assembly WNGH01 (sample SAMN13153373, study PRJNA577476) | soil metagenome | isolation source: 115 cm soil or saprolite under Garry oak tree replicate 1 | place: USA:California | collected 2016-06-15
GCGGCGGTTGGCGTCGAACAGCGCCGCGTCCGGCCGGCGCGATCCCGGCTCCACGATCTCGTCTCCGGTGGAGAACAGCGCAACGCGCACGCGCCGCCGCACCGGCAGATCGGTCAGCCCGAGCGCCGCCGCAAGCGCGATATGCTGCGGCCCGAGCCGGCGGCCCGCCGGCAGCGCCGCCGCGCCTGCGCGCACGTCCTCGCCGGCAAGCCGGCGATTGGCGCCGGGCGCGAGCCCGGACGGCACGACCACGCAGGCGCCCTCGGTGCGGCAATCCTCCTGCATGAACACGGTGTCGGCGCGCGCGGGCATCGGCGCGCCGGTGAAGATGCGAATGGCCTCGCCCTGGCGCGCCGGCCGCGTCGAGGCGCTCCCCGCGGTGAGGCGGTCGGCCACGACGAGCCGCGTCTCGCCGGCCGGCTCGAGATCGGCGTGGCAGACCGCGTAGCCGTCGACGGCCGAATTATCGAACGGCGGCAGATCGAGCGGGGCGATGATTTCCTCGGCCAGCACGCGACCCGCGGCATGATCGAGGCTCACCCGTTCGACCTCTCTGACTGGGCTCACGCGCTCGAACATCAGCCGTTCGACGTCCTCGACCAAGAGCAGCGCGCCGCCGAAGGCGAAGCAATCGTCGGAAAGCTGCGCCATCAGCCGCTCCCGGCCCGCTCGTTCGGCATCGCGACCGGCGCCGCGCGGGCGAGCATCGTTTCGAGGATGGCGTCGACGTCGTCGATCGCCAGCACCGGAACGCGCGCGGAGGGCAGCGGCCGGTCCGACGCGATCGCGACGATGTTGGGATCCTCGGGATGGAGCAGCGGCTTGCCGACCGACTCGCGGTAAATTTCGAGCTTGGGAAGCGAGGCGCGCTTGAAACCTTCGACGATGACGAGGTCGACCGGCGCGAGCTTTGGCAAGAGCGCATCGAGCGCCGGCTCGGCGCTGCCCCGCAACTCGTGCACCAGCGCCCAGCGGTTGGCCGAGGACACCAGCACTTCGGTCGCCCCCGCCATGCGATGGGTGTGGGAATCCTTGCCCTTCTGGTCGACGTCGAAGCCGTGATGGGCGTGCTTGATGGTGGAGACCAGGATCCCCCGCTCGACCAGCCGGGGGATCAGCTTGGTCAACAGCGTGGTCTTTCCCGCCCCGCTCCAGCCGGCGATGCCGATGACGCGCATACGGCCAATATAGCATTCCATGCAGCGTCGTTTCGGGGCATCGCGGAGCGGCGAGCGTCATCCTGAGGCGCGAGGCGCGAAGCGCCGAGCCTCGAAGGACCGCCGAGCCACGGGCTGCGCCGTCGCCCTTCGAGGCTGGCCCGCTGTCAAGATCCGGGCAGATCTCACGACGTTCGAGCGGGCCAGCACCTCAGGGTGACGGCGCGCGCTCCGATTAGCTCCTACTCCGCCGGGCTGGGATGCGGGGGCGCGGCGGCCGCGCGGCCCTCTTCCTCCTCGACCCAGAGCGAATGGTGCTCCTTGGCCCAATTCAGGTCGACCTCGCCGCCACCCATGGCGTCGAACGCCCCCTGCATGCCGATCGTGCCGATGTAGATGTGCGCCAGGATGGCGGCGACGAACAGCATGGCGAGAACGCCGTGGATGATTTCGGCGATCTGCATGCCGGCGATGCCGGCCGCGTAGAACGGGAAGATCAGATAAAAGCCCGATACGGTCATGGCGGCGCCGGTCAGGATCACCGTCCAGAACACCAGCTTTTGCCCGGCGTTGAAGCGTCGCGCGGGCGGGTGTTCGTGGCCGAAAAAGCCGCCGGCTTTTTTCAGCCATTCCACATCGATCCGGCCCGGAATGTTGTCTCTCACCCAGAGCACGAAGATGAGAATGAGGCCGAGCACGAACGGAAAGCTCAGGTAGTCGTGGATGTATTTGGCGGCGACCGAGAACTTGCTGAAGGCCTCCGGCCCCATCAGCGGCAGCAACAACGGCCTGCCAAAGGTGATGTTGAGCCCGGTGAGCGCCATCATCACGAACGAGGCCGCGGTCAGCCAATGGGTGAAGCGCTCGACGGCGTTGAAGCGGGTGATAGTGCGCCCGGATCTGCCGCTCTCGATCTTGATCGTGCCGCGGATCGCGTAGAAGGCGACCAGCAGCACCAGCATGCCGAGGAAGGCGATCGCGCCGATCCACCGCAGCGTCACTTCGTGGAACTGGCGCCAGTTCCGCCCATCGGGCTGCTCCACCACGTAGGACTTGGTATCGGGAATGGAGCCGCGCCCCTCGATGCGACGGAATTGCTGCAGCAGCTTGTCTTCCTTGACCGAGTCCGCGGTCGGATTGACCGACGAGGGCTGCTGGGCTGGCGCCGGCGGCGCCAGCGCAACGAGCCCGGCCAATGCCAGCGCCGCGAGGACGAGCCGCAGGCGCGCGACGAGCGTCATGCCTCTTCCTCCCTTTTCTTTCACCTCTCCCCGTAAACGGGGAGAAGGAGAGGATACACCGTGCCTACACCGCGATCTCTTCGCGGTACGCCGTCTTCCAGCCCCATGCGCCGGAACCGTAGCCGCGCTTCAGCACCCGTTCCTTGTAGATCTGGGCGATGATCTCGCCGTCGCCGGCGAGCAGCGATTTGGTCGAGCACATCTCGGCGCACAGCGGCAGCTTGCCTTCGGCGAGGCGGTTGGCGCCGTATTTGTTGAATTGCTCCACCGTATTGTCTGGCTCGGGTCCGCCGGCGCAATAGGTGCATTTGTCCATCTTGCCGCGGGAGCCGAAATTGCCGACGCGCGGATATTGCGGCGCCCCGAACGGGCAGGCGTAGAAGCAATAGCCGCAGCCGATGCACAGGTCCTTGGAGTGCAGCACCACGGCGTCCGCCGTGGTGTAGAAGCAATTCACCGGGCACACCGCCGCGCACGGCGCATCGGTGCAGTGCATGCACGCCATCGACACCGAGCGCTCGCCGGGCTTGCCGTCGTCGATGGTGACCACGCGGCGCCGGTTGATGCCCCACGGCACCTCGTTCTCGTTCTTGCAGGCGGTGACGCAGGCGTTGCATTCGATGCAGCGATCGGCGTCGCACAGGAATTTCATTCGAGCCATGGTGCCGCCTCCTACGCCGCCCGGATCTGGCACAGCGTGACTTTAGGTTCTTGCATGCCAGTCGCCGGATCGTAGCCGTAGCTGGTGATCGTGTTGGCGCTCTCCCCGAGCACGACCGGATCGGCGCCGTTCGGATATTTGCTGCGCAGGTCCTCGCCCTGGTACCAGCCGCCGAAGTGGAACGGCATCCAGGCGACGCCCTTGCCGACGCGCTCGGTAACCAGGGCCTTCATGCGCGCCCGCGAGGCGTTCTCGACCCCGGTGACCCAGACCCAGCCGCCGTCCTTGATGCCGCGGTCGGCGGCGTCGGCCGGGCTGATCTCGATGAACATGTCCTGCTGCAGCTCGGCGAGCCACTTGTTGGACCGGGTTTCCTCGCCGCCGCCTTCGTATTCGACCAAGCGCCCCGAGCTCAGGATCAGCGGGAACTCCTTGGCGATGCCTTTGTCGATCGCCGCCTTCTGCACCGAGAAGCCGATATTGGGCACCCGGAACTGGCGGGCGTCGGCGAGGGTGGGATATTTCTCGACCAGATCGACGCGCGGCGTGTAGATCGGCTCGCGGTGGGTGGGGATCGGATCCGGCAGGCCGAACGCGTTCATGCGCGCCTTGGCGTTGCCGTACGGCAGGCAGCCGTGCGCCATCGCCACGCGCTGGATGCCGCCGGAAAGATCCGTCGACCACGCCACCGTGTCGGCCTTCTCGCCGCCGATGCGCTCGATGGTGGCGAGCTCTTCGGGCGTGAGATCCTTGTCCCAGCCGAGCTTCTTGAGCACCGCATAGGTGAACTCGGGATAGCCGTCCTGAATCTCCGAGCCGAGCGAATAGGAACCCTCGGCGAGCAGGTTGACGCCGTTGCGCTCGACGCCGAACCGCGCCCGGAACGTGCCGCCGCCGTCCATGACGTTGAGCGTGGTGTTGTAGAGCAGCGGCGTGCCCGGATGCTTGAGCTCCGGCTTGCCCCAGCACGGCCACGGCAGGCCGTAATAATCCCCCTTGCACGGCCCCTCCTTGGCGCGCAGCGTGACCAGGTCGAAGTCCTTCTGGTTGGCGATATGCAGCTTGAGGCGCTCCGGCGACTGGCCGCAATAGCCGGTCGACCAGCTGCCGCGATTCATCTCGCGCAGAATATCCTCCGGCACCGGACGATCGCCCTCGACCTTGATGTTCTTGAGCATCGCGTCGGCGAATCCGAGCTTCTTGGCCATCAGATGGATGACCTGATAATCGTCCTTGCTCTCGAAGCTCGGCGACACGACCTGCTCGCCCCATTGCAGCGAGCGATTGGAGGCGACGCGTGAGCCCGAGGATTCGAACTGCGTGCACACCGGCAGCAGATAGGTACCGTCCTTGCGGCCGGCCTTGACCGCGAGCACCGCCCAAGTGGTCGGATGCGGATCGGCGACGACCAGTAGATCGAGCTTCTCCAGGCCTTTGATCGATTCCGGGATTCGCGTGATGGAGTTGCTGGCGTGGCCCTGGACGAACATGGCCCGCACGTTGTCCTTCTGGGCGACTTGGTCCTTCGGCAGCAGCACCGCGTCGAACCAGCGGGTGAGCGGAATGCCGGGGGTCTCCATCATCTTCTTGTCGTCGAAACGCGCCAGCAAATCGTTGTAGTCGACCTCCCAGACGCGCGCCCAATGCTTCCAGGCGCCCTCGACGAGGCCGTAATAGAACGGCAGCGTCACGATATCGAGGCCGACGTCGGTCGCGCCCTGCACGTTGTCATGGCCGCGGAAAATGTTGGCGCCGGTGCCCGGCTTGCCGACGTTGCCGGTCAACAGCAGCGCCATGCAGCTCGTCCGCACGTTGGCGGTGCCGACCGTGTGCTGGGTCTGGCCCATGCACCAGATCAGCGTGGCCGGCTTCTGCGTGGCGAACATTTCGGCGACGCGCTTGAGCTGCTCGCCGGGAACGCCGCTGACCCGCTCGACCTCCGCCGGATCCCACTTCTCGATCTCTTTCTTGGCGTCGTCGAAGCCGTAGACGCGCTGCTTGATGAATTCCTTGTCCTCCCAGCCGTTCTTGAGGATGTGCCACATCATGCCGTAGAGCACCGGAATGTCGGTGCCCGGGCGCAGCCGCACGTATTCGGTGGCGTGCGCGGCGGTCCGCGTCATGCGCGGATCGACCACGATGAAATTCGCCCTGTTGAGCTCCTTGCCCTCCAGCAAATGCTGCAGCGACACCGGATGGGCCTCGGCGGGATTGCCGCCCCAGATGATCAGCGTCTTGGCGTTGCGGATGTCGTTGTAGCTGTTGGTCATCGCGCCGTAGCCCCAGGTATTGGCTACGCCGGTGACCGTGGTCGAATGGCAGATGCGGGCCTGGTGATCGGTGTTGTTGGTGCCCCAGAATGCTCCCAGCTTGCGGAACAGGTAGGCGGCCTCGTTGGTCATTTTCGCCGAGCCCAGCCAATAGATCGAATCCGGCCCGGATTTCTCGCGGATCTGCAGGATCTTGTCGCCGATCTCGTCGATCGCCTTGTCCCACGCGACGCGGGTCCACTGGCCGTCGACGAGCTTGAGCGGATATTTGAGCCGGCGGTCGGAATGCACGAGCTCGCGCACCGCTGCGCCCTTGGCGCAATGCGAGCCGCGATTGAACGGGCTGTCCCAGCTCGGCTCCTGGCCGATCCACACGTCGTTCTGCACCTCGGCCGTCACCGTGCAGCCGACCGAGCAATGCGTGCAGATGTTCTTGCGGGTGGCGACCGGGGTGCCGGCGCGCGGCGGCGGACCCGCCTCGGCCCTGCGTACGCCGCCGAGCGGCAAGGCGCCGAGCGTCGCCAGCCCCGAGGCGACGAGGCCCGAGCGGCGCAGGAACGTGCGGCGGTCGAGCCCGCCGCTCGATTGGCCGGCCAGCGCGGCCGCCAGCTTGCCGCGGTGCGCTTCGCGTTCCTTCCTTTTGATCAACACGGCCTCGTCTCCCTCACTGCGGATATTTGTTGACCCGGTAGAACGCCTTGACGTGCTCGGTTTCCTTGTAGCGCGCCTTGCGCTTCTCCTGGTCGGATTCGGCGGCCGCGGCCGGACTCGTCAGCGGCACGGCGCTGGTGGCGGCCGCGGCGCCGGCGCCCGCCGCCAGCACGCGAAGGAAATCGCGACGGGCCACTGTCTTCTTCTGCGGTTTGTCCATGGCGGGCTCCTCATTGATCGTTCGGCCGGCGGCTCACGCCGGCAATGCGTAGGCTTGCGATTCGATTTCGATGAATACCCGGCCGAGCATGCCGACGCTGCGGTAGAATTGCGCGGCTTGCGCGCGCTCGAGGTCCGCGAAGAAGCGCGCGGCCCACGGCTCGACGTGCTTCTTGAAGATTCTCTCGTCGCTGCCGGACGGCGCCGGAAGGCGGCCGCCCGCGAGCCCCGCCATCACTTCGCATAGCGTCGCGAGGTGATCCTCCGGCTCGTAATTGCCCTCGGAGCGCGCAATGCCGAGTTCGGCGAGATCGGAGCGCAGGCGCGCCAGCGGCCGCTCGTAGAGGAATCCGGTCAGATAATAGGAGCCGTAGGGCATCACCTCGCCACGGCCGATCCCGATGAACAGGTCGAAGAACTCCCGCTCCACCGTCTCCGGCCTGGCGGCGCGGGCGGCCTCGGCGAGCGCCGCGTGGGCAAGCCCGATCGGGCTCGCGTCGACCTTGAGATCGGCGATGTCTTCGAGGAGCTGCCGATCCGGGGTTCGCGTCAGCAAGGCGGCGAGCAGCGCATATTCGCGCGCTCGCGCGGCATCGACCTCGTCTGGCAGCGCGGCCATAGCGAGGCTCTCTTCGACTTGAGATTGTGACGGCTGGGACGGCTCGATCCGGCCGGCGAGCATCCCGTTCCTCCCATCTTCGTCAGCCGCTTCTTCGAAGTTCTCGAACGATCGGCCTCTGGATTTTATTGTGGCGGTTTCCTCTGGATTGTTCTTGCGGTTCAAGACCCTGCGAGGATGCGCGTCGATCCTGGCCCGGTCAATAGTTCATTTATGATCGCTGACCCGACGACCGCGGCGGCGGTTCCGGCCCTGCGGCTTGCTGTTGCATCGCAGTATCGTCGCGGCGGGCCTCCGGTTCCGCAGGAGTGCGTACACCGCCCGCCGGCGGCGCTTGCGTCCCGCCGCTCTCGCCTGCCTTCACAACCTCGTGTTCGGAATCGCCGCCGCTCGCGGAGCGATCGGACTGGGCGGCAGCCGGAACCGACGGCATCTCGCCCGAAGCCGGATCCGGATCTCCGAGCACCTGCGCAACGAGTTGCCGCGCGGCATCCGGAGCAAACGGTCCGAATCCCGGGACGCCCTCGGGCGCGTTGAAATCCCAGGCGTTCTCCGAGAGGCCGATGAAATCCCGGATCGCGGGATCGCTGCTCCAGGCCCGGCGCAGCGCGGCGCGCGCAAGGTCCTGCGGCACGCCTTGCTCGAGAAATGCGCGAATGTCCGTGCCGCTGTCGATGGAATCGATCGGCGGCAGTTCCGCCGCCGGCTGCGGCTGAGATCGCGCCGCCGGCGGGGCGCTCGGCGGCTCGGATTTTTCGCTCGCCGTCGCCGCGGGTGCGGCGGGTTGTTCGGTAACGGGCTCCGCCTGGGCCGCCGCGGCTTTACGTTTGCGTCGCGACCAGCGCGCCAGGAAGGCTTCGCGATCTTTCATGCTTGCCGCCCCTTCCGGGTAGGAACGCGCCGACCTAGCGCTTCCGGATCGGCGCGATCCCGCTCGCGCTTGGCAAAGGAATGCTCGGCCGGGTGCTCGGCAACGAACGCGGCGATGGCTTGGCGGATCGGCTCCGGCATCGCCACCTGCTCGACGAGATCCGTGCCCGGCTCGGTAAAGCCTTCGCCCTCGGTCGGATCGGCGGTGACGGTCTTCAGCTCGAACGGCGGCTCGCGCCCCGTGGGCCGCAACACCACCCACAGCGAAGGCGCGCCCGAATCGAGGTTATCGCGGTAATGAGCGGTGTCCGAGCGATACAGCTCGATGTCGACGCTGCCGGCAAAGAAGCGCACGGCGTCCGGGGCGGTCGCGATCTCGGTCCAGGGCGCCGCTTCCGGGATGCCGGCGAGCACCGAGACGGGACGCCAGACGTGCTCGGTCCACGGGCTCGTCGCCTTGCGCCGCTCCACGACGACGCCGACCGGCAGACGAACGAGCGGGACGTACATGCTCAACTCACTCTCTCCGGCGAACGGATCGGCAGCCCGACCACGAGATTCTGCGGCTTGACCCGCAGCATTCCGTCGGGCGTCATCGCGAGGATCAAATAAACGTCGTCGCCGGCAAGTTGCTCGGAAAGCCGTGTAGCATCGCGGAACGTCAGGCGATAGAGCCCGAGCACGCGTCCGGCGGTTGCCGAATCGAGCTCCTCGCCGTCCCACAGTCGGTCGCCGATCTTCGTGGCTGCGGCGTCGAGCCCGACATACCAGGCAAGCGGCGCGTTGCGCACCTCGATCAGCGGCTCGATTTCCGCTTCGAGCGCCAGCATGTGGCGGAGGAATGTGGCGATCGCCTGCGCCAGCGCCGCGTGGCCGCGCCGTCCCGCCGTGAGATCGAGGGCGAAATCGAAGCGATCGCTGCGCGCCCAATAGCCCTGCGCATTGTCTTGGTTCAGAACGTCGATCGCATCTGGGCCCGGCAAGCCCAGCATCGACACCAGCGGCGAGACCGGAGCACCGTTCTTGCCGGAAATCAGCTCCTCGTCGGCGGCAAGCGGCGCGCCGTCGTGAATCGTGATGCGTTGCGGCCGGAACATGAGCTCGGCCGCGCGCAGCACGAAGGGGTCGTCGCAGCCGTCGAGCGCATTGCGGAGAATCACGTGGACCAATTGATTGAGGAACAGCGGCGGCGTGCTGCCGACGCCGTTGCGCGCCAGCGCCAGATACGCCGCTTCCAGCGTGGGATGCGCCAGCAGATGATCGCGGAATGCGACCAGCAGCTCAAAATTCTCCCGCGCGTCGGCATCGGCAATCGCGGAAATTCTCCCGCGCGTCGGCATCGGCAATCGCGGAGATTTCGCGGGCGGCGACGGCGCGGCGCGGATTTTCGAGCAGCGTGCGATGGAGCGTCCGCTCCGCCGCGCATGCCTCCGCCGGCGGCGCGAGCTCGGGCCGAGCCAGATAGATTTTCAGGAATTCGTCGGTCACCACCAGCCCGCCGCCCTCGTCGCGGTCGAGCAGATGATGCCCGCAGGAGAGCCAGAAGTCTTTCATGGCCCGCCCCTGCCGGGCGGGTGGCGCGTGCCGAGCGGCTTGCTCCGGACACCTCCCCCTGAAAGGGGGAGAGCCTGCCCTCGGGCTTGACCCGAGGGTCGACCGGCCCGGATCAAGTCCGGGCCAGGCTCCGCGTCGGGAGGGGGTCGCGATCCCCACTCCATCCCTCCCCTTTTCAAGGGGAGGGAGTCGCTTGCGGCCCGCTCGGAGCCAAATGCCAGACCTCCGCGAGGAGAGGGAGGAGACTGCCGATCCGCCTCAGTCATGCGAGCGAGTCCTGCTCTCCGTGCCGAGTGCGACGAGATCCACCTCCTCGTCCGTCTCCTCCTCGCCTTCGACCTCGAGGAACGCGAAGGCGCGCAGCGGCTTGGCGCCCGCGCGCGGACGCAGCGTGCGAAACGTCTCGCGGATCTCGCCGTCCCGCTGAACGCGATGCATGGCGATCAGCGTATCGGGCGGATGCTCCGCGAGCGATGCGGCAAAGGCGACCTCCTCGGCGGCCGCGCCGCGCGCCGTCTCAAGATCCGGAGCGCCGAAATGCTCGACCAAGCGCGCCGCCAAGGTCTCGATCACCGCTCCGCGGGTTTCCTCGTCCGCCTCGACGACTTGCACCAGCGTCGACCAGCCCAGGCTCGAAATACCCAAGAAGCCGCTGCGAAACGCGGTGCGCGCCTTGCCCTCGAGCGTTGCGGGATCGGCATCGAGAAACGCGAATGCGCCGGGCACCGCCCATTCGCCGGGCTCCGCGGCACGTTCGAACACGAAGGTGTCGGACGGGTCGAGCCGAATGGTGCGCAACAGCTTCATGCGCGCGGGGCTCCGGTGTGCGGATCGAGCCAGGACGGCACCGCGAGCGCGGGGACGAGCCGGCGCTTGCCGATCGCGCGTTCGCCGACGCGGCGCACCAAAAGATCGCCGGCCCGATCGATCGAGCGTTCGACGCCGTGCTCGGCCGCAATCCGCGACAGATAGGATTCGGCGATTCTGCGGAACCCGGCCTCCTGCCAGGCGTCGGTCAGCACCATCAGGTGCCGCGCGAAGCTTTCCACCACCTGGCCGGAGCCGAGATCGTGGAAGCCCTCCTCCTCGAGCGCTGCCCCGAGCGGCCGCAGGCCCGGCTTGCGCTCCGTCATCTCGACGGTGCGGATCATGGCGCCGAACACCAGCCAGGGCGCGGGACGATCCTCGCGGGCCCCCTTCGGCCACGCCAGACGCCCGCCGCCGACCAGTCCGCCGTCGACCCGGATCGCGTCCGGCCAGTCCACCTGGATCGGCTTCTCCGGCGGAGCATGGACCGCCAGCGCATCGACCAGCGCCGCCATCCCCGCATAGAACGCGCGGCGGGCCTCGGCGAGCGGCTCGTCGGGCTCGAGCACCACCGCGAACTCGACGACGTCGAAGCGGCCGACCCAGACCAGGGTCCCGGCGCCCTCCTCCGCGGCAATGCCCTGCGCGTGCGCAAACGCGTCGCCGACCTCGCGCAGGCTCACCAACCGGAACGCGGGCGGCAGGTCGAGGCTCGGCGCAAACGGGGTGCGCAGGCGGCCGTCCAGCGACATCGATGCTCCTGTACTTTTGAAGCGCTACAATTATAGCTAGGCGCCCCAGGTGGCTAGAGACCGCAGGCGGCACGCGGCCCGGAGATCGCATGGCGGAACGGCGCAAGATCGTGTTGTGCTCCTGCGAGGGCACCATTGCGCTCGATGCCGACGCAGTGCGCCGCGGCTGTCCCGGCGCCTCGCTCGAGACCGCCCACCAATTGTGCCGGGCCGAGCTCGAGAAATTCCGGGCCGCCGCGGCGGGGGGCGGCGCGATGACGATCGCCTGCACGCAGGAAGCGCCGCTGTTCTCCGAAGCCGCGGGCGAGGTCGAAGGCACGGCCGGGGCGGCGGGGGCGGCCGGAGGACCAGAGGCGGAGATCGCATTCGCCAACATTCGCGAGACGGCGGGTTGGTCGACCGAGGGCGCCGCCGCCGGCCCGAAGATCGCGGCGCTCCTGGCGGCCGCCGCCGAGCCGATGCCGGCGACGCCGCTGCTCAGCCTGGAGAGCGAGGGAACGGCTCTCGTCTACGGCAGCGACGAGCGCGCCATCGAGGCGGCGCGCCTGCTTGCGGACCGGCTCGACGTGACCGTGCTGCTGAGCCGACCCGGCGCGGTGGCGCCACCGAAAACAACCGAATTTCCCATCGCGAAAGGCACGATCCGATCCGCCAAAGGCCATCTCGGCGCCTTCGAAATATTGGTCGACGATTACGCCGTTCCGGATCCCTCCTCGCGCGCGAGCCTCGCGTTCGGAGTTTCGCGCAACGGCGCGAGTTCTCAGTGCGACATCCTGCTCGATCTCTCCGGCGGTCCCGCGCTGTTCCCCGCCCCCGACCTGCGGGAAGGCTATTTGCGCGCCGATCCCAGGGATGAAGCCGGCGTGCTGCGAAAAATCCTGCGCGCGGCCGATCTCGTCGGCACGTTCGACAAGCCGCGCTACATCACGTTCACCGACGATCTGTGCGCCCATTCGCGCTCCAAGATCGTCGGCTGCACGCGCTGCCTCGATCTCTGCCCGACCGGGGCGATCGCGCCCGCCGGCGATCACGTCGCGATCGACGAGAACGTGTGCGCGGGTTGCGGCAGCTGCGCGGCGGTGTGTCCGACCGGCGCCGCCGCCTACGCGCTCCCGACCGTGCACGCGCTGGTGCGAAAGCTGCGCGCGCTGCTCACAGTCTATCGCGCGGCGGGAGGCGAGCATCCGGTCCTGCTCGTCCACGACGGCGAGCACGGCGGCGAGCTGATCGATGCGCTCGCGCGCCACGGCGACGGACTGCCCGCGAACGTGCTGCCGCTCGCGGTCAACGAAGTCACCCAAGTCGGGCTCGAGCTGATCGCCGCGGCATTCGCCTATGGCGCCTCCGGGCTGCGCCTGCTGCTGCGCGCCAAGCCGCGCCACGATGTGACGGGTCTCAAGCGCACGCTGGCGCTTGCCGACCCGATTCTGGCGGGGCTGGGCTTCGGCAACGGGCGCGTCGAAACCATCGAGACCGACGATCCCTTCGCGCTCGGCGAGGCGCTGCGCGCCATCAGCGCCGTGGCCCCGGCCCCGCGGCCCGCGAGCTTCGAGCCGGTCGGCCAAAAACGCGATCTGCTGCGGCTTGCGCTGCACGAGCTGCATCGCGCCGCGCCGGCGCCGGTCGATGTCGTCGCGCTGCCGGACGGCGCGCCGTTCGGCGCCGTGGAAGTCCGCGCCGAGGGCTGCACGCTGTGCCTCGCATGCGTGTCGGCTTGTCCGACCGGCGCGCTGATGGACGATCCGGAACGGCCGAGCCTGCGGTTTGTCGAGGATGCCTGCGTGCAATGCGGGCTGTGCAAGGCGACTTGCCCCGAAAAGGTGATCACGCTCATGCCGCAGCTCGATTTTCGCGCCGCGAGCGCCGCCGCGCGCCTGCTGAAAGAGGAGGAGCCGTTCTGCTGCACCCGCTGCGGCAAGCCGTTCGGAACGAAGAGCACGATCGAGCGGATCGCGGCCAAGCTCGAGGGCAAACACTGGATGTTCAGCGGCCCCGGCAGCCGGCTCGAAGTGCTGAAAATGTGCGAGGATTGCCGCGTCGCGGCGGTGACCACCGCCGGCTTCGATCC
>WNGH01034204.1_pt1 | contig 12866 bp, 11 predicted proteins | sample 5400631 | NCBI WGS metagenome assembly WNGH01 (sample SAMN13153373, study PRJNA577476) | soil metagenome | isolation source: 115 cm soil or saprolite under Garry oak tree replicate 1 | place: USA:California | collected 2016-06-15
CAGAGCGGATCGATCATCTTCTGCCGCAACTACACTCTGGGCGGGCCAGCGACCGGCACCGCTTGCTAGTAAGCACATAACGCACGAGACGGCGGCGATTCCACCCGGGATCGCCGCCGATCACCTTCTGCGCCTGCAGGGTTCTGATCAGGTTGGCGACCAGGCCTACGACCCATCGCACGTGCGTCGAGAGGTGCAGCCGCCGAGCCGGCTCAGTAACCGCATGACACCGCCAGCTGAGTGGCCGCTTCGGCCCGGCAGAGACTTCTCTCAGATAGCCGCGTGGCATTAACCACCCGGCAATAACTGCCGTGCTCCGTCCAGCCTGCGACGCCGGTTCGAACCTCTACGCCAGCGACACCGCGCCTTGGGAAGCCCACCCGGCTCGGCGCAAGATCTCCGTCGATACGTGCCGCCCCTAGACCCACGCCACGATCGGCGCAGATCGATCGCTAGGCGCGCAGCGGAACGCACTCTCATGCCTGAATGGCGGATGTTCAGTCGGCGGATGGATATGCGGTCGATGGCATCTTCATCCGCAAGAATCTGCTAAGAGAGCGGAAACGAAGTCACTGACGCGTGCGTGCGGGATCGCCGAATCGGGTACACGCGCATGGACTGGCCGGGCCGCCGCTGCGCGAACGTTATGCGCGCTTGGCTGGCTCGACGGACGGGTGAGGAGGGCCGTCATTCGGATGTGGTGCTGGCGGTAGCCACGGATCGTATGGATCCGCGGATGCGGATCGGCATTTCGACGAGGTACTCGCGTTCCCCAGCGTCTGGGTCGAGCAGGAGCTGTACGGCGAGAGTGCCCATCTCGTCGTAGGGCAGCGCCGCGGTTGTTAGCTGTGGGTGTAGGTATTGGGCGATCTCGTCGTCGTCGAAGGACACCACGCTGGTGTCGTCGGGGACGGTCATCTCGAACTCGTTGAGAGCTCGGTAGACGCCGAAGGCGAGTCGGTCGTTCAGGCAGATGACTGACCACGATGTCGTCGCGGTGACAGGCAGCCAGCAGAAGGTCAACTACCTCGCGGGCGCCTCGCTCCTCGTCGGGAAGGACCGCCGTCGGGACGTGATCGCTGACCGCGTTGAGCAGCACCAGCCTCGTATGGGCGGGCGGCTCGGGTAGCTCGAGCTTGCGAGACCACGAGGTGGCGAAGATCAGGCCGTCGACCTGCCTGTCGACAAGGGCGTCGAACGCCTGGCGCTCGGCGTCGGGCTCTCCCTCGGTCTCGGCGATGAACAGCACGTAGCCCCTGGCGCGCGCTTCGACGAGCGCCCCGTGGATCAGCGCGCTCGCGTATCGCTCGGTCGCCGTCCGGTCGGAGACGAAGCCGATGGCATGCGAGCGGCGTGTGCTCAGGGCTCGGGCGGTGAGGTTGGGCCGGTACCCGAGCTCCTCGGCCGCGCGCCGAACCCTCTCCACGGCGTCCGGGGACAGGCGCGTCCCAACGCGGTCGTTGAGGATGAGCGACACCGCGGTGCGGGACACCCCGGCCAGTCGGGCCACATCGGCCATGGTGACCCGTTTGCGGTCCACGCTTTCCTCCAGCTTGTTTCGTAGCCGCCAATTTACCCGTTGACAAGGCCTGCTAACACGCTAAACTTCGCTGCTAACCCGTGTTAGCAGAATAGATCGGTCTAAGAGAGGTGGAAGGTTCTCACGATGACGTCGTCGCTGTTCAATGCGCCGGTCAGCCGCCGGGGCTTCCTGAAGGCCGGTGCGGGGGTCGCCGCGCTCGCCGGTGCGGCTCCTCTGCTGTCCGCCTGCGGGTCCTCGGGTGGGTCGAGTTCGGACACACTCAACGTCGCCTATTTCGGCACGCAGCAGACCGCGGACCAGGTGCAAAAGGTCGTCTCGGCGCAGCTCCAGAAGGTTCATCCGGGCATCAAGGTCAAGTTCAACGCGAGCAACGGCACCGACTGGAACGACTTCTTCGGCAAGCTGCTCACTCAGATCGCCGGGGGGTCGGTTCCCGATATCGCCGCGGTGGCCACCGAAGGGCTGCAGTTGTTCGCGGATAAGGGGCTGGCGCAGCCGCTGGATGACTATGTGAAGCGCGACGCCGTGCACCTCAAGTCGTACTTTGCGGACGTCCATCCCGCGCTGGTCGAGGCGATGATGTATCAGGGTCACCTGTTCGAACTGCCGACCGACTTCAACGCGGGCAACATGTTCTACGACACTGACCTGTTCACGAAGGCTGGCATCGACGCGCCATCGCCGACGTGGACCCGCGACGACTTCGAGTCGATCGCGCGGGCGCTGAAGAAGGCCAACCTCGGCGCTGTCGCCTACGACTGGGTGGTCCGGCTGTGGGGCAGTTGGACGTCGTGGATGTACGCCAACAACGCCAACCTGCTCACCGAGGGCAAGTGGGATGGCGGCGACTGGCTGTGGAGCACCTTCTACCAGGGCAACCCGGCGGCTAACGGGCGCAAGGGCGGCTGGAAGTGGGGCGATCCGACCGCGAACGCGCCCGGCACGGTGGAGGCCCTGCAGTACATGATCGACTTGAAGAGCCAGGGCCTGTCTCCATCACCGGACGTCGGCGGTGGCGGCACGCTGCAGGGCCTGTACGCGAGCGGGAAGATGGGCATGTCGATCGGCGGCGGATTCTGGGCAGGCGGGCTGCATAACGCCGGCATGAAGCCGGGCAGCTTCGACGTGAACTTCTTCCCCAAGTGGCAGAGCCAGCGCCACCTGTTCGGCACCGGTGGCTACGGCATCTTCGCCAAGTCGAGCAAGAAGGACCTCGCCTGGGAGTTCGTCAAGGCGATGATCACGCCGACCGGCTTGGATGCACTCTTCCCCGGGAACGTGTCGACGCCGCCCCGGAAGTCCATGATGACCGCGCAGAGGTACGCCCCGACCGGCCCCAAGCACTGGTCGGTCTTCTACGACACGCTCACCGACCACCCGGACACCGCACCAATTCCGGCGCCGCCGTACTACAACGCGTTGGCCACCGCACTGAACCAGCGCACCACGCAGGCGATGACCTCCGGCGACGCGAAGAGCGCCCTGGACGGGCTGCAGAGCGACCTGGAGACCGCCGCCAAGAGCAGCAGCTGACGCCATGTCCCGGCCCGTCACCGGCGCCACCTCCGGCACGGCCACCGAAAGCGTGTCGAGCCGGATCCAAGCCGACCCGAAGCGAACCCGGTCCTCGCACGAGTCACGCGGCGCGCCGGCGGCACATCGCGGTCGGCGTCCAGCCCGACGCGAGGCGGCCTTCGGCTACGGCATGGCGGCGCTGTCGCTGCTGGCCGTGCTGGTGTTCACCGCGGGCCCCATCGTCGCCTCGTTCGTGCTGGCCTTCTTCCGCTGGGACGCGATCAGGAGCCCGCAGTTCGTGGGCCTGCAGAACTTCCGCACCCTGGCGCACGACCACACCGTGATGCATTCCCTCGAGGTCACGGTGCTCATCGCGGTGCTCATCGTCGCGCTGCAGATCACCCTCGGGCTCGGGCTGGCCCTGCTCGTCGCGCAGCGCGCGTCACGCGCGGTACGGGGCATCTTCCGCACCGCGTACTTCCTGCCGCTGCTCGCCTCCGCGGCGTCGATCTCAATCGTGATGAGCTACCTGTTCGACGACCACTTCGGCGTGATCAACTACTACCTGAACCACCTCGGGCTGCCCACCGTCCCGTGGCTCGGCTCCGAGCACGGCGCGACCGCGACGATCGTGCTCGTCGCGGTGTGGCAGCAACTCGGCTGCACGTTCATCCTGTTCGTCGCCGCGCTGGGGGCGCTGCCCGTCGACGTGCTCGAGGCCGCCGCCGTGGACGGCAGCTCCGCCTGATCAACGCGATGCAGCTGTTCGACCAGCCGTACGTGATGACCAAGGGCGGTCCCGGTACGTCCACCCAGACCGCAGTGCTGCTCATCTACCAAACCGCGTTCCAGAACCTCCAGTTCGGCTACGCGTCGGCGATCTCCGTGCTGCTGTTCGTCATCCTGCTGCTCGTTACCGGGCTGCAGTTCCTGATCAGCCGGAAGTGGGTGTTCTACTCGTGACCGCCACCACCGGCCTGCGACGGCCCGATCCGCTCGCCCCGCCGACACGTCCTGGCGGGCGCCGCCGGCGGTTCCGTCCGATGAGCATCGTGTCGATCCTCATCCTGTGCGTCGCGGCGGTCCTAATCGTCGCGCCGATCGTGTGGGCACTGAGCACCTCGCTGCGCACCCCGGCAACCTCATTCGACGAACCGCCCCACTGGATCCCGACCCATCCGGTCTGGTCCAACTACCGGGCCGTATTCGACCAAGTGCCGTTGGCGCAGTTCATCCTCAACAGCGTCCTGGTCACCGGGCTGATCGTGGCGGGCCAGATCATCACCTCGACGATGAGCGGCTACGCCTTCGCGATGGTCCGCTTCCGCGGCCGCGGCGTACTGTTCGGCCTGATCCTGGCCACCATGATGGTCCCGCTGCAGACGACGATCATCCCGGTATTCCTGCTGATCAAGTATTTCGGGCTCATCGACAGCCGGATCTCGCTCGTTCTGCCCGCGGTCGGGAGCGCGTTCGGAACCTTCTTGATGCGCCAGTACTTCCGGCAAATGCCCCGGGAACTGGGCGAGGCGGCCCGAGTGGACGGCGCCTCACACTTCCAGGTCTTCCTCCGCATCTACGCCCCCATGGCCTTCGCGCCGATGGCCACACTCGGCGTGCTCACCTTCTCTGCGTACTGGAACGAGTTCTTCCGCCCGCTGATCTTCCTCCAGTCACAGTCGAAGTTCACCCTGCCGCTCGGACTGGTCACCCTGCAGGGCAACCTCGGCACCGGCAGCGTCTCGATCGTCCTCGCCGGAGTCATCATCGCGCTCATTCCAACGCTGCTGATCTTTGCCGCTGCCCAGCGCTACTTCGTCGAAGGCATCGCCGCCGGCTCATTCCGGTGAGCCCGGCACACGCCCTTCCGATTCACCGTCCCTGTTCGCAGATCCCTACCAACGAGAGGGAGTCACGTGCGCCCGCGCCTGCACTTCACCCCCCGCACCGGATGGATGAACGACCCCAACGGGTTGATCCACTGGCGCGGACGCCACCACCTGTTCTTCCAGCACAACCCACACAACACCCGATTCGAGAACCTGTCCTGGGGGCACGCCAGCTCCGCCGACCTCATCAACTGGCAGGAACACCCGCTCGCCCTTCGCCCCGGCGAGGGCGGCACCGCCTACGACGCCGACGGCTGCTTCTCCGGATGCGCCGTGGCCGTCGACGACGGAGTGAGCCTGCTGTACACGGGAGTGCGCGGCGACATGCAACTTCCCTGCCTGGCACACTCGACCGACCCACAACTGGAGACGTTCAAGAAAGACGCCGCCAACCCAGTCATCGCGCAGCGGCCACCACTGTCCGGCGTCACCGCCTTCCGCGACCACACGCTGCGGCACGTCGACGGCCGGTGGCGCCAAAACGTCGGCGGTGGGGCCACCGACCGCGGCGGCTGCCTATTCGAATACAGCTCCAGCGATCTGTCCGAGTGGCGGTTCGAACGGGTCGTCGCCGACAGCACCTCCATCGGCATACCCGGCGAGATCTGGGAGTGCCCCGACCTGTTCATTATCGACGGGGTGCCCGTGCTGATCGTCTCCGCGATCCACGGACCGGCACACACCGTCTGGTGGGCCACCGGCACCCTGGTCGACGGAGCGTTCGTGGCCGACCACTACGGCCGGCTCGATGCCGGCGACACCTGCTACGCCCCACAGTCGTACTGGGCCGCCGACGGCCGACGGTTGATGATCGCCTGGCTGCGCACCCATCTCGACCCCAAGGCGCACGGGGCCTCGAGGCAAGGCGCAATGTCACTTCCTTGGGTCGTCACCACCCGGGCCGGCCAGATCCACATCGCCCCCGCCGCGGAAATCCGCACAGCCCGCGCCCAACCCGACTCCCTCGAGCTAAAGCCCGGCACTACGGCGACCGAGATGCCCGTGGCGAACCTATCGGCCGCCGAGGTTGAAGTCGCGGCGTCCACCGTGAACGCCCCGCACACCGTGACCCTCCTCGACGACCGCAACGGCGAGACGCTCACCATCGACCTCCACCTACTCAGCAGACCAGCCAACACAGCGACCAGCCGCGAGACCGCAACCCGCACGCCCACCGACGCCGAACCATTCCGCATCTTCTTCGACTGCGGGCTCGCAGAAATCTTCCACGGCGGACGCGTCGGCACCTGGAGCCAACTCGGCCTGCAAACCCTTTCCCGCATCCGCATCGAACACACACCGGCAACCGCAGCCGGCACCATCACCGCCTGGCCGCTCGACACGCCAATGCAACCGCAGGCGCAAATTGAGTGAGTGCACGCGGGCCGTCGTTCCCGGTGAGCCAATGCGCTGATCGGTCACCGCGCCGATCGATACCGCATCAACCAGCGGCGCGTGTGGCAGTTGGGGCCCGCGTCATCGCCGCCAGGAAGCCAGCGATCCAGATCGCGTAGCGGCAAGGTTCGGGAACGACATTCACGCTGCGAGCAGGCCGGGCAACCGATCTGGCTCGTGCCACGACCATCCTCCACCTGCCTCGGACTGCACCCGAACGCTTGATCTTGCGCAGTGACGCGCCGTTGGCACGCCACGCGGGATCGACGGGTAGGGGCGCGGCTTGCCCCGACAACACCGTTCGCCGGCTTACGCCGCGACGCGATAGGGAGCGCATAACTATTCACGAGGCGGCTCGGTGTGAACATCCGGATTTGCCTGTTCGGACGGGTCGCGTATGTCGAGTCGTTGCGCCGAGACGGTGTTGGCACACTCGTCGCTGTGGAGCTTGAAGGTTGGAACAGCATTCCGGTGGGCTATGGCGCGCAGTTCGATCTTCACGGCGCTCCGTGGTGGCTCCGGGTGTGGTTCCACACGCCGTTCGTCGATCGCTACGCATATCCAGCCGTCGTCCGCCGGGGTTTCGGCTGGCTCTCGCCGCAGCCCGGTTTGACCGACGCCGAGCTCGCTTTCTCCACTGTGCTAATCCAATTTGCATACGAAACCCGGTGACCGACAACATGCGGCCTACCGCGAATTATCCGAGCCCGTGCGTCGATTCTCAGCTCTATGGAAGATTTGCCAGACCGACAACAGGTCGGTCACAATCTTCAGAGAGGCCAGTGCAAGCGGCGACGGAGTCAGCGCGGTACACGCAACATTTGTCGATAGCTACAATACGACTGTCTTAGATCGATCGAACGAGCCCTCCGGTCCACACGAGTAGTAGTGATACTGACATTATCTACCGCGAAGGCGCATTGACGGGCTCGTACATCGGATACACCTGGTGCAATGATGCGGTCGATGCTAGCGCCTGCGATCAGCACTATGTACAGTTCGATACCTCGAACATAACTCAAGCATTGGCATGTCACAAAATGGTCATGCCATCGGTTTGACTCATGGTGTCGACGCCTATCCGACTCTCTCGAAATACTGACCTGACTTCGGCCAAGATCACGAACCTAGCCGGCGGGCGTGCCGTATTTGCTGGGGGCTGTAGGGGTCTGAGCGGCGTGGATTGTGCACTAATCGGGGCCCGTGGCGTACGTGCGGACGGTGCGGAATGCGTCGGGGGACCTCGATCACCCGCCCGGCGAGTCCGGCGAGTAGCCCAGTGCGGTGCTCGGTCGCGCCGCGGGCGTCGGACTGGGCGGCGCTGCGCGGGTAGGCCTTCACGAAACGCGGGTGCTGGTATCGGGCAAGGTCGCTCATCGCAGCCTGCCGGTGTGCGTCGCGGGCGGCTCGGCGGCCTGGGCCGCCGGTGCTGGCTGGGCCCGCTTGCCGAGCCGTGCCCGGATCATGCCGATGGCCATGGGAATGCACATCAGCGCCATCATGACTAGGCAAGCAGCGACGGCGAGTCCGGTGCCGATGTTCATCATCGCGGTCCTCCTGGGGTCGGTGTTGCGGTTCCGGCAAGTAGGCAGTCCACCGCGCGAGCGAACGCGCCGGTGTCGAGGGTGTCCGGGGCGTTGAGCCGGTAGAGCATGAATCCGGTCCACAGCGCGTGGATCACGGCGGCGACCTCGTCACCGCCGGGGTGTCCGGCTCGGTCGAGCGCTCGGGCGATGGCCGCCCGGGTGTCTGCTTGCACGGCGGCAAGCCGGCGCGCCGCGCTCGGGTGCCGCTGGCCGTATAGCCACAGCTCGGCCCACAGCGCCCACCATTCCCGGTGCGTCTCGTCGAGGTCGGCGAACCGGTCGGTGATCGATCAACGCGTCCAGCGCGGCTAGTTCACTCGAGCAGTGCTGCTCGAACGCGGCCCAGAACAGCTCGTCCTTGGTGGCGAAGTTCGAGTACAGGGCGCCGATCGTGTAGCCGGCCTGGTCGGCGATCGCGTTCACCGACGCCCCCGCATAACCTTCGCGGGCGAAGACCCGCATCGCAGCGTCGATGAGCCGCTGCCGGGTCTGCGCTCGGCTCTGCACCCGGGTGAGGCGCGGCATCACCTGACTTGGCATAGCAATCACTATTCAGATAGCGATCGCTATTGTCAAGTGCGTACCCGGCCCGAGATCCGCCGCCCAGTCAGCTGCGGTGGACACAGCACCGTCGCGACCACCCGTGAACTCTCGCGACCCATGAGCCAGCCTGATGGGTCTCTTGTCGCTGTCCGCGATACTGCTAGCCATGGCGTCCGTCCCGCCGGCCCGGCACTTGCTGCGCGCGAAGGATCTCGCCGACGCGCGCTACTCCGAGCCGCTCACTGTCGACGACATGGCCCGCGCCGCCGGGTTGTCCCGGGCGCATTTCAGTCGCGAGTTCCGGCGGGCTTTTGGCGAGTCGCCCCACGTCTACCTGCTCACCCGCCGGCTGGAGCGGGCTGCGGCCCTGCTGCGGACGACGGACCACACCGTCGCCGACATCTGCATCGCGGTGGGCCTGGACAGCATCGGGTCGTTCACGACGAGCTTCAGCCGGATGTTCGGACGCACGCCCACGGCGTACCGAGCGGCGTTTCCGCCGGCCGCCGACCGGGCGCTGATTCCGGCCTGCGTACTCCGCGCCTACGGGCGGCCCCAACACCGCACGTTTCGAGAGGACGCGGCGGCCGCTGGCTGAATAGCGTCGTCAGCGATACCAATCACTCGCTCCAGGAGGGCATCATGATCAAGATCGGCGCTGCACAAGTGTGGGTGCACGACCAGGACGTGGCGCTGGACTTCTACACCAGAAGGCTTGGCTTCGAGGTCCGGTCCGACGTGACTGTTCCGGAGCTCGGTAACTTCCGCTGGCTCACCGTGAGCCCACCCGGCCAGGAGGACATCGCGATCACGCTCATGGCGATTCCCGGCCCGCCAGTGATGGACGAGGCCACCGCCGCGGAGGTGCGCGCGCTGATGGCGAAGGGCTTCGCCGGCACAGTGTTCCTCACGACCGACGACTGCCAGGCGTCCTACGAGGAGCTGTCGGCACGTGGCGTGGAGTTCACCGAGAAGCCCGAGGAGCGCCCGTACGGCATCGACTCAGGGTTCCGCGACCCGTCTGGCAACAGCTTCCGGCTCACGCAGGTCCGCGAGGACGTCGGCGGCTGATCCACTTCGGTCTCACTGGGCAGGTCGCCTCGTCGAAGCGACCTGCCCAGTGCTCTTCGTCGACCGTCACGTGCGGCGACTGACTGGGCCGAGTCCCCGATCACCTGTCGATACTCGTGGGGTGATCCCTCTCCGGACCACCAGCCGGCTGCGGTCGATAAGCTCCGCACCCATCCGCTCAGGGCTCCGCACGGGAGGGGTGTCGATCGCCGATGAAGAACTATCCCAACCAGGCGTCCACATTCGCGCGGATACGGGACACGCTGGAAGTTGTTCGTGACCTGAAGGATGCAGGGCAGGACGCGAAGTCGGATGACGTGCTGGGGTACGCGTACGCGAAAGTATGGCCCGTTGTCGGAGACGACCGCGATCGGCGCCGGGACGGTGCGCAGCGGTACGCCGGTGGTCTCGTCGACCAGGTCGAGCTCGCCGCGATCGGCGCGCAGATCATCCAGCCCCCAGATCCATTCGGCGTGCTGAACAGCGGCTGTGAGGCAGGCGAGTGCGTCTTGGCCGCGGGCGGTCGGGGTGACGGTTGCGGCGAGGCAGTATTTGGTGGCGTAGTCGATGACCGCGCAGCTCCGCCAGATCCCGCCACTGGCAGTCTCGAACTCGCTGAAGTCGGTTTGCCAGACCCGGTTGCGCTGGGTGAGCGGGTCGTGGAAGACGCGGCGGCGGATCACCGCCCAGGACTTGCGATCAGCCTGGTAACCGACCGGCAGCAACAGACCCCGGCGGCGCAGCGCCCGCTCGACCGTCGAGGTCGACACGTGGTGGCCGTCGGCGCGCATCAGCGCTGCGATCTTGCGGCGCCCCCACGCCGGCCATGCCTCGGCATACTTCGCCGCCAGCGCCTCGACGCTGTCGACCGCCGGTACTGGCCACGGCCCTTTCACCGGCTCGCCATGATGCAGCCGGGCCAGGCGGCGGCGGGAGCTGCGCCGCGGGATGTCCGCCAGGCGGGGAACCTCGAGACCGGCAGACCGGCCGCCGCTCTTAGGGTCTCGAGGTCTTCGAAGGGACCGGCTCGGCATACTCGGCACCCTTCTGCCAGATCCGCAGCTGCACCGCCGCCTCGGCAAGCGCCAGCTTGAGCTCGTTGTTCTCCAGCTTCAACCGCCGCTCATCAGCTTTCACTGGAGGGCCCAGAATTGCTGGCCTAGAGGCGGAGCCGACGCGCGGACTCGAACCGCGAACCGCCCGATTACAAGAAGCGTTCACGCCTCGTCTTTGCCGTCTGACGCTGAAAATACTGAACTCGTCTATGGCGGTTACGGCTTTCCTGACTTGGCTCAAGTTAGTGCGCCCCGCCGGGTAGGCGATGGCGGCGTGCACGTCGCGTAGGTCAGTCAGTGGCTATCCGATAGGCGTGTAGTCCGGCGCGGATGTGGATGGTGCGGTAGCGGCGGGCGGTGCGGATCATTTGCGCCGTTGGTCTGCCTCGCGGCAGGTGAGTAGTCCTGACCGGATAGCACGGGTAACTGCAATGTGGACTGGTGCCGCGCCGTAGCGAGGCACCAGTCCTGTCGTACCCGTGACCGGCGTTGTCACCCCACTGACGGGGATGCCGTTCTGTCGTGGACGTTGCGGACCCAGGTGGCCGCCCATGCCAGTGTGATCGCACTGCCACTAGCCGGAGATCTTGGCCTGGGAGCTGTCATAGCGGTGACGTGGCATTGATTGACTGAGTGATTGACAGCCGAGCCGAGGACGGCTCGTGGCCGCTTGCTCGGCGCAATTGCCCTTGGAGCCTCCTGTCTAATGGCGGTGCGGTGGTACACGACCGCGCCGGATCGGAGGTCGTCGTGCAGGTCGAGACGCGGTACGTGGCCACGGATGTGCTCGAGGTCGCCGTCGAAATCCGTGGACCGGCGGCGGGGTGGCCCGTCGTACTGGTGCACGGTTTCCCGTACGACCCGCGCTCGTACGACGCCGTCGCCGAATCCCTAGCCGTTGCCGGCGCGCGGGTGGTCGTGCCCTACCTGCGCGGATACGGGTCAACCACGTTCCGCTCGGCCACGACACCCCGCTCGGGTCAGCAGGGCGCGCTCGGCCGCGACCTGGTCGACCTAGTCGAAGCGCTCGAGCTTGCCGCCCCGGTCGTGGCCGGCTTCGACTGGGGCGGACGAGCCGCCTGCATCGCGGCGGCCCTACGACCCGAGCTCATCGGTGGACTGGTCGCGATCGGCGGCTACGAGATCCAGGACATCGCCAGCTTCGCCCGACCGGAGCCGCCGCTGCAGGAGAGCCGGGCCTGGTACCAGTACTACTTCCACGCCGAGCGCGGCCGCGCCGGGCTGGCCACCTACCGACGCGAGCTCACCGCTCAGCTCTGGCGTGAGTGGGCGCCCGGTCGGCCATTCTCGGCGGAGGCATTCGACCGTACCGCCGCCTCCTTCGACAACCCCGATTTCGTCGAGATCGTCATCCACTCCTACCGGCACCGCTACGGGTTCGCGTCCGGCGATCCGGCCTACCAGGCCGACGAGGACGCGCTGGCCCGGCGTCCGGTGATCGCGGTGCCGACGATCATTCTCGACCCGACCGAGGATCCGATGGTCGAGCCGCAGCCGGTCGAGGTCCACCGCGAGCGATTCTCCCACCTGGTCGACGTGCGACGTGTCGCCAGCGGGCACGACATGCCGAGCCACGAACCGGACTCCGTCACGGCCGCGGTGTTCGACTTGCATGCCGCGCGCGGATCGGTCGCCGGGTCCTCAGGAGAGTGACGGCGAAGGCGACGGGTGTGGGCACGACTGCGGCCGGCGACGACCGCGGCCGGTGGCAAGCTCGCAGCCAGCACGGCGCACCCACAAGGTCGGTGGCAGCTACCTACCCCGGCGACCGTCCCCGGTCAGAGGCCGAACAGAGTATGCCGACGTTGGCGATCGCGTAGCACCCGAGCACCGCGAAGGTACTCACCACCGATCGCGCCCTCAGATCGGCAATGAGTGCCGCCGCCACCGCCCGCACGGAAATCTTACGTCCACTCCGCCCGGAGATCTCTGGTGTGGCTGGACACTGCGCGACACCTCGGCGCACGTGTACCACCGCGGGACCTTCCACCTCGCCGCCGGCGGCGCGGTCAAGATCCACACCGGGCGCGGACCAACACCGCGACCAACCGGTACTAGAACGCCGGCGACTACATCTGGAACAACACCGGCGACACGCAACCGTCAAGAGCGCCAACGACATCCTCATCGACCGCTGCTGTACGCCGCGAGCTCGGGGTCGGCGGTCTCGGGCGCGTCACTCGGCATGACGTACCGACGGTAGGCGACCGGCTCGTCGGGCAGGGGCGCGGCCTCGGCGGCTGCGACG
>WNGH01006220.1_pt1 | contig 12865 bp, 11 predicted proteins | sample 5400631 | NCBI WGS metagenome assembly WNGH01 (sample SAMN13153373, study PRJNA577476) | soil metagenome | isolation source: 115 cm soil or saprolite under Garry oak tree replicate 1 | place: USA:California | collected 2016-06-15
CCTGAGACCCCTGCCATGATGACCAGCCCGTGACCACGCCGGCCGCGGCCGGGCACACCGCAGCCGTACTCATCCGATGGGGACCACCGCGGCCAGCTCCCGCCGAGCCGCTGTCAGCCGCTGCCGGCCCTGCTCCGGCGGGCCAGGCGGACGGCCTGATTAGACTGAGCGGCCGCATCCCCCGCCGGGCGGGGGACACCGCCGGGTAAGGGCGGCGCATTGCTGCGCCGCCCTCCCCTAAGAACCGTGCGTGCGGGTCGGTCCCCGCACACGGCTCAAGCAAGCCTCGAGGGCGTCGCTGGCTGAAGCGCTGGTTTCCTGCGCTGGCGGGCGTGGAGCCCGCGCTGGCAGGAAGCATGGACGAGGCGGGTCTGGTCACCGTCCGGTGAACCGGGCCTCCCGTGGTGGGCGAGGTAGCTGGCCGCTATCGCCTGGCGGGTGACCTGCAGCCACCACCGTTCCCACTGCTCCGGGGACTGGGGTGGCTGGTCGGCGGTCAGCAGGTGGTCCCCGCATAGCGGACAGCGCCCGTCCTGCCTGGCGAGCAGGCGCAGGGTGTATCTGTCCAGCGGAGGCTTGACCCGCTGCCGCCGTTCGGCCCAGTACGCGGCCAGGGCGGGGTCATCCGGAGATGCCCGGCCCTTCACCGGCACGTGCCGGACAATGCCAGTCCAGGAGAACTTGACCAGGCAGGCGCCGCTGTCGCGGTCGCCGAATACCCAGCGGTCGTTCCTGAACTTGTTGAACTTGCCGAAGTACCGGCCGACGATCCAGCGTTTCGGCTTGTCCGCGTGGCGCCATGTGGCCCACTTGTAGGTGAGTTTCCACAGGTAGTCGTCCAGGGCGGTGAACGTCCTGGTCGACACCACTGTCCGGTAGTAGGCCGCCCATCCCCGGTTCTCCGGGGGTCCGGCCGCTGCGGCGAAGTCCAGATCCTCGCGTTCGCGCAGCTCAGAGGCTGATAGAGAGAACGTTAGCGACTGTGACAGGTGTGGCGCAACATCCTGGCCCGGCGTGTCACCGGTGTTTTGCGGTGGTGTTGAGCTGGGCCATGAGCTCGCGGTTCGCGGCCCGGGCCGCGGCCAGGTCCTCGCCCTGTTCTTCGAGCTGGAGCCGCAGGTCGATGATCTGCTGCCCCATCTGGCTGATCTTCTGGTTGAGGGCGTCGATGTCGGCGGGCGCGGCGAGCCCGGACTCGCGCCAGGCCTGTTCGCCGAGTGCCTCTGACAGGCGTTTTTCCAGCTGCCGGACGCGGGCGTTCAGCCTGACGGCACGCTCGTGGGCGGCGAGCAGGTCGGCTTGCAGGGATGCCCGGGTGACGGCGGGACCCGGGCCGCCGCCGGCGGGCGGCGGCCCGGCCTCAAGGGCGTGGATCTTCTCAAGGAGGTCCCGGTGCCGGTAGATGAAGGTGCGGTCCACCGCAGCTTCTCTGAACTAGAAATGATCATGGAATTCGCTGGGCGGCGGCCAGTGCGCCGGAGGCGTGCAGGACCGCGGTGATCACCAGGTTGATGTTGCGGTGATCGAGCCCGGTGACTGCATTGCGCAGGTCAACGGGGATTCCTGCGGCGAGGCTGGCGGCGATGCGCAGGATCCGGTGTTCACCTCCTGAGCAGGGCAGTTCGCCGCCGTTGAGAGCGGCGATGGCGGCGGGCCAGTCGATCTCGGCCATCTCGGTGACGCCGTCGGTGATGCTGGTGCCCCGGTGGATGAATCGCCCGGTGAAGTCGTTTCGATGCAGGAATGACTGGTGGCTGACGAGCAGTTCGGCGGTGGCTTCGAGGTAGTAGAGGCCCTGGGCTTGGGCGCGTAGTGCCGTCGCCAGCGCTGGGAGTGTCATGAGGGGTCCTTGGCGGAGGTCCGGGCAGGGTATGTGAGTTCTTCGGCCGTGCGGGCGAAGGCGGGCAGGCCGATGTCGACCGGTGCCGGGAACTGGGAGCGCCGGTCGATCTGGGCGAGCTTGTCGCTGGCGCCGGCGAGGCTGATCTTGAGTCCTTCGATTTCGCCGAGCCAGCCTTCGCGTTCGGCTTCGGCGATGCGGGCGGTGAGGTTGCCGCGGATCTCAGCGATGCGGTGGCGCTGGTCGGGCGATGGCCAGTGCATGCTGCAACGCAAACAACTATGCTCGTGAATACAGGGGGTCCCGAAGGCGCGGCCGCATATTCCGGTGGCGACCTTTCGCCGCTCGAAATGGCCAAGGAATTCTTGCCATTCCTCGTCGGTGGGAACACGGTATTCATCAGTCGGCCGCAGCGCTCGCCGCCGGGCCAGGAACGCCAGGTGGGCCTGGATTGCTTCTTCGGGATAGACGGCCTTGTAGGAGATCGTGACGTTGATGTCCCGGTGGCCCGCGATGACCTGGGCGATATGTGGCGGCAGCCCGCTCATGATCGCCTCCGTGATAAATAGCCTCCGGAAGTCATGGGGGGTATAGCGCAGGGGGCCGCCGTCTGCCGGGTCGACGAGGCCCGTGTGATGGAGGGCCCTTGCGAGCATGTCACGTGCGACGTCGGGGCTGAGCCTGCGGTTCTCGGTGCTGATCCGGCGCTGGAACAGCAGCGGGGTGGGCGGCAGCCAGACGTGCTCGTGCCGGTCATAGGCGGCGATGCAGGGCACTTCCCCGGCGCTGCCGCGGACGCGGCGGATAATGGCGGAAAGAACATCGGCCAGCTCGGGGCTGACCACCAGAAGCCTCTCGGCATCGGTCTTCGACGGGGCGATCTGCAGAAGCGGGACCAGTTCACCGGTTGTCGGCAGCCGGTATTGCACCAGGCTGTGGTGGCTGATTTCCAGGAGTTCCTCGATGCGTATTCCGGTGCTTCTCAGGACCTCCACGATTCCCCACGTCCAGAACGCCTGTTCTTCTTCGAAGGTAAGGTCACGCCGTTTCCCGGTTCCGGGATCAGCAGCCCAGACCCTGCCGACCGCTGTGCCATGCCGGGTGACCACGCGGGTCAGCGTCTGCCCGGCCGCGGTGAACGTCTCTTCGTGCCGGGCCTGGCGAGCGGCCTCCAGCAACTCCCGCGCCGCCGCGCGCTGCTCGCTGACGGTCTGGATCAAGACCGGCAGGACAGGCAGGCGCTCACGGGTGCGGGCGTCCATCCGTGATTTGCGGTGCCGCCGGGCTTTGCGCCGGCTGGTCTCCTCCTCGCGGATGGGGCAGGGCACGACCCATGGCCCCCACCGGCTTGGATCCTCGGCTGCCCATTGGGCCAGGTCCAGGTAGAAGGCCCGGATCGGGATCAGGCACTCCCAGTAGTTCAGCCGGGGGACCTGGGTCTGTGTCCTTTCGCCGGCCGGGCTGATGATCGTTTCCGGTTTGGTCCGCAGGCGCTGCTTCCAGGCGCCGGCGACCTCGGCGGGCAGGTGCAGGCTGTCGATGCCGGGGTTGTGGCGCTCCAGGTCCTGCCAGAACAACATCCCGAGATTGCAGGCGAGGGACTTCAGGCTTCCGTAGTCCAGCATCGGCTGGCGTTCGCGCAGGTAGTCCACGAGCAGGTCGCGGATGGGGCGGCACTTCAGGTGGTAGCGGTCGATGAGTTCCTCAGGCGTGCGCTGGCCGGTGCTGCGTATCTCCCGCAGGGACGCTGGCGCGTCATGGCCAAAGACTCCCATGGTGTGCAGAAGCCGGTAGGACACCGCGACGTCACCGGGCACTGAGGCGAGCGTGCCGAGTTCTGTGTCCAGCAGCTCCAGGACGTCCCCGACGGTGATGTCGCCCAGCCGGCCGCCCTTTGCCGCGACGATCTCCGCGGCGCGGTAGACCGTGTGGCTGCCCGATACCTTGGATACGTGCGGGTCGGCGTCGCACAAGGCCCGGAGCCGGGCGAACCCTTCGGGGTCGCGGGCACGGGCCAGGTGGCGGACGAGGCTGCCCGGGCCGGTCGCTTTCACCACCAGCCAGCCGAGTGCGGGCCGCACGACATCAGCGCTGATCGCCGTCAGGAGCGCCGAGGCGAGCGCGTCTTGCCGCCAGTCAGCGAACAGGCCCTGCTCGTTCAGCCAGCGGGCCGGGCCTTTCCGCCAGGCGGCTCCGGCACCGTCGGACCCGCTGGCCAGCCAGCGTTCCTGCCATGTCGCGCCCGGCTGTTCCTCCAGCCAGTCCAGCAGGAACGTCAGCCCCCGGCGGCGGATCTTCTCGGTGTGGGCGTTGCCGCCCGCGAATGGCGCATGCGTCAGCCGTTCCTGCACCTGCCCTCGGCTTTGCCCGGTCACCGGCCAGGCCGCGAGCGCGGGCCGGGCCGGGAAACGAGCCCGCGCTGCCTCCCGGCTCGTCGGTACCGCCCGCGCCAGCAGTCCGGGTTCGCCTGCGATGATGGTCACGACGCGCCGTTCCGGAACAGCACATCCAGCGTCTCTGGCCGGTACCCCGGCGCCGGGGCCGGCCGGGCTCGCGCGGCCGCTTGCCGGGTCTGCTCAAGGTGATGGGCCAGTATTCGCCGGATCACCTCCTCCTTGCGAGGCGTCAGGTAGATCTGCGTGGTGGTCAAATGGGCATGACCAAGGACAAACTGGACATCGGTCAGTGGCAGCGCCGGATCATCGGCCATCCGGTAGGCCGCCGTATGCCGCAGCGAATGCAGCGTCGCCGAGGTTCCCGCCTGGTCGTTGACCCGCTCGAACATGCGGTGCACGGCGTGATAGGTGAGCGGCCGGACCGGGCGGCGCAGCGTCCACCACAGCGGCTGCCGCCGCCCCGTGGGGATCAGGCCGGCCATCTCCGCCTGGTAGAGCCGCAGCCACACGAACGCGTCCGTGGAAGCCGGCAATTCCTGCAGCTCGCGCGTTCCCTTCCGGATCACCATGATCAGCTGCCGGCCCGGGTCCACTCCCGCCAGCGTCGCCGACAGCAACTCCGAGGCCCGGGCCCCGGTGGACACGTAGAAGGCGACAAGGGCCCGGTCCCGGTGCGAGGGCAGCCGGGCGAAGATCTCGTTGAACTCCTCGTCGGGAACACTGCGCGGGATCCTGCTGGGCACCCGTGGCCGGTAGAGCCCGGCGCGCTCGTTGCGGTACGGCTCCATGGGATTGTGGTGCGCGTGCGCCCGCCCGCCGCGCCGTGACCGGTCCAGCGGGAACGGGTTGATGACCGGCCCGGTGCCCGCGTCACGATGGAAGTCGTAGAACGATCGCAGCACCGTCTCCGAGTGCGCGCGCACCGACGGCGCGTACGCTTTACCCGCACCAGCCGGAGCCGATGGCCCCGCCAGCGTCGTGCGCCAGTGCGGCCGGGGACGCCTGCCGGCTACCTGCAACCACCGGCTGAAATCCCGGGCATCGGCACGTGCCGCCCGGTCCCAGGCCACGCCGGAATCCGACCAGCAGAACCTGAACCAGCGCAACAGGGCAAGCCCATACGACCGAAGCGTGGACTCAGTCCTGCCGGCTGCCAGGAGATCCCGGAAGTAATCGGTGACGGCCTGCACCACCGCCCCGTCAGGATCAATCAGCCGGTAAGGCTCGTACCGGTTACCCGTGGCCTCCAGCCGACCCGACTGAGGCACCACCAGCGCTGCCAGATCCCGCTCCGGATCCCCGTCTCCGATCATGGCCGGAGAACGTACCGCCAGAAACAGCTACCTACCCGTTGAACTGCTGAAACACCTGGTCTTGTTCAGTCAATAGGGCGGCCCGGGCGATGCCGGACACGCTGATCTCGGCGCCGTCGGCGGCGGCCCGGTCGAGCGCGGCAAGGACCCGCTGGCGCCGGCGGGCGGAGTCGGCCTGGCGGCCCTTCATCATGGCCCCGGTCCCGGGGCTGCCCGGAGCCGCGCGGGCAGGCTCTTTCATGCGGAGGCCTCCGTTCGCGGCGACGGGAGCACGGGCCGGACGGATGGCATCCCCAGGTGGAGCGCCCGGTGACGGCGGACGACGCTGACCGCCTCGTCGATCTGGGCCCGCCGGCCGGCGTCCATGCGGTCGATGTCGCCCTTGATCTGGCTGACGAGGTGCCGGACCCGGCGGATTTCCTCTGCTGCGGGCATCGCGTCGGCACGGGCCCACTCATCGACCCCGTCGATGCTGGCGGCCAGCCGCTCGCGGGTGCGCAGCAGGTCGTCGAGATAGCCGGCCAGGTCAGGAAGGTGGGAGACGTCGGTGCGGAAGTGGTCGCAGCCGGCGCAGCGGAACCGGACCGGGCAGGCACCCCCTCCGGCCTGGACGTTGGCCGGCTGGGTGCAGGTCCCGTAGGGGACGGCGACCGACCCGACGGCGTAGCGGGCGCGCTCGCTGTCGAGCAGGGCCAGGGCATTCCGCCAGATCCGGTTGCCGTGCCGGTCGAACTGCATCGCGGTCACCTTGTCGACGGCTTCGCGGCGACGGGCCTCGCCGACGCGGTAGTACCGTTTGGTCGTGTCCATCGACTCGTGGTCCATCAACTCGCGGAGCACGTCGATGCCGACCCCGGCGTCAGCGTGCCGCTGCGCGTAGGAGTGCCGGTAGGAATACGGGGTGATGAGGGACTTGTCGTATTCCGTGCCGTCGGCCCGCAGCAGCGGCCCCATTGAGTCCACCCAGATCCGGTGCCGTCCGGTGAGGTTGTCCTCGGTGACCGGGCGGGTCCCGTCGGGGTTGAGACGCCGGGAGGGCAGGAGCCTCAGCCAGGCGGGCGGCGTGTCCGGGAACCGTTCGCGGACGGCGGTTTTCTGCCCGGTGATCAGGGCGGCGGTGTGCTCGCTGACCGGCAGGCGGCGGCGCTGCCGGTGGGCCTTGGAGTTGTCGTAGACCAGTACCGGGGTGCCGTCGGCGTCGCGGGCCAGGCAGTCCCAGTCCAGTGCGCAGACCTCGGCGGGCCGGCGGCCGGTGTCGATCATCAGCTCGACCGCGACCCGGGTCTCCCGGCTGGAGATGACTTCCTCCAGTTCGCGGAGGCGGCCGCAGAGCTGCCGCATGATCTCGTCAGGGACGTCCCGCCCGGGCTCGCCCGGGTCGGCCTTGGCCGGGACGTCCCCGGCAATCAGGGTGAAGTCGTCCGCCAGGCCGGCCGCCGGGCCTCCTGGCCTTGCCATGCCGAGGGAGCGGATGCCCTTCAGCACCCGGCCCGCGTCCTGGCAGGTCTTGACCCTGCTGTAGGCCGACATCTGCCCGTCGGCGGCCAGGAACGCCATGCGGTGCAGGAACGCCTCGATGTCGGCGCGGCCGAGGGCCGCGGGGTCCTCACCGCGGTCCTCCCGGCCGGCGCGCAGGGTCGCCGACAGCCTGATCATCGCGCCGGTGATCTCGTGCAGCCGGGCGCCGGCCTGCTTGCCCCGCCGCCGCGGCAGGTCGTGGGCGGCCCATGCCTTGACGGACTCGCGCAGCCAGTCCTGGCTGATGCCGGTGAAGGCGAGCCAGCCGTGATGGCCGAGGACGGTCAGGTCCCACCTGTCCTTGGCGATCTCGGACCGCGGGTCGGCGAACGCCCGGGCCGCGTGCATCGCCAGCGAGCTGAGCAGGGCCTGCCGCCCCTTCTCATCCTGGGCGGGCAGGTCCACCAGCGAGGGCGCCTGCGCCTGGCGGAGCTCCCGGGCCAGGACGCGCAGCGTCCGGCAGTAACTGGTGCATCCTGCCCGGACCCGCTGCTGCACCCCGTAGAGCACTTCAACCACGGCCAGCGGGGCGAGCCCGCGCAAGTTGACCTGGCCGGTCACCGGGACCGGCTCGGCCCTCTCGTCCCACCGCGTCCCGTCCAGCCCCGGATCGGCGAGGAGGGCCGCCTCCCAGCGGCGCGCGTGCAGGGCGCAGCGGGTCTCCTCGCGCCCGCGGCGGGGCCGCCGCTCCCGCAGGCAGGCCGTCACCGCGCATGTCCCGGGCCCGGGCGCGGGCAGGAGCGCTCCCCTCCGGGCGGGAGCGTCCTCCTGCCGCCGGCGGCTGCCGTCCCACCGGATCAGCCGGTGCTCGGTTTCCGGGGCCAGCAGCCATGTCGCCGGATCCCAGCCGGCCTCCGCCAGGAACCCGGGGTCCAGCAGGCCGGCCAGCCTCGCCGCCCGCTGCCCCGCAGCAGCGGCACCGGCTCCCAGCACCGGCGCCAGGGCCGCATCCTCCGGCTCCTCCGCGGTGATCGGCACGACGCTCACGACGGCCGCGGCGCTCACCGGGGCTCTCCGGCCAGCTCGCGAGGGCTGGGGACCGCGTCGACCGCGGCCCGCAGCCTCGCTGGGTCAGGATGCGTGTAAACCTCCGTGGAGGACACCGACGCGTGGCCGAGCAGCTCCTGGGCCTCGTCGACCGACCCGCCCGCGTCCAGGACATTAGAGGCGAAAGCGTGCCTTAGCTGGTGCGGGGTCGGCGGCCCGCCCAGCCCGGCCCGCCGGGCCGCGGCGGCCACCAGGTCGTTGACCGCGTCCAGCCGCATCGGCGCCCCCACCGGCTCCCGGAACAGGTTCACCAGCGCAAAGTCACCCGACGCGGCCCGCGGCACCCGCATCCGCTCGAACTCGTACGCGTCGAACGCCTGAACCGCGACGAAGTCCAGCGGGACGGCCCGCTGGCGGCGGGACTTGGCGACGGCCCCGTTGGGATTGTCCTCCCGGCGCACCACGTGCAGGTGCGCCCGCTCCACCTCGCACCCCAGGGCCCGGGAATCGGCCAGCAGGTGCACGTCGCCGCGGCGCAGCCCCAGCACCTCGCCCCGGCGCAGCCCCGCCCGCGCCATCAGCAGCACGATCAGCCGGTCCCGGGCCGACCGGCACGCCCCGAGCACCGCGACGATGTCCGCGTCGGCGGCCCGGTCCACCGGCCGCTGCGGCTCGTGCAGCCGGTGCCGGGCCCGCAGCCGCCAGCCCGTCCCCGCATCCTCTCCCCGGACGGCATCAGGCAGATCACGGTCATCGGCCACCTCATAGAGCAGCGGCACCAGATGCCCGGGTGCCTGCCCTGCCGCGACCGCGTGCACGACCATCCCGCGAACCGCGGCCAGCACCGCGTTGACCCGCCGGGCGCCCCTGACCGGCGCCGTCCCCGGCCCCGCGAGCACTATCCCGCCCGCCGCGGACGCCCCGGCCCCCGAAGCCAGCGGCCCGGCGTGAAGCAGCCACGTCATGAACAGCCCGAGCTGCTCGATCCCCGACTGCCACGGCCGGCCCGTCAGCGAGCACCAGCGCAGGAACAGCGCGATCGAGCCCGCATACGCCCTCGTCGTCGATTCCGCGCCGTCCCGTCCGAACCGCACCTGCCGCAGGAACGAGTCGGCGACCGCCACCACGGCCAGCTCCTCGTCCAGCACCGTCCAGTACCTCGCCCCAGACGGCATCCTCACTGGAAACGCCCGCATCCCTGATCCCCGATCTCGCGCTGATCTGCATGAACAACTACCAGCCACGAGCACCACACCCGGGGAGACGCGCCGCAGAACCTTGCCAGACGTCCCGTTCAGGCAACGTCATGCAACAAGCTGGCGTCCCCCGGAGAACCCCGGATGACGGGGTTGAGCGCGGCGATGACCGCCATCGCGTTGCCGCCGCGCAGGGTGCGCGTCTGGGACGCGAGCCGTTCCCGGAGCCGCCTGATGGCCGCCTTGGACGGCTTGATCAGCAGCTTGGAGCGGTAGCGGCGGATGTTGAACCCGAGGAAGTCCAGGCCCTCGCTGAGGTGGACGATCCGCGTCTTGTCCTCGTTGAAGGCCAGGCCCCGGGGCGCCAGCCACTCCGCCAGCCGCGCCTTGACCTGGACGGCCTGCTCCTGGCTGGGGCAGAGCACGACCATGTCATCGGCGTACCTGACCGCGACCGGGGAACCAGGCATAGCCTCCCCGGCATGCGTGCCGGAGGTCCGGTAGCGGACCCCGGCGGCCTCCTCCAGCCCGTGCAGCGCGACGTTCAGCAGGCACGGTGAAACCACGCCCCCAACGCAATGGATAATCCCGGTGATGGTCACCCTCCGTATCGGGTCCGGGGTCGTGCTGCCGGGCGCCCGGGCCGCCTGGCCGGGCGGGGATGCGGTGCCGGATAGTGATCTTCTCGGGGCCGATGAGGACGTCCTTGACGAGCAGCCGCAGCACCCGCTGGCGGTCTTCGACGGTGGCGGTGGTTGCGTTGCCGCGCAGCTGGGCGAGGAAGCCTTCCAGGTCGCCGGCGAGGGTGAGGTAGGCGTCCCGGTCGGCGGCCTGGGCGTCGAGGGCGTCGAGCTGGCCGCGCAGGTTCGCCTGGCGGGCGCGCAGGTGCGGCATCTTGGCGCGCAGCTCGTCGATGGTCAGGAGCTGCTCGGAGAATGCCTCGATCATGGCGGTGATCGAGGTGGCGGCCTTGGCCAGCTCGAGTTCGAGGCGGTTGCGCTGGCGGGTGGCCGGGTCGGCGGTGCGGGCGGCATCGAGCCGTTTGCTGATCTCGGCGCGGATCAGGGCCGGGTCGGCGAGCAGGGCGGTGATGTGGTCCCACACGACGGTGTCGAGGTAGTCGGCGCGGACCGGCTGGTTGCCGCAGACCCGGCCGCCTTCGTAGCGGTAGTCATCGCTGCCCAGGCACCGGTAGTAGTAGATCCTCTTGTTCGTGGTGCGGGTGGAGGTGCGGTAGTAGCCGTATCCGCAGGCCGAGCAGGCGGCCAGGCCCTGCAGCAGGGACGGGACCTTGGTGTTGCGGGCGGCGAACCGCTTGTTGTCCTCCAGCCGCTGCTGCACCCGGGCGAAAGTGACCTCGTCCACGATGGCCGGGACCGGGATCTCCAGCCACTCCTCCCGCGGCCGGTCCACGGTCTTGACTGCCCGCGGCGTGGTCCGTCCTTGCAGCCGGGCGACCCGGTTCAGCCCCGGCGTCCCGCTGGTGGCCATGGTCTTGCCGAACACCGCGCGGCCGGCATAGGCGGGGTTGCGGAGCATGGCCCAGATCACGCTGCGGTCCCAGCGGTTCTTGCCGGTCCGGGTGGGCACGCCCAGGCCGGTCAGCCAGCGGGCCAGGTCCGCGATGGCCGCGCCGTCGTCGGCGTAGCGGCGGAACATCTCCGCGACCAGCGCCGCCTCGTGCTCGAGGACCTCATAGGCGGCACCGCACAGGTCGGTCTTGCGGACGTACCGGTAGCCGAACGGGGCGCCGGACAGCACGTTCACCGAGCCGGTGCGGGCGCGGTGGGCCTTGCCGCGCCGGTACCGCTCGGCCAGCTGGGCTTTCTCGTACTCGGCGAAGATGCCCTGGAACTGGACCAGCAGCTGGTCTTCCGGGGTGTCGCCGCGCGGGCCCTTGACGAACTCCACCCGGACCCCGGCGCGGGCGAACTCCTCCAGCAGCAGCGCCTGGTAGGCGAACTTGCGGGCGAGGCGGTCCGGGGAATAGCACAGCACCACGTCCAGGCAGCCCTGGGCGGCCAGGTCCCGCAGCGCCTCCAGGGCCGGGCGGACCAGCGTCGCGCCGGAATGGCCCTCGTCTTCGAAGACCCGATCGTCTCGTCCTTCTTCTGCCGGGCGCTGGAGACCCGGGCGTAGATCGCCGCGCTGTTCATGCTGCGGCCGTCCTTCCTGGCCAGGCCGCACGATGCGGGCCCGCCGCTGCGGCACCAATATGGCGTAGGCCACCGACAATTCCGTGGCCGCGTGACGGCCGAAGACGGACTCCGTCTCGACCGTCCGGTTGTTCACCTGCGGGGATTGTTTCTGCGGCCCCGCGCCAAGAACTCGGTCAGCGCCCGTGTCACCACGGCGGAGATCGTGGTCCCGCTCTCCCGCGCGTGCGCCCGCACCCGCCCGGCCAGCGCCGCGGGCAGCTTGACGGTGAACACCACGCTCGCCTCCGGCACCTCCGCCCGCCCCGACGCCCTGGCCTGGTCGGCATACCGGCGTGCCTGCCGCGCCGAGACCCCGAACCGGGCCGCCAGCACGCGCGCGGCCTCCGCCGCCGGTACTCCCGCCTCCAGCAGGTCAGCAGCGGTATTGACGCGCTCAGCCTGCTCACCAGCACGCACCCGGCGATCCCCAGCCATGCCATAACCGTACTACCCGACATGTCACAACCTGCCCGTGACACGCCGCGGCCGTTCCAGCCGCCGGTAGCTCAACGTGACATCAAAGCAGAAGTTATCCATTGCGTTGGGGGCGTGACCGGGGAACCACGGGGGGCGTGACCCGGGAACCACGGGGCGTGGCCCGGGGAACGACCAGGGTGCAGCCCGGGCGCTACCGCCACCTGGCCCGGAGTAGCGTGCCGGTATGCGAGCCTGGCATGTCGAGGCGCCGGGACCGGTCACCGGCCACCCGCTGCGCCTGCACACGGAAGACGAAGTACCGCGGCCAGGGCCCGGAGAGCTGCTGCTCCGGGTCCTGGCGTGCGGCGTCTGCCGCACCGATCTGCACGTGACCGAGGGTGACCTGCCGCCGCACCGCCCCGGCGTCACCCCCGGCCACGAGGTCGTGGGCGAGGTCGCGGCCGTGGGCGACGGCGACACGGCAGGCTTCAGGCCCGGCGACCGCGCGGGCGCCGCCTGGCTCCGCTGGACCGATAACACCTGCACGTTCTGCCGCCGCGACGCCGAGAACCTGTGCCCGTCCAGCCTGTACACCGGCTGGGACGCCGACGGCGGCTACGCCGAGTACATGACCGTCCCCGCCGCCTACGCCCACCGGCTCCCGCCGGGCTACACCAACGAGGAACTGGCCCCGCTGCTGTGCGCCGGCATCATCGGCTACCGCGCTCTCCAGCGGGCCGAACTCCCCGACCATGGCCGCCTGGGCATCTACGGCTTCGGCGGCAGCGCGCACCTGGCCGCCCAGGTGGCGCTGGCCCGCGGCGCCACCGTGCACGTGCTCACCCGCGGCGAGCAGGCCAAGCAGCTCGCCCGGGAGCTCGGCGCGGCCTCCGTCGGCGACGCGGACGGCATGCCGCCCGAGCCGCTGGACGCCGCGATCCTGTTCGCCCCGGTCGGGGACCTGGTGCTGCCCGCCATGGCCGCGCTGGACCGCGGCGGC
>WNGH01006731.1_pt1 | contig 12862 bp, 8 predicted proteins | sample 5400631 | NCBI WGS metagenome assembly WNGH01 (sample SAMN13153373, study PRJNA577476) | soil metagenome | isolation source: 115 cm soil or saprolite under Garry oak tree replicate 1 | place: USA:California | collected 2016-06-15
GGCGCGGCGGCAGCGTGACCCTCGGCGCTCGGCATGGCAGCTCCCTCACCACGTCTGTGCTCGTCGAGTACAACGACGTGCGCCTGGATGAGGGTAACTTCACGCGCGTGCTGATCGCGCCGCGCATCGCCTACTTCTTTACCCCGCGCATCATGGTCCAGACGCTGGTGCAATACAGTAACCAGGCCCGCGTCTGGACCGCGAACGCGCGCTTGGGCTGGCTTAGCACGGCAGGCACGGGACTGTTCGTCGTCTTTAACGAAGGCCAGGAAGCCGACGGCTTCTTCCGGTGGGATCGGCCTCAGGCCCGGTCGTTGATCGTGAAGTACACGCGGCAGTTTGGACGGAGCGGCTGAAGCGACGTCAATTTCCCGGATCGAAGCGGTATTGATGGGCCGGCCCTGTCACTACGATCGTCGCTCCCGTGACCGACGACGTGAACGAGCCGGTGCTGTGCGAGTCGGCCAGATCCACAATATCGGGCTCCGCGGCGAAGGTTCCGGAGGAAACGGTAACGCTGTCGGTAGCGGACGAGCCGTCGGGGTGGTGGAGCTGGCGCATCACGACCAGAGTGTACGTGCCGCGGTCGCATGGGAGCTGGAGGTAGCTCGTGCCGTCGGTGAGGGTAACGATGTGAGTGAAGGTGTTGACGTTTGCGCCATTGGGGACGCCGTGCACACACGCCCGAGACGCCGGCCCCGCCGGCGTGAACACGGTGTCCGCGTAGCCTGCCGGGCCGCGAAACGTGAGCGCCCCACCTACGACCGTGACCTGCACGTTGCCACTGTCGAGGACGCAGCAGGGCGGCGCGGCACCATCCTGTGCCGTCAGGGCGTAGCGGGCAACGACGGGCCCCGTGCCTTCCGCAGGATCGGTCGGCGACAGACCCCGGCATCCCGCCCAATAGAGGAGCGCGATCAGAAGGAAGATTGTACGCGCCGTCGCCATACACTCCGAATACCCGCGCGCCGCCTGTCCGGGTCACCGTCCCGATGATCGCCTCGATCCTGCTTGTGGCGGCGATGCAACAGCCGTCACTCGGTGTGACCGGGCTGCGGGTGGAGTACCTCACGAATCCCCTGGGCATCGCTGCCCCGACACCGCGGCTCAGCTGGAGAATCACCAGTGCCGAGCGCAACATCGTGCAGGCTGCTTACCAGATTCGAGTTTCGCGCAACGAGCAGGTCATTTGGGACTCGGGGCGTATCAGCGCCGATTCCTCGGTATTCGTGACGTACGCCGGTCCGGCGCTCGCGCCGCGGACGCGCTATGCCTGGCGCGTGCGCGTCTGGGATGGGAAAGGTCGCGCGTCGGCGTGGAGCGAGAGCGGATCCTGGGAGACTGGACTCCTCCAACCATCCGACTGGTCGGCCGCGTGGATCGGCACGGCGCCGAGTCCAAGCGACAGTCTGGGCGGGGGGGGGCCATCACCACTGCTCAGGCGCGCGTTTCGTCTGAACGGCGCAGTCGCCAGCGCCAGACTCTACGCGACGAGTCTCGGCCTGTACGAGGTCTATCTCAACGGGCAACGGGTTGGCGACCGGCTCTTCACGCCTGGGTGGACCTCCTACCATCATCGTCTGCAGTACCAGACCTACGACGTCACGCAGCTACTCGGTCCCGGCGACAACGCCATCGGGGCGATCCTGGGCGATGGATGGTACCGCGGCCATCTGGGCTTCAATGGCCAGCGCAACATGTATGGCAAGCGGCTCGCGTTGCGGCTGCAGCTCGAGATTCACTATCGCGACGGCCGCACCGAGCGTGTGGCCTCGGATTCGCAATGGAAAACGGCGACGGGTCCGATTCTGACCTCGGACATCTACGGCGGGGAGACCTACGATGCGCGCTTGGAGCGTTCCACGTGGACCGCCGCGTCGTACGACGATCGGGATTGGGCACGCGTGGCTCTGCTCGATCCACCTGCGGCGACCGTCATTGCCTCCGAGTCACCGCCGGTGCGCCGCGTGGCTGAGCTCCGGCCGGTGGCGATCCGCCGCGCGCCGTCAGGAGAAACGGTGTTCGATCTCGGGCAGAACTTCACAGGATGGGCGCGGCTCAAGGTGCGCGGCCCCGCCGGTACGGTCGTGACCATGCGGTTCGCGGAAGTACTCGACCGCGACGGCAATCTCTACACCGCCAACTTGCGACGCGCGAGTCAGACCGATCGCTACACGTTGAAGGGCGGTGGCGAGGAGATCTACGAGCCGCACTTCACGTTTCATGGCTTCCGGTACGTGGGTGTGATGGGCCTCCCCAGCCCAGCCGATAGTGGCGCCATCGCAGGAATCGTCGTGTCATCTGATCTGGAGCAGACAGGCGCGTTCGAGACGTCGGATTCGCTCCTGAATCGGCTGCAACACAACATCGTGTGGGGACAGCGCAGCAACTTCCTCGACGTGCCGACCGACTGCCCGCAGCGAGACGAGCGGCTCGGCTGGACCGGTGACGCGCAAGTTTTTGCGAGCACGGCGGCGTTCAACATGAACGTGGCGGGGTTCTTTTCCAAATGGCTCGGCGACGTCGCCGCCGATCAGGATCCGAGCGGCAGCCTGCCGTGGGTGATTCCCAACCCGCTGGGAGGAGACTCCACGGACCTGGCGGGCACCGCGGGGTGGAGCGACGCGACGGTGATCGTGCCGTGGACGATGTACGTCGCGTACGGCGACCGCGGACTGCTCGAGCGGCAGTACCCGAGCATGCGCGCCTGGGTCGAATTCGAGCGCCGCCGCGCCGGCTCTGATCTCATCTGGCGGCCTGGATGGCAATTCGGCGACTGGCTCGCGTTGCACAGCGACGATCCATCGTACCCCGGCGCCACCACCAACACCGACTTCATCGCCACGGCGTTTCTCGCCCATTCGGCGGATCTCGTCGCGCGTGCCGCCGCGGCGCTCGGCAAAGACAGCGATGCGGCCCGCTACCAGACGCTGTTTCGTGACGTGCGGGCCGCGTTCCAGCGCGAGTTCGTTTCGGCCACCGGCCGGGTGGGAGAGAACACACAAACCGCCTACGCGCTGGCGATCGCGTTCGGACTGTTGCCCGACAGTCTCGTGCCCGCGGCCGCCGCACGCCTCGCCGCCGACGTGCGCGCGCGGGGCATGCACCTTACGACGGGGTTCCTCGGTACACCGCAGCTGCTACCGGTGCTGGGCGCGACCGGGCACCTCGATGTGGCGTACGGTCTGCTGCTGCAGCGGTCCTATCCATCGTGGCTCTACCCGATCACGCGCGGCGCGACGACGATGTGGGAACGATGGGACGGCATCCGGCCCGACAGCTCGTTCGAAGATGCCGGGATGAATTCGTTCAATCACTACGCGTTCGGTGCGGTGGGCAACTGGATGTACCGCACGATCGGCGGGATCGAGCCCGACCCCCGGGCTCCGGGAGCCAAGCGGGTGTTGATCGCGCCTCACCCTGGCGGCGGCCTCACCCATGCCCGAGCGTCGCTCGAGACGCTGCACGGAACATTCGTTTCCTCCTGGAAAGTCGCCGGACAACGCTTCGTGCTCGACGTCACCGTCCCGCCCAATACCACGGCCGATGTGACGCTGTGGGAAACGACGGTCGAACACGTACGAGAAGGTGTGCGCCCATTGACGGACGTCGCTGGCGTCCGCGACGTGCAGCAGCGCGGCGCGAATGTGGTCGTTACGGTAGGGTCGGGAGACTACGAGTTCACGGTTTTACGGTAAGCACTCCAGTCTCCGCCGCGCCGGGGCCGGAGTCAGTGAAAACGGTTGCCGTGCGACCGGTTTCAGCCGCGTACCGGGCCGCGATTTCCCGCACGCATCCCTCGGCTTCACGCGTCCCGAACACCGCGACCGTCCCACCGCTCCCGCCGCCCGTGATTTTCGCGCCGAACACGCCGTGCTCAGGACCGGCGGCGCGAACCAGCGCGACGAGGCGATCGGTGCCCTCGCTGCCGAGTCCGCACGCACTATAGCTCTGGTGTGAGGCGAACATGAGTTGGCCCAATTCGTTCGCCGCGTCGGGCTGCTGCGCGATGGTCGGGAGCAATTGCGCGAAGCGGTCCACGCGCGCTTGCTCCCCGACCGGGTGCTCCGACGCGCGACGCACGGGATAGCGGCGGTCGGGACGCACGACGGTTGCGGTGTCGCTGATGCGGCCGTAGCGCTCCAGGAATTCAGCGCCCGTCATTTCTTCCGGCAGCGAGCGAGCGAACTGCGAAAACTGCGCCGGCGTGAGATCGGCGAGATAACGGCCTCGCCATGGGGTTCCGGCTGTGAGGATGCGAAGTCCCATGAATGCCGCGGTGCGCACGGTTCCGTAGTCGGCCCCCGAGACGGCATGGCTGATCCCGGAATCGATGCCGTAGAATCGGTATCCTGCAGGAACTTCGACGTAGCCTTCGATCGTGCCCGGCTGGCAACGCAGCTGCAGCAGGCGGTCCTGCTTGCCGCAGGCGCTCGTCATCTGGTCCATGATCCCGCAGGGTGCGCCTACGACGTTGTTTTCGACGCGTTGACACAGCGCCGCGAGGTCGGCCGGGTCGATGCGATGGCTCGAGGTAGCGGCGACGGCGACTGCAACCGCGACTTCCAGCGCGGCCGACGACGCGACGCCTCTGCCTTCCGGTACGGAGGAGTTGATCAGAATCCGCAGGCCAGTCGTCGCCGTTCCGGTCGGAAGCAGCGCCTGCACGACGCCAACGACGTAGCTCGCCCAACGATCGGCCTGAGCTTCGCGAAACCAAGCGGCGAGCTGCTCCGGAGGGGCGAGGGGCAGCTCTATCGCGAAGAAATCCCAGCGACCTCCCCTAAGACTTGCGACCTCACAGCGCGGCGCTGCTTGCGCCTGTACGAGCGCAAACGTCGCGCAGTCGAGCGGCAGCTCAAGCACGCGCGCGCCGCTGTAGTCGGCGATTCCGCCCATCACATCGAGGCGGCCCGGGGCGCGCACGATGCACACGGGTCGCTCGGTGGAAAAGAAACTGCGCAGGCGCGTATCAGACGCGGAGGGCAACGACTGCAGCAAGTCGAGCGCGGGTTGGAACCAATTCACTCGAGGAGTCCGCGGCGGCGCAGCGCCGCTTGCAGCACCGGCTCTACGACCGCGCGCAACCTTTCATTCGCGTACCCGACCCACGCCACATCGGTGTTCAAGTCGAGCGGCGCGTCCACCGCTGCTCCCGAGGGATCGGTGATGATCACGCCTGCCTCGACAGCAATCAGCGCCGTGCACAGATCGTAGGGGTGGCAGCACAAGGGGGGGGGGAGGCTCGCCGACTTCACCAGCGGACGCAGATCGGCGATAAAGCGGTCGTGGCCGGCGATCAGCTCGTACAGCTCGCCGCCCGTGGACGCATACTGGTCCTCGAAGCACGCGGCGCGGCGCGGCTCCGGTTTCACCAGCGCCTGAACGACTTCGTCGTCGATCGCGGCCAGGATCTCGCGCGCGCCTGGAAAGAATCGCACGATCGTCGCGAAACCGTGGGCTAGTGTTCCGGCGGCGGAGCGCCGCAGCGTGAGTGGCTCGGCTTTCCCCGACACACGATTCCAGCGCCGCGCCTTCATGCTTGCACCGCGGAGTGCCCACACCTGATCCGACAGGTGCTGCTTCAAGACCGGAATCTCGGTCTGCACCGCCAGCACGATATCGGACAGACGCGTGGTGGCACCGCCGTTCGGGGCGACACCGGTGAGGATCCAGGCGCTGCGCTTCTGATACATGAGTCCACGCGTGCCGTCGAGCGGATCCACCAGCAAGCGCCAGCGGCAGTCGCTCTCCCGCGCACCGCGCGGCAGAATGAGGGGATCGGGGATTCCTTCAGCGACGACACACACCGGCTCCTCGCGCGCCAACGCGCTGAGACCACGCACGAGCGCCTCTTCGCCAACGCGATCGATGGCATAGATGGTGTCGCCGGCATCGCCTGCTGTCGCCGCGAGCTGCTCCGGTGCCTGCCTCGTGCACGCGTCTACGACCGCGTCGCGGATCGACTCGTGCAGCGCCAGAATCGGTTCGAGGAGTTTTGACGCGCTGCTCACCTCAGCCCCTCTGCGTGTAGTGGACAGTCGAGACCGCCCGCAGCTCCGCGGCTTTCTCCTCGGGCGCCGTGTCGTTCAGAAAATTCCCGCCCCCGATCTCGGGGCCGGCGAGGTACTTGAGAAGGCCCGGTTTGCGCAACGGTGGGTGGATCTCGATGTGGAAGTGGAAACCAGGATACGCGCCGTCCGTGGGCGCCTGGTGCAGCACCATCACGTATGGAAACGACATCTGCCAAAGGTTGTCGAGTCGAATCAGTGTCTCGCGCAGGACGATCGCGAAGTCGCCCAGCTCGGCGGCGCTCAGCTGCGCGAGGCTCGCGCGTGTCTCGCGCGGCGCGACGAACGTCTCGTACGGGTAGCGCGCGAAATAGGGAATAAACGAGAGCGCCTGATTGCGCCGCACGAGCAGTCTCCTTCCGTCCGCTTCCTCGGCGGCAACAATGTCGTGAAATAGCGGCCGATCGTGCTCCATCAGGTACTCGGCCTGTGCGTGCGCTTCGAGCTCGATCGTCTTGAACACGAAGTTGGTCGCGTAGATCTGGCAGTGCGGGTGCGGATTACTGACGCCGACGACTTCCCCCTTGTTCTCGAACACCAGCACGTGGCGCACACCTGCCTGGGCGCCGAGCTCGCGGTACTGCGCTTGGAGCGCTTGCAAGAGACCGAGCACTTCGGACTCCGGCAGCTCCGCGAGTGTGTGATCGTGGCGCGGCGTGTAGCAAACGACCCGCGCAGCGCCACGCGCCGTGCTATTCCGATAGAGAGCGGGAGGAGCGGTGGCGGCCGGCGCGTCGGGACCGACACAGGGATGGTCGTTGTCGAACACGTACACACCGCTGTATGCCGCGTTGCGTTGTCCCGAGCTACGCACGTTGCCGGGACAGAGGTAACAGTCGGGGACGTAGGCCGGCAGCGCCCGCGCGGATTCGGGGAAGGGGATGCGCTCACCTTGCCACGGCCGCTCGTTGCGGTGGGATGAGATGATGACCCATTCCCGTCGCAGCGGATGCCAACGCTGTTCCCAGACCATGCGTGTCTCCGTTTGACAATCCGTCAAAGCGAGCCGAGTATCGCCGGGATGGTGCGAAGCGGCAAGGATGCTTTTCAGCCCCGTCCGGAGCATCACTTCACCTTCGGGCTCTGGACGGTAGGAAATCCGGGACGCGATCCCTTTGGCGATCCGGTTAGGGCCTCATTGCCGCCAGCGGTGATCGTCCGCAAGCTGGCGGAGCTCGGCGCCTATGGCGTGAATCTGCACGACAACGACCTCGTCCCCTCGGGTGCCAGCGCCGCCGAGCGCGACAAGATCGTGCGCGAGTTCAAACAAGTGCTCGCCGATACCGGCATGAAAGTGCCGATGGCCACGACGAATCTCTTCTCGGATCCGGCATTTCGTGACGGCGCGTTTACGAGCAGTGACTCGCGCGTGCGCGCCTACGCGCTGCAAAAAACGTTGGCCGCAATTGACCTCGCGGTCGAGCTCGGCGCGAGCACCTATGTCTGTTGGGGCGGAAGAGAAGGCGTCGAAACCAACGCGGCCAAGGATCCGCGCACGGCACTCGGGTGGTACCGCGACGCGATCAACTACCTGTGCGAGTACGTGCGGTCACAGCGCTACGATCTGCGCTTCGCGCTCGAGGCGAAGCCGAACGAACCGCGGGGCGACATTTTCCTGCCGACCACGGGGCACATGCTCGCTTTCATTTATACGCTCGATCATCCCGAGATGGTGGGCGTCAACCCTGAAGTCGCGCACGAACGGATGGCGGGGCTCGATTTTTCCCACGCCGTCGCCCAGGCGCTCGAGGCCGGCAAGCTGTTCCACATCGATCTGAACGGCCAGCAGGTTGGCCGCTTCGACCAGGACCTTCGCTTTGGCAGCGACGACCCCAAGGGCGCGTTCTTTCTTGTCAAGCTGCTGGAAGAGGCCAAATGGCCGGGTATGCGCCATTTCGATAGCCATGCCTACCGGACCGAGGATGAAGCGGGCGTGTGGGACTTTGCCGCCGGCAGCATGCGGACCTATCTGATCCTCAAGGACAAGGTCGCGCGCTTCAATGCGGATCCCGAAATCCAGCAGTTGCTCGCCGAGCGCGACGGTGGGAAAAGCAGCGCGCGCGTCACGTTCGGTGAGCTTCGCAACATGAAGTTCGATCTCGCGGCGCTGCGCTCGCGTGGGTACGCCTACGAGCGACTCGATCAGCTCACCATGGAGCTGTTGCTGGGAGTGCGGTAGACGTGGCGGCTGATCTGTTTCTCGGCCTCGACATCGGTACGAGCAGCGTCAAATCCATTCTCATGAGTACAGACGGCAGCGTCGCGGCCGTGGCGAGCGCTCCGCTCTCGCTCGACACGCCGCAACCAGGTTGGGCGGAGCAGGATCCCGAGGCCTGGTGGGATGCCGCCCGCGCGGCGATCCGGGATGTGCTGGCGCAGCGCGCTGGTAGTCGCGTCACCGCGATTGGCATCTCCGGCCAAATGCACTCGTCCGTCTTTCTCGACAAGCGCGGTGCGGTGATCAGGCCGGCGCTGCTCTGGTGCGACGGCAGAACGACGGCCGAGTGCCGAGAGATCGAGAGGCGCGCCGGAGGCGAGCCGCGGCTGCGCGAGTGGGTCTGCAACGCCGCGCTGGAAGGCTTCACCCTCCCGAAGGTCCTGTGGCTGCGCAACCATGAGCCCGAGGCGTTCGCGCAGCTCGCTACAGTGCTGCTCGCCAAGGATTTCGTGCGGCTGCGCCTCACCGGCGTCGTGCGCAGCGAGCCGTCCGACGCGTCCGGTACGCTGATGTTCGATCCCGTGCACATGCGCTGGAGTCGGGAGATGCTCGCGGCAGTCGAGCTGCCCGCGTCGCTGCTTCCCGAGGTCGGCGGATCAGGAGAGGTGCTCGGCCATGTCACGCCCGCGGCCGCAGCGCTGACGGGACTGCCAGCCGGCACGCCCGTGGTGGGCGGCGGCGCGGACAACGCCTGCGGCGCCGCCGGCGTGGGCGTGATCACGCCCGGTGAAGCGGCGTCGAGCTGGGGCACATCGGGAACCGTGCTGGCTCCTACGGCGCAGCCGCGCGTGGACCCCAAACTGCGAGCGCACACATTCTGTCACGTCGCGCCCGATGTGTGGTATGTGATGGGCGTCGTCTTGTCGGCCGGCGGAGCGTTTGCCTGGTATCGTGATCAGTGCGCGCGCGAGCTGCCGGATGCGGTTCGAGACGCGCAGCTTGTCGAGGAGGCGGCAACGGTGCCGCCCGGTGCTGACGGCGTGACGTTTCTTCCCTACCTCCAGGGAGAACGCACGCCCCATCGCGACGCGTCTTTGCGCGCCGCGTTTACGGGGCTCAGCTTGGCGCACTCACGCGCCCACATGACGCGGGCCGTGCTCGAGGGGGTGTGTTTTGCACTGCGCGACTCACTCGAGATTCTCAAAGAGCTCGGCCTCGCGCCCGCTGTTCTACTCCTGACGGGCGGCGGCGCGAAGAACGCATTCATCAGGCAATTGCAGGCAGATGTGTTTGGTCTTCCGGTGACGACCGTTAATCGTGAAGAGGGCGGGGCGTATGGCGCGGCGCTGCTCGCGGCAGTGGGGGCAGGCGCGTTTCCCGATCTCAAGACGGCGGCGCAGCGGACACTCGCGCGCCAGCCGCCCACGCCACCGAACCCAGAGATGAACAGAACGTACGAGTCCATCTATGACCGCTTCCGCAAACAGTTGGTCGCCGCGCGCCCTTAACCTCGCGTGGGTGGCGCTCCTCGGCGCGCAGCTTTCCGCGCAGACGGGGGGGCCGGACTATCAGAATCCTGACCTGCCATTCGCGCGTCGCGTGGCCGATCTCGTGTCGCGTATGACGCTCGAGGAAAAGGTCTCGCAGCTGCAGGACGTCGCGCCGGCGATCGACCGGCTCGGCATTCCCCGCTACAACTGGTGGAACGAGGCACTGCACGGCGTCGCGCGCTCGGGGCTCGCGACGTCGTTTCCGCAGGCGATCGGCCTCGCGGCTACGTGGAACGATTCGCTGGTCTTCCGCATGGCGACCGTCATCTCGGACGAAGCACGCGCCAAACATCACGAGTACGTGCGGCAGGGCTCCCGCGAACGCTATCAGGGGCTCACCTTCTGGTCGCCGAACATCAATCTCTTCCGCGATCCGCGCTGGGGGCGTGGTCAGGAGACATACGGGGAAGATCCGTTCCTCACGGGCCGGCTCGCTACGCAGTTCGTCCGCGGAATGCAGGGCGACGATCCCAAGTACCTGAAGACGGTCTCGACCGTGAAGCACTTCGCCGTACACTCGGGCCCCGAGCCCGAGCGCCACACGTTCGACGCCGTGGTGAGCGAGCGCGATCTGCGGGAGAGCTACCTGCCGCACTTCGCTGCAGGCATCCGCGAGGGCGGCGCGTACTCCCTGATGTGCGCCTACAACCGCGTGCTCGGCAGCCCAGCGTGCGGGAGTGACGTCTTGCTCAAGGACATCCTGCGCGGCGAATGGGGCTTCTCGGGCTACGTCGTGTCGGACTGCGGCGCCATCAACGACATCTACGAGCGCCACAAGGTCGTCCAGACCGCGGCGGCCGCCGCGGCCCTAGGCGTGAAAACGGGGACTGATCTCGAGTGTGGCAATGTCTACGCGAACCTCGTCGACGCTGTGCGACAGGGACTGATCACAGAGCAGGCGATCGACACCGCCGTCAAGCGGCTGTTCCTCGCCCGCATGCGGCTCGGCATGTTCGATCCGCCGGAGCGCGTGCGCTGGGCGCAGATCCCGATCAGCGTGCTCGACCAGCCGGCGCACCGCGCGCTCGCCCGCCAGGTGGCGCGCGAGTCCATCGTGTTGCTCAAGAATGCCGGCAGCATGTTGCCGCTCCGCAAAGACATCGGCACGATCGCCGTCATCGGGCCGAACTGCGACGACCGGCGCATGCTGCTCGGCAACTACGAGGGAGCCCTCACGGCGCAGCTCGAAGGCGAGGAGATGTCAGTCGAGACACCCGGATTCCGGGGCGGCGATCGCACCCGCATCGACCTGCCCGACGCGCAGCAACGGCTGCTCGAGCGGATCGTTGCGGTCGGCAAGCCCACGGTGCTCGTGCTGATGAGTGGCAGCGCGGTCGCCGTGAACTGGGCGCAAGAGCACGTGCCCGCGATCGTCGAAGCGTGGTACGGCGGCCAGGCGGCGGGGAGCGCGGCATGGCAGGACGCACTTACCGCTTTTTCAAGGGCTCGCCGCTGTACCCGTTTGGCTACGGCTTGAGCTACACCACATTCGCGTACAAGAATTTGCGCACGAGCTCGGCGAGACTTCGAGCCGCGGACACGCTGATCGTTCGAGTGGATGTGACGAACACCGGGCGGCGCACCGGAGACGAGGTGGCGCAGCTCTACGTTCGCCACCTCGGGTCACGGGTCGAGCGACCGACTGGGGATCTCCGTGGCTTCCGCCGCGTCACGCTCAAGCCGGGTGAGACGCACACAGTGGCATTCTCTCTTCCAGCGTCCTCGCTGGCGTACTGGAATTCCGCTACGCACCGCTGGGTGGTGGAACAGGAACCTGTCGAGCTGGCCGTCGGTGCGTCATCGGCCGATATCCGCCTACGGCGCAGAATTCAGGTCGTGAGCCTCCAGTAGATGGCGTAACGCTCATCGAAGATCGTGTGGAACGGCACGAGCGTGACCGCGCCTTTCTCGCCGGCGGCTCGAAACTCGAGACCCCGTCCCGCTACGCGCTCAGCGCCTTGCGCGCGCAGCTCCGGCGCCGGGATCGGCTGACCCTTGTACTCGGGGATCGTGCGCGGCTTCGTCGGCTCGGCGCGCAGCACGTCTGGAGTCAGGCCTTCTGTCCCTAAGCGTCCCGCCAAGGCGAGGGGCCCGTACATCACGGCCGCCAGTGTCGGATCGTCCGGCATCGCGTGCAGGTGGAGGCTCATCGGCAGTTTGACCGCAACCGTGTCACCGTTGCGCCAGGTGCGATCGAGCACGTAGTAACCGCCGGGAGCCGCGAAGCCATCTAGGCCATGGCCGTTCAGTACGGCGGTCCCGCCGTGCGTTGCCCAATACGGGACGCGGATGCGGAGCGCAAACCGGACGGGTTTCGCGGTCTGGATTCGGAGTGTCGTGCCTTCTTCTTCAGGAAACTGCGTCTCCTGCGCCAGCCGGACACCGCGCTCCGACCAGTTCAGCTCGGACGCGATGAAGAGATTGACGTATACGCCGGCGTCGTCGTGGAAGTAAATGGAATCCCCGAACTGTGAGAACGACTCGCTCATCGTTCCCGTGCAGCACCAATAGTCCTGCCCGGGTGTCCCGAACAGCTTCCAGAGACCCGCGGCGAGGTTCACGTAGTACAGCTTCTCTCCGTCATGCGGATGCTGGCTGCCGATGATGCCGTTGAACAGCGCGCGTTCATAGAAGTCGGCGCATGCTGGGTCCGCCGTCCAGCCGAAGATGTGGCGGGTCAGCTTGAGCATGTTGTAGGTCGTGCAGTCTTCCTGCGTATAGCCCGACAGCTCCGTCGACAAGAGACCGGGCTCCGCGTTCCAGCCCTCGCCATTCGACGTGCCGCCGGTGCAGTAGGCGCGCTGCGTCGTCACTTGCCGCCAGAAATATTCGGCAATACGTCGATAGCGCAGCTCGCCCGTGAGCTCGTAGCGGCGCGCCGCGCCCACCACCTTGGGAATGTTGGTGTTGGCATGGAGGCCTTTTAGCTCGTCGCGTCCTTGCGCGAGTGGGGCGAAGAAGCGCTCGTGATCGAAGCGGTGCGCAAGATCCTTGTACCCATCATGTCCCGTCACCGCGGCGAGGTTGTAGAGCATCTCGTTCATGCCGCCGTACTCGCGCTCGAGCACGCGGGCCATGTGCTC
>WNGH01011116.1_pt1 | contig 12857 bp, 10 predicted proteins | sample 5400631 | NCBI WGS metagenome assembly WNGH01 (sample SAMN13153373, study PRJNA577476) | soil metagenome | isolation source: 115 cm soil or saprolite under Garry oak tree replicate 1 | place: USA:California | collected 2016-06-15
CGATCCTGGGGGGAGGCTTCGGAAGGGGGGCGAAGCCCCCCGCCGAGTAAACTAACGGGAGCTTCGCACGCCGACCCGCCGACAGAGCGCCCGCGCCGGACAGGTGGAGCACCGCGGCGAGATCGGCGTGCACACGTTCTGGCCGAAGGTGACGAGGAGATCGTTGTAGCCGATCCAGTAGCGCTTCGGCAGCTTGGCCCGGAGCGCCATCTCGGTCTCCTCCGGCGTCCGCGTCCTCACGTACCCGAGACGGTTGGAGATCCGGTGCACGTGGGTGTCGACGCAGATCCCCGGCTTGCCGTAGCCCATCGTCACGACCAGGTTGGCGGTCTTCCGCCCGACGCCCTTGAGCGTGAGGAGATCGTCGATCTCGTCGGGCACGCGCCCGCCGAAGCGGTCGAGGAGGTCGCGGCAGATCCCCAGGATGACGCGGGCCTTCGTCCGGTAGAAGCCGACGGGGTAGATGAGCATCTCGATCTGGCGCGGCGAAAGTTTCAACATGGCTTCGGGCGTGTCGGCGACGGCGAAGAGCCGCTCCGAGGCCGGGCCCGTGGTCGTGTCCTGGGTGCGTAGCGACAGGATGCACGCGATGAGGACGCGGAAGGGGTCGCGGCTCCGGTCGGCGATGACCGCGAGGGCGGTCGGGTTCCATCGCGGCGCCGTGCGCTTCAGGCGCCGGATGACCTCCGCGATCGCTACTTGTCTCTGATGGACTCGAGGAGCTGTCGTGCGCGTGGCCGATCCTTCACGGTCCAGTCGGCAACGAACGTTGGCGCGGTCTCGTCGATCACGCGCTGGAGCTCCCGGCGCGCCTCCGCGTAGCGGTCCGTGGTGATGTACAGGCGAGCGAGATCGATCCGGAGCACGGTGAACTTCGGATCGATCGCGAGCCCCTTCTTGAAGTGCTCCTCCGCCTTCTCCTTGTCGCCCCCGAAGAGCCCCGGGACTTCCGTGTAGACGTTGCCGGCGAGCGAGTGGGCGCGCACGGAGCGCGGGTCGAGCTGGAGCAGGATCTCGATCTCCTCGCGGAGGGTCGGCAGAAGGAAGAGCGAGCGGAGCACGCCCTTGGTCTGGCCCCAGCGGCCCGTATTGATCGCGTACCAGAGGTGGGCATCGTGGTTCCGCGGCGCGAGCTCCACCGCGCGCTTCCCGAGCTCGCGGCCGCGGGCGTAGGCGGCGAGCTTCTCCTCGGGAGTCGTCGCGCGGATGTCCCCCCAGAGGAAGCTCACGTAGGAGAGCATGATCATCGTCTCGACCTGGCTCTCACGCTTGAGCGCGTCTTCGAGGAGGTCGCGCGCGCGGTCGATCGCCGTGAGGTCCTCGTCGTAGCGCGAGATGAGCGCCTTCGCGTCGGCGACCGGCGTCTCCGCGGACGCTCGAAGTGGGACGAGCAGCACGATCACGACGAGGGCGAGGCGGGCGAGCATCGCCGCGAACTCTACCGCCGTGGTCGGGCCCCGTCAACTTGACACGCTCCGGCGCTTCGCCGATGCTCCTCTCGGCATGGGAGTCGTCAGGAGCCTCGCCGTGATCGCGATCGCCGGCTGGCTCGGGATCATGGCCTTCGTCTCGTTCGGCGTCGCGCCGCGCATCTTCCGCGCCCTCGACCGCGCGGTCGCGGGCGAGGCCGTGGCGGCCATCCTGCCGCGCTACTACGACTGGGGGCTGGTCCTCTGCGGGGTCGCGCTCGCCGGCTGCGTCTTTCAGGTTCTCTCGGGCAGGGAGGGCTGGTTGCGCCCGCTCATCGGCGCTGCGCTCTGCGGCCTGATGTGTGGGCTCCTGGCCTGGGCGTCGACGGTCGCGCTGCCGCGCGCCGAGGCGGCCCGGCGCGCCCGCGACGACGCGGCGTTCGCGCGTGCCCACCGCGCCTCCGTCCGGGTCAACAGCGCGACCATGGTGACGGCCGCGGCCTTCCTCGCGCTGGAGACGCTCAGTCTGGCGGCGCGGCGTGGCCGATGAGCTCGAGCAGCGCACGCACCCGGTCGGCGACCGCGGAGGCCGGCTCGTGGGCGAGCGCCTCGCACCCGGCCAGCAGGATCCAGGCGAGCGTGTCAGGCGTGGCCTCGATGCGGCCGCGCTGATCCTTCGGCGTGGCCTCGACGATCTCCTGGAGGGAGAGGCGCACCTGCTCGCGCGCCCATGCGAGCGCCAGCGCGGACGTCTTGTTGCCGCGGCTCCGCATCCAGGCCTGGGCGACGTCGCGGAGGAGGGGCGCGCCGGGCGCCCAGGCGGCGGCGAGCTTCTCGAGCGCCGCCGCGAGCGGCAGCCGCGCAATGTCCCGCGCGAGACCCAGCAGCTGCTCCTCTGCGGGCGTAGGGTACGGCGCCGTGACGGGCGTCGTGCGTCGCGGGACCCGCTGACGCTTGCGCGTCGAGGAGCGTTTGCGCGCGCGGTCCATTGTCGTTAGAACATAGCAGTTGTCGGCATAGGCACTGAAGCTTTCGGCCTCGAGTAGCGCCGACCGGGGGCCGGGGACGGTAGGCCGTCTGAGACCCGTAGCTTCTACGCGTTGTCTCGGCGCCGAGCGGACGGACCGACCCCGCGTAGGGAGTCATAGCGTGGTCGAAGATGGCCTACCGTCCCCGGCCCCTGTTCGGCGCTACTCGTACCGGAGCGCTTCGATCGGATCGAGGCGTGCCGCTTTCCTCGCCGGATAAAACCCGAAGAAGACCCCGACCGCAGCGGAGAAGCCGAAGGCGAGCGCGATGGCTTCCGGCGCGACGAGCGTCCGCCACTCGGCGATGTAGCTGATGGCGCGCGAGCCGCCGAGGCCGAGGGCGATGCCGATCACACCGCCGATCAGCGAGAGGGTGATGGCCTCGACCAGGAATTGGACGAGGATGTCGCGCCCGCGAGCCCCCACCGCCATCCGGAGGCCGATCTCCCGCGTCCGCTCCGTCACCGACACGAGCATGATGTTCATGATCCCGATGCCGCCGACCAGCAGTGAGACCGACGCGATGGCCGCGAGCAGATAGGTCATCACGCGTGATGACTCTTCCTGTGTCTGGAGCACCTCGGCGAGGTTGCGAAGCCAGAAGTCATCCTCTTGGTCGAGCTTCAGCTTGTGGCGTTGTCGGAGGAGCGCACGGATCTGGACCTCGGCCTCGGCCATGTCCTCGCCTGGGCGGATCTTGATGGAAATGGTGGAGACCGCTCGCGGGTTCGCCTTGGTGACGCCAAGGATGTTCTTCTTCGCGGCGCCGAGCGGCAGGAGGATGACGTCGTCCTGGTCTTGTCCCCACGAGCTCTGCCCTTTGCGCTCGAGCACGCCGATGACGAGGAACGGGATGTTTCGGATGCGGATGATCTGCCCCAGGGGATCCGCGTCCGCGAAGAGATTCTCGACAGTCGTTTGACCGAGCAGCGCGACCTTCGTCGCGCCCTCGACGTCCTCGCCCCCGATCGGCCGCCCGGCAACCACCGACCAGTCGCGCGCTTCGAAATATTCGGCGGTGACGCCCTGCACCACGGTGGCCCAGTTCGAGTTGCCGTACACGACCTGCTCGGTCCCGCGCACGGACGGTGCGGCCGCCTGGACCGTCTGCACCTCGCGCTGGATCGCCCACGCATCATCCTCCGAGATCGTGGGCCGACTTCCGTGGCCCAGCCGGATGCCGCTCGACGTCACGCTGCCGGAAAGGACGACGATCAGGTTCGAGCCGAGGCTCTGGATCTGCTCGGCCACACGCGCCTGGGCGCCGGAACCCACGGCCACCATGGCGATCACGGCGCCGACCCCGATGATGATGCCGAGCATCGTGAGAGCGCTTCTGAGCTTGTTCACCCGCAGCGCGCGGATGGCGACCCGGGCGCTCTGCCAGACGTTCACGCGACGACCTCCGCCTCACCCGACGCCCGCGCCTCGGCGGCGTCACGCGGCGAGGCGACGGGCTCGTCACGGAGCAGTCGTCCGTCGCGAAACGTGAGCACGCGGCTCGCGTAGGTGGCGATGTCCGGCTCGTGGGTCACCAGGACGATCGTCATTCCCGCCCGGTTCAGCTCCTGGAGGAGCGCCAGGATCTCGATGCTGGTTTGTGTATCCAGGTTCCCGGTGGGCTCGTCGGCGAGGATCACGGATGGGTCGTTGACGAGCGCCCGCGCGATGGCCACGCGCTGCTGCTGGCCGCCCGAGAGCTGACTCGCATGGTGCGATTCCCGGTCGGCGAGCCCGACCGCTGCCAGGCGCTCGCGGGCGCGAGCGCGGCGGGCGCGCGCCGCAAGCCCGGCGTAGACCAGGGGGAGTTCGACATTCTCGAGCGCGCTCGTGCGAGACAGGAGGTTGAACGTTTGGAAAACGAAGCCGATCTTGCGGTTGCGGATTCGCGCCAGCTCATCCGGCGAGAAGCCGGCGACGTCGGCGCCGTCCAGCACATAGCGCCCGGCGGTCGGCGTATCGAGGCAGCCCAGGAGATTCATGAGGGTCGACTTGCCCGAGCCCGACGGGCCCATCACCGCCACGAATTCGCCGCGGGCGATCGTCACCGAAACTCCCCGGAGCGCATGGATGGTGTGCGGTCCGAGGCGATAGTCCTTGGTCAGGTCCTCGATGGCGATGAGCGTCATGCTCAGAGCCTGAGCCGCGGACTGCTGCCCGCGCCTGGGGTGGGGCGGCTTGGCGTTCCGGGCGCGCCCGCGGTCCCCGTGATCACTTCGTACCCTTCCTTCAGCTCGCCCTGAAGGACTTCGGTCGCCGCGCCGTCACTGAGGCCGAGCGAGACCGCGATCGGCGTGGGCCGGCCATCCGGACCGAGGACCCAGACGCGGCCTGGGACACCATCCGCGGGCGTCGTGGTGGCCGCGGCAATCGCATCGTATCGAGTGCGCTGATCCGGTGTCAGGATCTCGCGAATCCGCGCCCGCGTGGCCTCCCTGACCTCGTGCGATCGCACCTTGCGTTCAGGCTCAGGCAGCGCCGCATCTCTAATCACCCTTCGCTGGTCACGGCCGTCCCCGAGGATTCGGTCGAGCTGCCCCGCTTGCCTGTCGCTCAGCTTGAGCTCGCGAACCAGCCGCTCCCGCGTCGTCTCCTGAGCCGCCGCTCCATCACTGCCGGCGCTCACCGCGGGCCGTTCCCCCGGGGACGCGGCCGTCCCGACTTCGACGCCCGTCGGGCGAAATCGTAATGCCGCGTTCGGCGCCTTCAGCACGCTCGCTTTTTCGGCCACGATCACCTTCACGTTCGCCGTCATGCCGGGCATGAGCCGCCCCTCGGGATTGGCCACCGCGACGACGACAGTATAGGTGACGACGTTCTGCACGGTCTGCGCGGCCTGGCGAATCTGCACGACCTGCCCGGTGAACTTCGCGGTTGGAAAAGCGTCCACCGTGAAGACCGCTCGGTCATCGACTTTGATCCGGCCGATATCCGCCTCGACCACGCTCGTCTCGACCTGCATCTTGGTCAGGTCTTGAGCGATGGTGAAGAGGGTGGGGGCCTGTAGGCTCGCGGCGACGGTCTGTCCGACGTCCACCGCCCGTGAAACGACCACCCCGTCGACGGGCGCGCGAATCGTCGTGTGCTCGAGGTCGGCCTGCGCCTGATGGAGGGCGGCCTGCTTCTGCTTCACCTGGGCGCGTGCTGAGTCGAGCGTGGCCGCGGTCACGCGAAGCTGGGCCTGCGCGGAGCCGATCGCGGCGGCGAGCGATTGTTCCCTGGCCTTCGCCGAGTCGAGCTGCGCGGCGGCGGAGTCGTAGGCGGCTTGCGAACTGTCGAGATCGCTCTTGGCGATGAGCTCGCGTCGGGCGAGCTCCGTCTTGCGATCGAGGTCGCGCTTGGTGTCCATGACCGCCACCTGGGCCTTGGCCGTCTGGGCGCGGGCTTCCGCGTGCGCCGCACGCGCGTTCTCGATGTCTGCGCGCGCGCGCTCAACCTGCGCCTCCTGGGTGGCCACCGTCGCCTGTGTCGACTCCACATCGGCGCGCGCCTGGTTCACCTTCGCCTCGAAAATCTCCGGATCGATCTGCGCGATCACCTGGTCCTTCCGGACCACGGAATTGAAGTCGACGAGTAGCTTCTGGATCTGGCCGGACACCTGGGTGCCCACCTGGACGCTTACGACGCTGTTGAGCGTGCCGTTTGCCGCCACCACCGCGGTGAGGGGGCCCCGTTCCACGCGGGCCACACGGTACTTGGGCGTGCTTCCACTCCCTCGGGCAAGCAAAAAGCCGGCCACGCCGGCGCCGGCGAAGAGACCCACGAGCACGAGCACCCAGATGCGCTTCACTTGTGGTTGGACCATCCCGCCATACACCGTATTCTACCGCCAAGCGGGCGGGCGATCCGGGCTGGCTCCTGACCAGAGGAGATGTGATCGGCAGACTGCGCGACCCCGTGGATCATGGTCCGTCGTGCCTACTAGACTGGAAGGGCTGCCGAGTCAACGCGCGACCTCAAACTCTCGGCCAGGAGCGATGCTCTCAGACCCCACTCTTTGGGCTGGCGCGAAACGACGCAGGCCAAGCGAAGAAGGGATGCTCGATAATAGAAATCGATTCCCGTCTTCAGCGCAGGCGGGGTGGGTAGGCGGTACGCGGCCAGGAACACCTCGGCATACCTCCGCGTCTCCTCCTCGGTCCAGCGGAGCTCGGCTCCCGTGTATTTCAGGTAGGCCAAGAAATTTCCGACGTCTCTGGCGGGATCGGCGTTGCCAATCGTGTCGAAGTCGACGATCGTCACCTCGTTGCGTCCTATCAAGACTTGCTTGTGCCAGAAATCCCCATGAACCAGGACAGGCTCAGGGCAGCGGATATGATGAGCCGACTCGCTGATGCCGCGTAAGCATGATTCGAACGATCCCGCCAGATCGGGATAAAGCTGAACCGCCCTCGCGACCCACTGCTCCAGACTGGAGACTTCTTCCTCGACCTCGTACTTCTTGTCGACAGTCGAGGGACACGTATGGATCTTGCCCAAGGCGCGGGCTGCTGCCTGGAGATCATCGATCACGTGTGGGGAGGAGAAGCTCTTCGCCAAGGAAGGACTGGGGACGTCCTCCATGAGCACCATATGGAGTTCGGGGATGTAGCCCAACGGTTCGGGTATCCTGATGCCGTCCGAGGAGTCCCGGCCGAAGCGATTCCGGTAAAGCCCAAGCATGATTGCGAACACGTCCGCCCCATCCGCCCCGTTGCCGTATGCCTTCCCGATGAAACTCCGCTCATGGACGTCGCCAGCCTCGAGACGCGAGGCCCCCAGCCGGTATCGAAGGACGCATCGCTTGCCTGGCCTATAACGGAGGATGTCGACCTCGCATCCGCTCAGGCTCTCCTTCCAATGCATACTCCTGTTCAAGCAGTCGGCGAGAAACGGCTTGATCGCGTGTGGATCTAAAGCGACCCGCAGGCTCGGGAGCTTCGCGTCGGCGGATGGAGAGGCGAGCAGGAGCCTAAGCTCGGGGACGTACTGCACGAATCCTGTGAGGGCCGAATCGGCCACGAGGGGGCCCTGGCCCTTCAGGCTCTCTAATATTTTCTTGTATTCCTGCTCGCCCTCTTCGTCAGGGTAGATCTTCCCCACAATCGTCGCCCGAACCTTGTCGCCTGTGCTTGGCCTCGTGAGCTTAAATCGGTACTCCAACTCGAAGGCGCCCTCCTTCGTGGGCTGAACCTTTCTCACCTTGCATCCTCTGACGAAGAGGCCACTCGCGCGCCACGAGGGGCACCTTTCGACGATCGCAATGATCTCGGACGGCGCCATCGCGGTATCTAAGGCGTTCAACACCTGGAAATGAGCTCCGGTAGGGTTCACCATTCCGTCATTCAGCGAGGATCCACGGCGAGCTGCTGAAGCTGGGCCTGACGGTATCGCAGAAGCCAAGAGGCCTTCGAGGATCACGGGCGAAACTTTCGACGACCAGGGCTCCCACATAGCCGGGTTCGGGATTCAAGTCTTGCACGGACCAGCGCGAAAGTTCCGCGGGATCGTCACACACATTCAACAGGGCGGCGCGGCCGGGCGACACGGAGACCTCGACGCGGTCCAACGGCCATGTCACTCCCATTCCCCGGGCCTTGAGGTAGGCTTCCTTCCGCGTCCAACAATGGAAAAAGGCTCGCGTCTGGGCCGAAGGCGACCGACCCCGAAGGGCGGCCGCTTCACGCGGCGAAAAGAACCTTTCGGCGATCTCGAGCGAATCGACCCGGGCGTCTAGCCGTTCAACGTCTACCCCGACTTCCCGACCGTGAGTGACCGCGATCACGGCCAAGTCGGCGGAATGCGCCAGATTGAATCGGATCGGCCTCACGCCGGTCTGACCGGCGAGGGAGGGCTTGCCATGGCGGTTGCACTCGAATCGCAGCCGTTCGGGCCTTGTTCCCAAGTACCATCCGAGGACCGCCCGTAGCACCCCACGCCGCACCACGAAGCGGCGTCGATCCTGCGCGAATTGGAAACGATCCGCTCGAAGCTGTTCGTCCGCCGCAAGGCGGTCCTCAAGCTGGCGCACGACACCCTCATGAACCTCCAGGGCGACTCGCCAGACGTGCACGTCGTCGTGCGGTCGCACCAAGGGAATCGTCGTGGCGCATCGAATGTGCGACTTGCGAGGACACTGTTGGGCGCAGTGTGCATAGGGAGCAGGAACTGGTTCAACGCACGGCGGGCTGATGGCCCTGGGCCTCAAGCAGGCAGGCACGCAGCTTTTCGCCCAGGACACGTAGGTTCCGTTTGCTCAGTATTGTGTTGTGGTCCCCAGGGACGGCGTGCACCTCCAAGCCACCGCGAACCCATTCGCCCCAGCCGTTGCGCGGGTCGACGACCGCCGCCGAGCTTTCGGATGTTTCAGCAGGTGTGTCAGCGGCGCGGAAGAGGATCGCCTTGCCGGAATAGGGCGAAGGGTGGTAGCGGTCTGCCGCCTGTCTGTTGGCCCGACTCACGCGTTCCAGCCAGTTCAAGAGGGAAGAGCCGGCGTCGCGGCGAGTGTCGCTACGCTCCATCGTTCTTTCCGACCGCCTAGATTTCCTGGACAAGCCGGGAGCGAGGGTGTCGAAGAAGGCCAGCATCGCGACGTGGTCACCTCGGGCGGTCAGTTGCTGGGCGATCTCGAAGGCCACCAGACCCCCGAACGAGTATCCGCATAGATAGTATGGGCCTCGGGGTTGGACGTGACGCATGTGCCGCATCAACTCGGCCGCCATGTCCTCGACCCTCGTCAGCGGCGCGGTTTGACCGTCCAGGCCCGGGTACTGCAGGCCGTAGACAGGCTGGTCATCTCCAAGTGGGCGCACGAACTGGCGAAAGCGAAACGCGTGCCCATGAAGCCCCGACAGGCAAAATAACGGCGGCTTCTTCCCCTCGCTCTTCAGGGCGACGAGGCAACCGGAAGTAGCAGACGACGGCGCGGTGCAAACCATGGCCGCCAGTTGCTCGACCGTCGGCGCCTCGAAAATGCTGGCCAGGGGCAGGCTCCGCGCCAAACGCCGCTCGATTTTGACGAACAGGCGAACGGCCAGCAGCGAGTGCCCGCCCAAATCGAAGAAGTTGTCCGTCACGCTGATCGGCTCAATGCCAAGCACTTGCTCCCAGATTTTGGCAAGGCGTTCTTCGATGACATTCCGTGGAGCCACGTAGCCGGACTTGCGTTGCGACCGCGCCCGGTCACGGGCCGGAAGCCTCCGACGATCGACCTTGCCGCTGGGTGTCAATGGCAGCGCGTCGAGCACCACGAAAGCGGAGGGAATCATGTACTCCGGGAGCTTCCGCTTGAGGTAGCTGCGCAGTTCCCCGCTCTCGGGGGTCTGGTGCGGGCCAGGGACGATATAGGCCGCCAGCCGCTTGTCGCCGGGCGAATCTTCTCGGACGACAACAACAGTCTCCTGTACAGCGGGGTGCTGACCTAGAACCGCCTCGATCTCCCCCAACTCAACCCGGAACCCGCGTAGCTTCACCTGGTGGTCGACTCGGCCAAGGAACTCGATGTTGCCGTCGGGACGATAGCGCGCGAGGTCCCCGGTGCGGTAGAGCCGGGTACAGGCCCCTCCGCCGAACGGGTTTGGGACAAATCTCTCCGCGGTCAGGTCAGGACGGTTCAGGTAGCCGCGCGCCAGGCCTTCGCCGCCGATATACAGCTCGCCCGGCACCCCAATCGGTACCGGCTGCCGATGCGGGTCCAGAATATAGGTCTGCGTGTTCGCAAGAGGGCGGCCGATGAGGACGGTGTTTTGCCCACGATCGCAACGCCAGCACGTCGCATCGATACACGTTTCGGTGGGCCCGTACAGGTTGTAGAGCTCGACGTCGAGGCGGGCAAATAACCGCTGGGCCAACTCGAGGGAAAGAGCCTCGCCGCCGCAGAACACGCGCCTGAGGCTCGTACACGCGCTGAGTCGCGGCTCTTCCACCAGCATCCGGAGCAGCGAGGGGACGACCTGAATGGAGGTGACTCTCTGTTGCGCGATCACCTCAACCAGATACGCGCTGTCCCGCTGCCCATCCGGCCGGGCCAGGATCAGCCGAGCGCCGGAGAGTAACGGCGCGAAGAATTCCCAGACCGAGACATCGAACGTCAACGGGGTGTGCTGTAATTCTCGGTCCGACTCGCCCATCGGGAAAGTCGACTGCACCCAGTGCATATGATTCGCGAGGGCCCGGTGCTCGACCATGACTCCCTTGGGCTGCCCGGTAGATCCCGAGGTAAAGATCACATAGGCCAGGTTGCGGGCCGTCGCCCCGCTCGCCGGGCTCGCCCCACTGTGGGCGGCTACTGCATCCCAGTCGGCATCCAGACAAACCACGTGTGCCACCGACTCAGCCATGACTTGCGTCAGCCGCGCCTGAGTCAAGAGCACCGGAGCCTGGGTATCCTGGAGCATGAACACCAGCCGTTCCTTCGGATACGCCGGATCGAGCGGCACGTAGGCGCCGCCGGCCTTGAGAACGCCCAGGATCCCAACCACCATCTCCAGGCTGCGCTCCATGCAAATCCCGACCCGCGTCTCCGGCCCGACCCCAAGCGTCCGCAGGTGGTGCGCCAGTTGATTGGCTCGCGTATTCAGCTCACGGTACGTCAACTGCTCGTCTTCAAAGACCGCCGCCACGGCGTCGGGCGTGCGCCTCACCTGCGACTCAAACAGCTCATGAATGCACGCGTCCTTCGGGAAGTCGGCCGCGGTGTCGTTCCAGTCGACCAGAATCTGCCGACGCGTCGCCTCGATCAATAACGGCAGCTCCGACACCGGCCGGTCCAGATCGGCGAGAATCCCCTCGAGGAGGGTCTGAAAGTGCGCCAGCATCCGAGCGATCGTGGCCGATTCGAACAGGTCCGTGTTGTACGCCACCCTACAGGACAGCCCCTGGAGGGTCTCGGCAACCTCCAGCGCCAGATCGACGCTCGAGACACCGGTGTCGATGTCGAACGAGTCGATCGTCAGACCGGATAACGCCAGGTGCGTCTCCGGGGTCCTGAACTGGAACGTCACCTGGAAGAGCGGGCTGTGGCTGAGGCTTCGTTCTGGCTGCAGTTCCTCCACCTCCTTCTCGAAGGGGAGATCCGCATGGGCATGCGCGCCCCGTGTCACTTCCCGCACCCGCCTCGATACTTCTCGAAACGTCGGATGGCCCGAAAAGTCGGTCCTCATCACGAGCGTGTTGGTCAAGAACCCGATCAATCCTTCGGTCTCAGCTCGATGGCGTCCCGCGATCGGCGTGCCCACCACAATGTCGTCCTGCCCCGTGTGACGGTGCAATAACGTTTGAAACGCCGACAGCAGCGTCATGAACAGCGAGGCCCCCTCGCGATGGCTCAGCTCAATAAGCGCGCTGGTCACGGTCTGCGACAGCAGCAGGTGCTCTCTTGCCGCCCGATAGCTTTGAATGGGTGGTCGTGGTCGATCCGTCGGGAGTTCCAGAACCGGCAGGCTGCCGCTCAGTTGCTGTTTCCAGTAGGAGAGCTGCTGCTCCAGCACCTCGCCCTGCAGCCATTCCCGCTGCCAGATCGCAAAGTCACTGTACTGGATGGGCAACTCTGGAAGCGGTGACGGCTGTCCGCAGGACAAGGCTGTGTAAAGCGCCGCCAATTCTCTGAGCAGCACCCGCATTGACCAGTCGTCCGATACGATCTGATGCATGCTCGCGAGCAGCACGTGCTCTGCCTCGCGCAGCCGATACAGGCGGAACCGCCAGAGCGGACCACGAACGAGATCGAAAGGCCGCGTGGCCTCCTCGGTAGCCAGCCGCTTCGCGCGGTTCGCACGCTCGCTCTGCGGCAATCCCTGCAGGTCGATCACCGGTAGCTCGACCGTCTGGCTTTCGGCAATGATCTGGTGCGGCCTTCCATCCATCGCGACAAATGTCGCGCGCAGCGACTGATGGCGGATGACGATAGCCTCCAGCGCGCGCCGCAATGCACTGACGTCGAGCGCGCCTTGCACCCGCACGGCCGCGGAGATGCTATCGAGCGGACTGTGGGGGTGCAGTTGGGCCAGGAACCACAACCGCTCCTGGGCAAAGGACAGAGGGCAACTGTCAGACTTTGCCCTTCGAGGTATCGCTTGTCGTAGGCTCAAGCCTCTCCTTTGCCGCGCAGCACTTGATTCGCAACGTCGAGCAACCTCTCTCCGACCCGCTGCATCGAATAATGCTCCGAGCAGCGCCCCCGCGCACGTTCTCCGAGGGCACGGGCCTCTTCAGCGAAGTCCGACCCATCGGTGGTGTCTCCGGCGCGACACCGCGCTTGAAGCATCTGTTCCATCTCGCCTACCCGCGCTCCGGCACCGATCTTTTCTCGTACCTGCTGTAGCGACTATCCTCGAAAAGCTGGCGATACATACCCGCAGCGTCCACCAACTCGCGATGGCGCCCTCGCTGGACGATCTTCCCGTCCGCCAGGACCACAATCTGCTCGGCACGCTGCACGATG
>WNGH01014490.1_pt1 | contig 12852 bp, 11 predicted proteins | sample 5400631 | NCBI WGS metagenome assembly WNGH01 (sample SAMN13153373, study PRJNA577476) | soil metagenome | isolation source: 115 cm soil or saprolite under Garry oak tree replicate 1 | place: USA:California | collected 2016-06-15
GATCTGGCGATGGCCCAGGAGGCGCTGCACGGTGTGCAGGTCGACGCCGGCTTCGAGCAGGTGGGTGGCGAAGGCGTGGCGCAAGGCGTGGATGCCGCCCTGCTTCTGGATGCCGGAGCGCAGCTTGGCCATCGTGTAGATCTTCTGGGCGACCGTGATGTCGATCGGACGCGTGCCCTGGCGATTGGCGAAGAGCCAGACGCCCGGCGGCGGCGTCTTCCAGTACGCGCGGAGATCGTGGAGGAGGCGCGCGGCCAGCGGCACGTAGCGATCCTTGGCGCCCTTGCCCTGCTCGATCCGCATCGTCATGCGGTCGGGATCGATGTCGGACACCTTGAGGGCGATCGCCTCGCTGACGCGCAGCCCGGCGGCGTAGACGGTGGTCAGCAATAGCCGATGGCGTGGATGCGGGGGCGCGGCAAGCAGCCGCCACACCTCTTCCCGGCTGAGAATCTCCGGCAGTTTCTGCGGCTGCTTCGGGAGGGGCACGTGAAAGTCGGTCCGCGGATGGCCGAGCGTCACGTGGTAGAGGAAGCGGAAGGCGTTGGCCGCTTGACTGCACGTGCTCCAGGAGAGCTTCCGCTCGAGGATCAAGTGGGCGAGGTACGCCTGGACCTCGTCGTTCGTCAGCTGATCCGGCGCGCGCCGGTAGTGCTTCGCCAAGCGCACGACGGCCGCGATGTACGCCGTGTGGGTGCGCCGCGCGAAGCCACGCACGGTCATGTCGCGGATCATCCGGTCTCGGAGCTCGCTCATGGGACACCTCCCTGGCGTGATGAACGGCAAGGAGGTGATGGTGCGTCGTGAAAGGGCGGTCAACCAGGGACAGCGTCGAACACGACCGAGCAGATCAGCAACGCGACTACCGTGATCGGATCGATGTCCGATCTACCGCGTCAGCGGTTTAGTTCAACGTTATCTATCCTGAACTGTGTAACATGGTGAACGCTGCGACGGGCGCAGTGTAGCGCCGGTGTCCATGGAAGCGAATACGCCAGATTTGGGCTTCGGAATCGCGGGGTACGACCGCAATGCGGCGCGCCGCCGCGCCTTGCTATCTTGCGGGGCGCCGCAGTGTAGCGCCGGTTGAGTCTCCTCTACTGATAGGTCTCAAGCTGATAGTTCTTACGGAATACGTGACTGCCACGGCACGCGCGCGGGAGCGGCGGCGCGAACGGCGTCCCGTGCTCGCAAGGCGGGCGTTGAGCGTGGTCGGCGATAAAAAGCTAGAGCCCGAACGCCTCGGCGAAGCGGCGGTACGACTCGAGGTGGTCGCCGTACTTGCGGTGGCCGGCGGTGTGCTGGGCGCTCGCGAGGAGCAGGCGCTCCCGGTCGGCCGCCGTCGAGCGTAGGTAATCCTCGAGCAGGCACAGCCCCAGCTCCTGGTTGTGCGGATCGTTCCCGACCTTGGCGGCCGCGCTCGCCAGCGTCTCCACCAGCGGCGCGCGGTCGAAGCCGGCCTTCAGATAGGTCGCCGTCAGCGCGACCGCCTCGTCGGGGCGCAGTGCGAGTAGCGTGGCCTCCAGCCGCTCGAGCAGCGGACGCGCGCCGAGCGACTCCGCGCCCGGCGGCGGGGTGATGGCGCGCCGGCCGTTGTCGGGGGTGTTGGCCTGGTGCTCGGCGGCGCGGTTGATGAACGATGCCGCCACGAAGAGCAGCTTGAGCCGGTGCGGGTGCTCGAAGGTGTCGTAGAACCAGCCGAGCGTGTTGCAGTACTCGTAGCCGTGCTGCGACATCGAGAAGTTGTTGGGCGCGCCCGTCTCGAGAATGACCTGCGCGGAGGCGACCTGGATCGCGTCGAGGATCCGGCGCGGCGACCGGCCCGCCTTCAGCAGCGCGACCAGCGCCTCGATCACCGACCACTCGCGCTGGCGCGTGAGGGTCTCGACGAGCATCGCCTCTTCCGCCGGCGTGAGCGGCGCCTCCTGGCGGAGTAGATCCGCGTCGCGGCCGTCCAGCAAGTTCTGGACGACGTTGCACCCCATCTCGTAGGTCGAGTACCACCGCGGCCCTACGGCCATGTCGGGCACGCCCGCGTAGAGCACGTGGTGCGCGGCGTTCCAGCCGAGGGCCTCGCCCAGCTCGATCGTCGCGCGCGCTCGGAACGACTTGTGGCCCGTCGTATAGGAGCGGTTGTGGAGCATCCGGTCCTGCACGTCGATCAACCCGGCGAAGGCCAGGTGGGCCAGCACCTGCCGGCGGTTCGGCGCGTCTTCCATCAGGCCGAGGAACACGCGATACGCCGTCAGCACCTCGCCGCGCTGCACGAGCGTCAGCCAGTGGTTCAGCCGCTCGGCGAGCGGACCGTCGAGACGGAGCGGCTCCTGATCCGGCCAGTGCGCCTCGGGCTTCGGCGGTGCCTGGTCCACCTTGATCTCGTAGAGCCGCGTGTAGTGGCCCGGCGCTTTGCCGAGGAGCTGGTTCCACGGATCGAGCCCGGTGGGGATGTACCAGACCACTTGTGCGAGCGGCAACAGCGAAAGCTCGGGCCGAACCATCGACATCAGCGGCAACGCGACGCGCTCGCCCAGCAGGCAATGGTCGTTGTTGACGAACTTCACCACGCCGTCGTCGAGCCGCTGGTGGTAGGGCACGTGCGTGTACGGCGCGTGGATCCGCACCGTCTGTGAGACGATCTCGGTAACCGGCCGCTTCTGCTTGATCAGCTCGTACAGCGCCGCGCTGGCGCCGACCTGGTCGCGCGCCAGGATCCGCTCTTCGAGGCGGGCGTAGTCGGAGGTGATCGCCATGGCCGGGAGTATACCGCCTCAGCCGCGCAGCCGCGGGTCGAGGCCGTCGCGGATCGCGTCGCCGACGAAATTCAGTCCCACCACGGTCACGAAGAGCGCGGCACCCGGTCCGAAGACGATCCAGGGCGCCTGCTGCAGGTAGCCGCGGCCGGCGTTGATCATGCTGCCCCACGACGCGCCGGGGGGCTGGATGCCGAGACCGAGGAAGGACAGCGACGCCTCGGCCAGGATCGCGAACGCCACGCTGAGCGAGGCCTGGACGACGATCGGCGCGGCGGCATTGGGCAGCACGTGCTGCCACGCGATGCGCCAGGCGGGCGCGCCCAGCGCGCGCGCGGCCTCGACGTAGTCGCGCGCCTTGACCGTCAGCACCTGGCCGCGCATCAGCCGCGCGAACGTCGGCGTGTAGACGACGCCGAGGGCGATCAGCACGCCGGTGAGCCCCGCGCCCAGCACCGCCCCCAGCGCCAGCGCGAGCACCAGGGGCGGGAACGACAGCACCGCGTCCATCACGCGCATCACCAGGCCGTCCACGCGCCCACCGCTGTAGCCGGCGGCGATGCCGAGCAGGCTGCCGGCGAGCGCGGCGATCGCGACGGAGACGAAGCCGGCGACCAGCGACACGCGGGTGCCCCAGATCACGCGGCTCAGCACGTCGCGGCCGACGTTGTCGGTGCCGAGCAGGTGAGCGCGGCCGGGCGCCTGGAGCGCGCTGCCGAGATCCTGCGCGTACGGGTCGTACGGCGCCAGCACGGGCGCGGCCAGCGCGACGGCGAGGGCGGCGATCAGCACCGCCGCGGGCGGATTCGGGGATCGATCCAGCCATAGAGAACGTCCACGAGGAGGTTGCTCGCGATGAAGCCGACCGCGATGAGCAGGATCACGCCTTGCACCAGCGGGTAGTCGCGCGCGAACACGGCGTCGACCACCAGGCGTCCCACGCCAGGCAGCGCGAAGACGTACTCGGTGATCACCGCGCCGCCGATGAGCGTGCCGAGCTGCAGGCCGAGGACGGTGACGACCGGGATCAGCGCGTTCTTGAGCACGTGGCGGCGGATGACGTGCGACTCCGCGAGGCCCTTCGCGCGCGCCGTTCTCACGTAGTCTTCCGCCAGCGCGTCCAGCAGGCTCGACCTGAGCGTGCGCGTGACCACCGCGGCCAGCGCCAGGCCCAGCGTCACCGCCGGCAGCACGAGCGAGCGTACGCCGGCCCAGCCTTCCTCCAGCGGATCGACGTAGCCGGAGATCGGAAGCCAGCGCAGCGTGACGCCGAAGAGGAAGATCAGGAGCAGCGCGAGCAGGAAGTTCGGCATGCAGATGCCGAACAGCGCGAACGTGGTGCCGAGGCGGTCGACCCCCGTATTGTGATGGACGGCGGAGGCGATGGCGACGGGAAAGGCGATGGTCAGCGAGATGGCCATCGCCAGCAGCGCGAGCTCGAGGCTCGGCCGGATGCGGCGGCTCACGTTCTCGATGACCGGCTCGCCGTTGCGAATCGAGCGGCCGAGGTCCCCGCGCAGGAGCCGGCCCATCCACGCCGCGTACTGCACGGGGATCGGCCGGTCCAGCCCGAGCTCGCGCCGCAGCGCGTCCTTCGCGGTGGCGTCCACCGACTCCGCCATCATGGCGTCGATCGGATCGCCCGGCGTGAGGTGCAGCAGCGCGAACACACCGGCGGTGACGAGCAGCAGCACCGGGATCGTCGCGAGCAGCCGGTGCGCGATCAGGCGCCCCATGACGCGGCCGCCGCTAGCTCACTTGAGCCACACGTCTTTGAAGCGCATCATGCCGTCGGGAATCGGCTCGTAGCCCTGCACGCGCGGGCTGAACGCCTTGGGCTCGACCGGGTGGACGGTGTAGACCATCGGCAGCTCGTCCTGGAGGAGGCGGATCAGCTCGCTGTAGAGCTTCTTTCGCTCCGCCTGATTCGAGACCTCGCGCGTCTTGTCGAGCAGCTCGTCGAGCTTCGGGTTGGAGATGCCGGACCAGTTGAGCGACGTGCCCGGCGTCGTCCGGAAGAACTGGTAGATGTTGCCGTCCGGGTCCGGCCGGCCGCTCCACTGGTAGCTGATCATCTCGAAGTTGCGGCTGTTGCCGTCGGAGAGCTGCGTGGCGGCGTCCACGAGCTTGATCTTCGTCGTGATGCCGGCTTCGCGGAGCTGGGCCTGGATGACCTCGGCCTCCTGCACGTTGATCGGGATGTTGGCGGTCGTCATCGTGAACTCGAAGCCGCCGGGCTTGCCGCCCTCGGCCAGCCTGGCCTTCGCCTTCGCGAGGTCGCGCTTGATGTAGGGGATGGACTTGTCGTAGGCCCACGAGGTGGGCGGGATGGGCCCGTTGGCCGGAACGCCGACGTTGAGCCACACGCCCTTGACGATCTGCTCCAGGTCGAGGCTGTAGGCGACCGCCTGCCGCAACGCCTTGTTGTTGAACGGCGGCTTCTGGTGGTTGAGCTGGTACGCGAAGGCGGCCAGCGACGGCACGTCGAGGACGACGACGTTCTTGTCCGCCTTGACGGCGGCCACGTCGCGTGGCTGCACGTAGTCCATCACGTCGATTTCCCCGGACTGGAGGCTCTGCAGCTTCACGGTGTCGTCGAGGATGGGCCGGTAGCGCACGCGATCGAGGTAGGGGCCGCCCTGCCCATTCCAGTAGCCCTCGTTGCGCTTGATCACGAGATGCGCGTCCTTCACCCACTCGACGAATTCGAACGGCCCCCTTGGGCGAGATCATCATGCCGGCGCGATCCGTGAGCGTCGCGAGCAGCGCGGCGTCCGGCCGCTTCAGGTTGATCTTGATCGTGTGGGAGTCCACCACGTCCACCGAGTCGATGCTGGCGACCTCGCCCTTGCGCACCGACTTGGGCTCCGTCTTCATCCGATCGAAGTTGAACTTCGCCGCCTCGGCGGTGAAGTCGGTGCCGTCGTGGAATCGCACGCCGCGGCGGAGCTTGAAGACGAGCGTTCTGGGATCGGGCTGCGACCACGACTCCGCGAGACCCGGCCGGATCCCGAGCTTCGTGTCCAGCGTCACCAGCGGCTCGTAGATGTTGTGGTAGACCTGCCGGTCCACCTTGCTGCCCGACAGGTGCGGGTCCATCGTCGCCGCCTCGATGTAGAAGCCCACGCGCAGCGTTCCGCCTTTCTTCGGCGCCTGCGCCGCGGCGACGCCAGGCGCCAGGCCGACCATCGGGACACTGGACATGACCGCGCAGGTCTTCAGGAACTCGCGCCGGGACACGCTCATGTCTTCCTCCGTGTCGGTGACGGCAGATACTGCGCTGTCCGGCGCGCACCGTCAAGCCGGGGCGCCGGTGGCCGCTTTTCATCCGCGCGAATGGATTTCATGCGCCAAGACGGTCGTCCCCCGCCCGGACCTCTGCCAAGTCCTCGTCGGCCTTGACCAGGCCGCTCACCGGGTCTGGCACATCACTTGCCCTATAGACGTGCCCGTGGAGCCTTCGATCCTTGCCTCAGAGGCGGGCGCGTCGAGCGAGGCGGTCGTGACCGTCCGCCTCGGCGAATTGCTGCTGGCCGAAGATCTGATCACGTCGGCCCAGCTCGAGGAGGCGCTGCGCGTGCAGGCCGCGAACGAGGGATATGCCCCCCTGGGACATATCCTCGTCACCCAGAACATCATCACGCGGGATCAGCTGGTGTCGGTTCTCGAGCGCCACCGGCGCAGCAGCAAGCTCGGCGATCTCCTCCTCCGAAGCCGCGAGCTGAGTGCGGAGCAGCTCGAGACCGCGCTGGCCGAGCAGCGCCGCTCGGGTCAGGCGCTCGGCGAGGTGTTGATCAGGCTCGGGCTGGTGTCCGAGGAGCGCATGCGCAAAGCGCTCTGCCGACAGCTGCACATCCAGTTCTTCGTGCTCGATGCGATTATCATCGATCCCACGCTGCGGAACTTCGTCAACGAGAAGTTTGCGATGAAGCATCGCATCGTGCCGCTGGCGCGGGTCGGCAACGTTCTGGTGGTGGCCATGGACGACCCCACCCAGACGTGGATCCTCGACGATCTACAGCGCAGCACGGGCCTCAAGACCGAGATGATCACGTCGAACTCGGCCCAGATCACCCGCGCGCTGGAGCGGCTCTACCGGGTCGACGTCACCCCGAGCCTCGACAGCGGAACGACCGTGGACGTCATCGGCGAAGACGCCGACGCCGACATGTACGGCGGGTCGGTCGCGCACCAGATGGACAGCGCCGACGAGATCGTCCGCAAGCTCCTGCGCGTCGCGGTCGATCGGGGCGCCTCCGACATCCACCTGGAGACGGTGAGCAGCCGGCTGCAGGCACGGTTTCGCATCGACGGGATGCTGCAGCACTTCAATCTGGGAACGCTGGGAGACGACCTCAGCCGCCAGCGCGGCGAGGTCCTCTCGCGCATCAAGATCCTCGCAACCCTCGATATCGCCGAGCGCCGGCGCCCGCAGGACGGCAGCTTCCGCGCCCGCGTGGAGATCGACGGCCGCGTCGTCCCGATGGACTTCCGCGTCTCCGTCATTCCCAGCTATTACGGCGAGAATGCGGTCATCCGCATTCTCGACCCGCGCGGCGCCCCCGACTCGCTGGCCGCGCTGAAGCTGGCGAGTCCGGTGACCGAGCGGCTGGAGCAGCTGATCCGGTCGTCGGCGGGCACGATCCTCGTGACCGGCCCGACGGGCTCCGGCAAGAGCACGAGCCTGTTCGCCATCATGAAGTCGATCTACCGGCCGGAACTCAAGATCGTGACCGCCGAGGACCCGATCGAGTACGTCTGCGCGCAGTTCGCCCAGCACGAAGTGAACGAGCGCGTGGGGAACACCTTCGCGGCCTACACCCGCGCGTTCCTGCGCCACGACCCCGAGGTCATCATGCTCGGCGAGATCCGCGACCCCGAGACGGCGGAGCTGGCCTTCCGAGCGGCCCAGACTGGGCACCTGGTCGTCAGCACGCTGCACACCAACGACGCCCTCGGCGCCATCACGCGGCTCAGAGACCTCGGCGTCGACGCCAGCGTCTGGACGTCCTCGCTGCTCGGCGTGCTCGCCCAGCGGCTCGTGCGCGAGATCTGCTGGAACTGCAAGGAGGAGTACGCGCCGCCGGCGCCGCTGCTGAGCCGGACGTTCGACATCGTTCCGAGGGATTTCCGCTGGTACCGCGGGGTTGGCTGCGCGACGTGTCATCACACCGGGTACCGGCGGCGGGTCGCCATCTCGGAGCTGTGGACGCCGAGCCTGGACGACGTGCTGCTCATCAACCAGGACGCTCCGCTGGACACGATCTTCGCCTCCGCGCAGAAGAACACCTACTCGATGGCGACCGACGCGTCGAGCAAGCTCCGCGAGCACCGCACGACGCTCGAGGAGCTGCTGCGTGTGCTGCCTCCCTCCGCACTCCGCGAGCTCCGCACGACGCTGACCTGACGCACCGCTGCCGGTTGCCCCGGGCGGCCGGCGAGTATACGCTGGCCGGCCATGGAGCGAGGAGCCCGCCGCCCGTGATGCGCTACCGGTGGCCGAAGCGAAACCAGTCCGCCGCCGTCCTCTCGTTCGACGTCGACGCCGAATCCGGCTTCCTGTTCCGCGAGCCCGAGAAGGCCAAGCGCAGCCTCGCCGATCTCGAGGAGCGCCGCTTCGGTCCCCGCGTGGGCGTCGACCGCCTCCTCCGGATGCTCGACCGCCTGAAGCTCCGCGCCACCTTCTTCATTCCCGGCTGGACCGTCGTCAATCACCTCGCGCCGTGCAAGCGCATCCGCGACGCCGGCCACGAGATCGGCGCGCACGGCAACGTCCACGAAGCCGTCGGCATGCTGGACGAGGCGCAGGAGAAGCGGGTGATGGCCGAGCAGCTGGCCATCCTGAAGGATCAGCTCGGGGTGAAGCCCGCCGGCTATCGCTCACCGTCGTGGGACGTCAACGTGTGGACGCCGGCGCTCCTCAAGCAGAACGGCTTCCTCTACGACAGCTCGCTGATGGGCAACGACGTGCCGTACGAGATCGCCACCGCGGACGGGCCGTTGATCGAGGTGCCCGTGCAGTGGATCATGGACGACGCGCCGCTGTTCCGCCACGTCTACGGCTCGACCAACGCCATCGCCGATCCCGCGCGGGTGTTCAACCTGTGGTCCACGGAATTCGCGGCGATGCACAAGGAGAACGCCTGCTTCGTGCTGACCTGCCACCCGTTCATCAGCGGCCGCGCCTCGCGCGTGCAGCTCATCGAGGACCTCGTGAAGTTCATGCGGCGGAGCCCGGGCGTCTGGTTCGCCACCTGCGAGGACGTCGCGCAGTGGCACGGCACGCAGCGCGGGCCGGCCAAGCGCCGCTGAGGAGGCTCCCATGCGTCTCTCCGACAGGGTCGTCATCGTCACCGGCGGCGCCCGGGGCATCGGCCGCGCGTACTGTCTCGGCGTGGCCGCGGAAGGCGCGCGCGTCGTGGTGGCGGACGTCGCGGATCCCAAGCCCACCGTCGCGGAGATCGAGGCGCGCGGCGCGCAGGCGCTCGCCGTGGCCTGCGACGTCTCGCGGGAGGCGGACACGCAGCGGCTGGCCACCGAGACGCTCGCGCGGTTTGGCCGCATCGACGTGCTCGTCAACAACGCGGCCCTCTACGGGACGCTGAAGCGCCGCCCCTTCATGGAGATTCCAGTCGAGGAGTGGGACCGGGTCATGGCCGTCAACCTGCGCGGGCTCTTTCTGTGCGCGCGCGCGGTGTTTCCGGCGATGCGAGCGCAGGGCAAGGGCAAGATCGTCAACATCGCCTCGAGCACCTTCTTCAAGGGCGTCCCGGACTACATCCACTACACGACGTCCAAGGGCGGCGTGGTGGGGTTCACGCGCTCGCTCGCGCGCGAGCTCGGGCCCTTCGGCATCCGCGTGAACGCCATCGCGCCGGGCTTCACGCTGAGCGGCGAGAACGAGAAGAACATCTCCGAAGAGCGCAAGCGCGCCAACGTCGAGGCCCGGATGCTCAAACGCGCCCAGATGCCCGAGGACCTCGTCGGCACCCTCGTGTTCCTGGCCTCCGACGACAGCGACTTCATGTCCGGTCAGACGATGCTCGTCGACGGCGGCGGCAGCGTTCATTGAGCGCGCCCCCCGCCTTCGACTTCGCGGACACCGTCGTCGTCGTCACCGGCGCCGGGGCTGGCATCGGGCAGGGCATCGCCGAGGCGTTCCACACGGCCGGCGCGCGCGTGGCGCTGGGCGACCTCCGTGAGACCCCGCTGAAGCGCGGCGCCTCGGCGCTGGGCGGTCAGCGCGTGTTCTCCCAGGTCGTCGACGTGCGCGACGAGGCCTCGGTGGCCGCGTTCGTCGGCGCGGCCGAGAAGCATCTCGGCGCCGTCGGCGTCGTCGTGGCCAACGCCGGGATCTATCCGAACACGCCCGTGGTCGACATGGACGTCGAGGAATGGGACCGCGTGATGGAGACCAACGTGCGCGGCGTGTTCCTCACGTGCCGCGCCGCCGCGCGCTCGATGGTCGCCCACGGCACGCCGGGCAAGATCATCACGATCTCCTCCGGCGCCTACGCCAGCGGCCGTCCGGGCGCCGCCCACTACTGCGCGTCCAAGGCCGCCGTCGTCATGTTCACGAAGGTGCTGGCGCTCGAGCTGGCCAAGGCGCGCATCAACGTCAACTGCATCGCGCCGGGCTTCGTGCGCGTCGACAGCGAGGTGTCGCCGCTGACCGAGGAGTACGTGACGACGTTGACGCGCGGCATCCCGTGGGGCCGCCAGGGCACACCGCGCGACATCGCCAACGCCGCGCTGTTCCTGGCCTCGCCGTTCGCGGACTACGTGACGGGCGAAGTGCTGTCGGTCAACGGCGGCACCTCTGCCGGCCGCTCGCAGCTGCCGCTGAGCACGCCGCCCGGAGCGAGAAAAGAGAGGACACGATGAGACTCGCCGGAAAAGTCGCGCTCGTCTCGGGCGCCGCGAGTGGCATGGGGCAGAGCGAGGCCACGATCTTCGCCAGGGAAGGCGCCAAGGTGATCGTCGCCGACATCCTCGAGGCTGAAGGCAAGCAGGTCGCCGACAAGATCGTCTCCGGCGGCGGCCAGGCGCGCTTCGTGAAGCTCGACGTCACGAACGAGGCCGAGTGGGACGCGGCCGTGAAGGCCGCGGTGAGCGCCTTCGGCAAGCTCGACGTGCTCGTGAACAACGCGGGCATCAGCGGCACCTACGACGCCGACATGCTGAGCAGCGCGGCGTGGGACACGGTGATGGGCGTGAACGCCAAGGGCGTCTTCCTCGGCATGAAGTACGCGATCCCGCTCATGAAGAAGGCGGGCGGCGGCGCCATCGTGAACATCTCGTCGATCTCCGGCTTCGTCGGTCAGGACGGCGTGCACATGGCCTACAACGCCTCCAAGGGGGCCGTGCGCATCATGACGAAGACGGCGGCCGTCCAGTTCGCGGGCGACCGCATCCGCGTCAACTCCGTGCATCCTGGCTTCATGCCGCCGATGCGCACGTCGAAGACCTCGGCCGATCCGACGTGGCGCGCGAAGATGCTCGGCGCCGTCCCGATGAAGCGCGAGGGGCGCGTGGAAGAGGTCGCCCACGCGGTGCTCTTCCTGGCCTCGGACGAGGCGTCCTACATCACGGGGACCGAGCTCGTCGTCGACGGCGGCTATCTGGCGGTGTGAGGAGCCGAGTGCTCCGCGGCTGACTAGATCGCGATCTTGAGCTGGATCGCGCCGAACAACGCGCGCGGGATCCGCACCTTGCGCTTCCCCGTGCCGCGTGACCGAGTCATTCGCACGAGGCCGTGCCGTTCCAGGATTCGGAGGTCTTGCTGGACGTTCTTGAGGTCCCTTCCGACGATGTTGGCCAGCTCATACATGGAGCCCGGGCGCCTGCGCCGAATCGCACGGAGCAGGGCGAGCCGGCTGGGCGTCAATAGATTCCGCGCCGCCTCGAGGCTGGTGAAATAGACGCCCTCGCGGCGGCGCATGCGGCGGCCGGCTCTGACGGCCTCGAACGTGTCGCTGAAATCTCCCAGCCCTTGCTCGATGGACTTGATCCCGATGGTCAGGGTTCTAGGCATCGCGGCGCTCGGTCGTCTGTTTCACGTCCGCCATGAAATCCGCGATGAGACGAGTGACGTCGCTGAACGCATACGGCTGTTCGAACCCCTCCACGTGACGGTGATGCCCCTTCGGCGCGGTCGCGACCTTCCAAATCGCCAGATCCACGATATCGCCCCGTTCGTCGGTGAACTTTTCCCGAAGGACGAGCGTCGCCCGGGCCAGCTACGGTCTCCAATATATGGTATGTAAGGCCACATATCAACGTAGCCATATGGTGCAGCGCCTGGCAATGTCCAAAGACAGATACGCGTTGCGGTGCTGGGCTAACGCAGCCCGATCGCCTGCGCGACCTCTTCCAGGTGGAGCGCCGCGTCGCCGCAGTCGAGGCTCGCGGCGTGGATGCGCTTGTGGAGCAGGTGCAGGGGGTGCTCCTCGCAGTAGCCGATGGCGCCGAAGATCTGGTGCGCGCGCCGCGCGACGGTCAGGCAGGCCTCGCTCGCGTAGGCCTTGGCCATGGCGACATCGGCGACTGCGGGGACGCCCTCGCTCGTCCTCCACGCCGCCGCGTAGAGCAGGCCGCGCGAGGCGTCGACGTCGCGCACGAGATCGGCGCACGCGTGCTGGATGGCCTGATGCCCGCCGATGGGCCGGCCGCCCTGCACGCGCGTCTTCGCGTACTCGACGGCCAGCTCCAGCACGCGCTGGGCGGCGCCGACCATCTCGGCCGTGCGCGCCAGCGCACCGGCCTGGAGGGCCCCGCGGCGGCCGGCGGACGAGCCCAGCCGGTCCTCGGCGCTCACCGCGGCGCCGTCGAACGCCACCTCGAAGAGCTTCTCGGGCCCGATGACCTCGAGCGGCCATCGCGCGATGCCCCGTCGGTCCGTCGGCACCAGCAGGAGCTGCGTCTCGCCGCCCGCGCGCGCGGCGACGACGAGCGCGTCCGCCACGTGCGCCGCCTCGACGAAGAGCGCGCGTCCGGTCAACCGGCCGCGCGCGTCGACCTCGAGCGAGCTGGCCTCGTCGGCGAGCGCCACGCCCACGATGCGCTCGCCGGCGGCCATCGCGGGCAGCAGGCGCTTCTTCTG
>WNGH01006329.1_pt1 | contig 12850 bp, 12 predicted proteins | sample 5400631 | NCBI WGS metagenome assembly WNGH01 (sample SAMN13153373, study PRJNA577476) | soil metagenome | isolation source: 115 cm soil or saprolite under Garry oak tree replicate 1 | place: USA:California | collected 2016-06-15
TGTTGGACCGGCTCCTGGAAGTGTGCCAGCAGCGAGGTTGGCTCAAAGCCAGGGGCAAGCAACGCGTCGATTCCACGCATGTGTTGGCACGGGTGCGCTCGCTCTCCAACCTGGAGTATGTGGGAGAAACGCTCCGCGCAGCCTTGGATGATCTGGCCACCCTCGCGCCTGAGTGGCTGGCCAAGCAGATCAGCCCGGACTGGTTTGATCTCTACAGCTACCGTGTGGAGAATTATCGTTTACCCAAGGCGGAAAGCCAGCGGATGGCCTTGGCCCAGCAAATAGGAGCAGATGGACTGCATCTGTTGCAGGCCCTCGAGCGAGCGGATGCGCCTGCCGAACTGAAACAAACTGCCAGCGTACAGGTACTCCGGCAGGTCTGGCAGCAGTATTACGACCTCGCGGGTGGGAAAGCGAAGTGGCGAGGCGGCTCATAAGTCAGCGAGAGTGAGGCTATCATCAAGAGTCACACTCTTCTCGTTTTGGCAAAAGGCTCTGTTTGAGTGTAGAATACGGAGAGCATTCATCACGATGACTCAGGAGGGGAACAATGGTAGCTCAACCATCACCACGACATTTTAGTGTGGATGAATGGCGCGAACTGGAACGGAGCAGTTCCGACGCCAAGCACGAGTATATAGACGGACAGGTCTACCTCATGTCAGGAGGGAGCCGCGCTCATGGTCGCATCAGTAGTAATGCTGTGAGAACCTTGGAGGACGCGCTCGTGGATAAGCCGTGCAATGTTTATAATTCAGATGTGAGTGTGCGTCTGTCAAAGACGCGCTACACTTACCCCGATGTGTCGGTGACGTGTGATGAGCGTGACCAGCCTACCCCTGACGAGACAGAGGTGCGCTTTCCTCGTATCATTGTTGAGGTGTTGTCAGATTCCACCGAAGCCTATGATCGAGGGAGGAAATTCAGCTATTATCGTGCCTGTCCGAGCATTGACGAGTATGTGCTGGTGGCCTCGAAGTACCAAGCCGTCGAAGTCTATCGCCGCACGCTGCAGGGATGGACTACCTATCACGCCTATGGACCAGGCGATGAAGTAGAGCTTACAAGTGTTGATGTGCGCTTTCCATTGGCCGCACTCTACCGCAATGCTGGGGTTCCAGTGGCAACGGATGCCACTGAAGGGGAAGTATAGGTCTCTCATCCTCAGCAATCACATCTGAGAAGCACTGAGCTTAACTATATCTTGCGAACTTCGACCAGCGCGTCAAATGCGGTCTGCCCGCCTGGGAGCATGTAGGGATCGACAATATCACTGGCTTGGGGAGAAAGGACCGGATTTCCACTGGTCAGGCTGTTGACGCCAAACCAGCCGTCGCGCATCCAGACAACCCCCGGTTGCAATTCTTCGCTCACTTTGGCCTTCGTGCGTATACTCCCTCGCTCGTTGTAGACCTGGATATGGCAGTTGGTGACAATACCTCGCTGTTGAGCATCGAGCGGGTGAATCCACAGTTCCGGTTCGAGATTGGCGCGTGCTAGAGAGGGAAGCGCACGGCCTTCGTCATAGAAGGCGTGAAAAGCGGTGATGGTACGTCCCTGGCGGAACTGGAGCGGATAACGTGCTCCGGTTCTGTCTTGAGATGGTGTGTAGGAGGGCAGTGGTGATAGGCCGACTTTCTGCGCACGTTCGCTCCAAAACTCCACTTTCCCCGAGGGGGTATGGAAGTGGTGGTCAGGATAGGCTACGTGTGATAACCTGCTTTTCTGCCAGATACCGCCACATTGGCGCAGTTGCTCAAGGGTCAGAGATCCCCCCTCGTTTGTACGCTGTGGTGTGAGCAGGGTATTGAGGTAGGCCTCTTCGTCCTGCCAGGGGAAGAAATTTTCGATGGCGAGTGGCCCAGCAAGATCGCGTAGGATACGCATCAAGGGGCGTGCCTCACCTTCTGGTTGTAAAGCCCGTTCCATGAGATAGATATGGGTGGCGGTATCCTTGAGTCCTAACTCCTCCAGCCAGATGGTGCCGGGCAGGACCAGGTCGGCGATACGACGTATGGTTTCGTTCATAAAGATGTCATAGGCCACGACCAGTCCGACGCGCTCAAAACTTCGCTCTAGAGCGGAGGCATCTGAGAAAGAAGAGAGGATATTGCTGCCGAGGAGAAAAAATACATCAATACGTCCGGCGGTTAGTGTCTCGACGATTGAAGCCATGTGGTTAGGGATATAGGTGCCGGGTGGACGCTGGGCAATAGCCTGTACATCGGTCTGCCCGTCGGCATGGACAAAGGCCCGGTGCCGTGGGCCAAAGCCACCGCCTGGCTTCCCCAACTGTCCTGTAAGGGCGGGTAGGCAGGCGATAGCGCGGCTGGCCTCCCAGCCTGCCTGATGCTTGAACATCGAACTGCCTCCCAGGACGATCATAGCGGGTGTCTGGGTCGTGTAACTCCTCGCCAGGGAACGGATGCGTTCAGCGGTGATGCCTGTAAGGGGCTCGGCCCATGCGGGTGTAAAGGGATCGAGGTGGTCGGCAAAGGCCTCAAATCCCAGGGTGTGTGCCTGGATAAAACTCAGGTCGGTCAGTCCTTCCTGGACAATTACGTGAGCCATGGCGAGTGCCAAGGCCGCATCACTTCCCGGTTTGATGATATAGACCTCGTCGGCATGCCGTGATGCCTCGTTGCGACGGCAATCGATATGGATGATATGCGCACCTCGCTTGCGAGCCTCTATGAGGTAAGGAGCGGTCGTCGGCTGGCTGGCAAGGTTTGCTCCCCACAGGAGAATTGTGCGTGAGTGGGCGGCCATATCTTCCTTCGTGTTGGCTTCTAAGACTCCTGTCAGGGCCAGGCCATAGGCTCCCAGTGCCCAGCAGATCATCGCCGGGTTCCAGACCTGGAAGCCACCCAAGTACCCAAAGCGCATGAACAGTGGACGAATACTGCTCGTCGCCAGTGCTCCATGTCCTGCCCAGATGCCGACGTGGTCGCGCTTTGTCTGCTGGATATGTTCGATAATAAGGGAGTAGGCATCTTCCCATGAGATCGGTTCCCAGCGCTCTTCGCCTCGTTTGCCAACACGCCTGAGTGGAGTGCGCAAACGCTGGGGATTCTGAGGAATTTCACGTGTAGCTTGCCCACGCATACACAGAAACCCGCGACTATCTGGATTCTCTGGATCACCTTTGATGGATGTGACATGCTCATGCTCTACTTCGATGAGCATACCACACTGTGTAGGGTGACAATTCATTGGGCAGATTGTTCTAATATGACGTTTGCTTGCTTCCATGGTTGAACGAGATTTCACGCTCATGGCTTTTCTCCCAGATTTTTTGCAACACAGCCCTCATTGCTCCCTGGAGACTGTTTGGTGACAGATCTACTGGTGAAAGAAAGCGGTGCCTTCCCTGTTCCTGGGCAATTAACTGGGTGCATTCCAGGGGCCGACTCCATAAATATGCTCAGCTGTAATGCGTGTGATATACCCTGGCGAAGATTTATCGGGCGGAAAATCCACACCTGGTCCAATATAGACATAGGCGAGACGTTGCAATAATTCAGGAGCGCCGCCTTCTGTGATCCTGGCCCGGCCCGAAATTACCAGATAGTTATCCAGGCCAAATGCGTTCTTCCCACCAGTCTGCATTGATAAGGCGACGCGAGAGTCTTGCGAGATATTCTTCAGTTTCTTCCGTGAACCAAGATGGGCACAGACGATCTCATCGTCCTCAAGCCCTACCCATACAAGCGAGACCTGCGGACTTCCATCGGGATTGAGGGTGACCAGATGAGCGAGATTTCCGGCGGTCAGGGCTTTGCGTACGTTGTCATTTAAAACATTACTCATTGATTTTCTTCCTGTCATGACTCAGCCATGCATAGAGTGTCGCTGTAGTGAGTATATATCTTCATAGGTGAATATACAACAAAAAGCTGTGTTGTCAGGTTGTTAGTTTTGCAGCAGACTGTCGAGACGGAACACGGGACAGCGCGGAGCCGCTGCCGCAAGTACTTCTGGATCAACGGGTAAGTTGAGGAGTTTTTCGAAGAACGGGACGCCGTGGGGGACCTGACGTGGAAATTCGCGTAGGATAGGCGGACGCTCTTCGACCGGGAGCTCTACCAGAACCACCTGCTCTTTCTTGCGCCCGCGTGCAAGAATGCCCCTGCCAACTTTCCGTGCGTTCTTGACCCACTGCGTCTCAAAGCCAGTGACAACATAGCGCTGACCATTCACATGCAGCACGGATACTGGAGTACTGCGCATCTTACCGGTCTTGCGGCCCGGTATTGAAAGGATATACCAGGTGCCAAAGCTCATGCCCAGGCGATTGAAGGCAATGATCAGGCGATTGGCGAGCTTGAGCCATTTGGGAAGTGTAGGATTAGTGGACATGTTCGTTCCTTTCACTCAGTTATGCCTCTGTCTTGCCAAGTGCCTGGGCGGCGACGATGCGTTCGCGCAGAAGCTTTGCCCAGGCGAGTTCGAGTTGCCACTGCTGGCTGACCAGCTCCATCAAATCCAGTGCGACAGTGCTATAGAAACTGCTGACGGACCGCTGTTTGATCGGGTTGGTGACAAAATCCTGCGCCTCGGCTTGCTGGTAGCGCAAACCCATCTGGCAGTAGCTCAGGTAATGATCCACCAGGGAGAGTTGATCTTCTGGCGAGATGTACTCCAAGTGCAGTGCCTTGATGCGAAAGAGTCGTTGATAGGTTCCCTGATTTGAGGTGGTATCCATCATGAGCTGGTAAAAACGTTCCCGTCCTGCCGGAGTGAGCGCAAACACGCGCGAGGGGCGGTCGGTGGAAAAAGGCACCTGTGTGGGATCGGCTGGTGCAATCAATCCCGTCTGCTCTAATTTGGTCAACAGAGATGAGAGCGTTCCTCGGCTGATGCGCTCCCAAGGACCGAGGATGTGATTGGCAATGTCTGCGATCAGGTAGGCATACAACGGCCAATGCATCAGCAAGGCAAGCACGAGCAGTTCGTACATGGCATCTTCCCCTTGCTAGAGCTATCTGATGATTTTACCAAAACGTTTTATTAAAACCATACAAATAACTATACAAGAAAAAAGCGGGAATGTCAATCGGGCTCTTAGAGCGGTAGTGACCGTCTTTCGTGAAGAACACTTCTGCTTTACTTGTGCGCTGGCAATGAGTATACTTGAAAGCGGGTTTGAACGTAACGAACACTTCACACCTCTTTTCGTGTTTTGACGGAATTGCTGAGAGAGCAGTGTATGGGCAACGGACACCCAATATCTGAACGTAAAAGAACGCAGGCGGAACGGTTCCCCAATGAGTGCTTGCGAGTGCGGCGGCTCAGCAAGAACTGGACCCAGGTCTATGTGGCGACCATGATCGGCACCAGCGATGTGGAGGTTTCTCGCTGGGAGACCGGCACGGCTGAGCCTACGCTCTACTTCCGTGAAAAGCTCTGCGAGTTGTTTGGGCAAACGCCTGAAGCACTGGGGTTTGTCGCAACCCCTGATGAGGCCCAGCCAGAACGTAGCAGAACCAGACAGGCCTTGACACTCCCACTCCCACTTACATCCCTTATTGGGCGGGAACAGGAGGTCTTCGAAATCGGTGCGCTGCTCAGGCGCACGGAAGTACGCTTGCTCACCATCACAGGTACTGGAGGGGTGGGGAAAACACGCCTCGCCTTACAGATTGCCAACGAGGTACGGGATGACTTCGCCGACGGGGTCTGCTTCGTCTCGCTAGCTCCTCTTCAGGATGCTGGGCTGGTTCTCCCCACCATCGTTCGCGCCCTCCATTTGCAAAGTATGGAGACTCAACCACCGTTGGAGTATCTGAAAGCATCTCTACGGGAACACCAGCTGCTGCTCGTGCTGGATAACTTCGAGCACGTGATCGCAGCAGCTCCGAGCCTTGTGGAACTGCTGTCCGCTTGCCCTAGTCTGAAGCTGTTGGTGACGAGCCGGGCGGTGCTGCATGTGCGCGGCGAGCGGGTGTTTACCCTCCAGCCGCTGATGCTGCCCGATCCACTGCATCTTGCTGTCAGCGAGGTCGTCGCCCGTGCTGGAGCGGTAGCCCTGTTCGTGGGGCGGGCACAGGAGATCCACCCCGGCTTTGCCCTGACACATGAGACAACCCCGCTGGTCGCGGATATCTGCCGCCGCCTCGACGGCTTGCCCCTGGCGATTGAGTTAGCGGCGGCCCGGCTCAAACTGTTTTCACTCCCGGTGCTCAAGGTGCGCCTGGAGCATCGACTGCATCTCTTGAGAGGTGGGCCACAAGACCTGCCAGAGCGCCAGCAGACCCTGCGCAATACGCTTCAATGGAGCTACGACCTGCTCTCTGAAGCGGAACAACGACTCTTTCGCTTGCTCTCTGTTTTCGTCGGCGGCTGTACCTTGGAGGCTGTAGAAGCCGTCTCTCGCACGCTGACAAGCATGGAGGATGTATCGGTGTTGGATGGGATCACATCGCTGCTGGATAAGCACATGCTGTACCAGGCAGCGCAGGGCAGTGAAGAGACGGGTGACCGGCGGCTCTTCATGCTCGAAACCATCCGCGAATATGGCTTGGAGTGCCTCTCCGCATGTGGAGAAACGGAACGGACCCGGCATGCTCACGCGCACTATTACATGTGCCTGGCAGAGGAGGCCGAGGCTCACCTGTTCGGGGCAGAGCAGATGAGGTGGTTCGACCTCCTGGAACGGGAGCGTGATAATCTGCGGGCTGCGCTGGTCTGTGGAGCGAACGGATGGCGCTCTTGACGAGGAGGCAGTGTTCAAGAGGGAGGTAGCCTTGCGCTTGGCGGCTGCTTTGGTGCATTTCTCGGTGGTGCATTGGTCCATTGATGAGGGGCGTGCCTGGTTGGAGCGGGCACTGGCGAACAGTGAGGGGGTCTCTCCGCTCGTGCGAATCAAAGCGCTCAGCGGGGCAGGATGGCTGGCCTTTCATCAAAGCGATGTGGAGGGGGCGGGGATTCTGTTTGAGGAATGCTTGAAGCTGTATCAAGAAGCGAAGGAAGCAAGAAAGGCACCGGGCATGATGTCGGCCATGCCCTGGCTGATCAGTTGGCTCGCCTTACAGAGGGACAACAACCGTCTGGCTCGCGCTCTCCTCGAAGAGAGCCGCACGCACGCCAGGGAGGTCGGCGACAAAAGAACGCTTGCCTACCTCCTGCTGTTTTTGGGATTTGTCGCCATCGAGCAAGGCGAATATGCAGAAGCCTGCTCGTCGCTGGAGGAGAGCCTAATGCTGTTCAGGGAGATGAACAACTACGAGGATATCGTCTGGTCGTTCTTCCACTTGGGACGTGCTCGCTTTGGCCAGGGCGAGGAGGCGCGTGCTCAGGCGCTCGTCGAGGAGGGCCTGACGCTCGCCAGGGAGACGAATTTCAAGATGGCTTCGGCCTGCGCATTATATCTGCTGGGACGATTTGCGCTCGTCCAGGGTGATGTGATCAGCGCACGATCACGGCTCGAAGACAGTCTGGATCTCCTCAGAACCTTGGGGGAGCGGCATCGAGTAGCCCATGTGCTCTCCTACCTGGCCAGGGTTACTCTGGTAGAAGGCAACGAGGCAGAAGCCTGTACTCTGTGCGGGGAGAGTGTGGAGTTGTTCCGACAGATGGATGATACAGAGGGCATCGTGTACTGTGTGCAGGGACTTGGCGGAACAGTAGCCAGGCAAGGAAAGCTGATATGGGCCGCACGGCTCTGGGGAGCAGTTGCATCCCTGTGCGGAGCTAGCAAGCCACATCCTCCGCTCCTCCTGCCTTTCGAGCGCACCTACGCTGAGCGTGCCGACTATGAGCGTATGGTGAACACCGTCCGTACCAGGCTCGGTGAAAAGGCCTTTGCCAAAGCTTGGGCAGAGGGATGCATGATGACGCCGGAGCAAGTCCTTGCTATGCAAGAGCCACCTTTGGTCTCTGATCAGCCCCACACCTCTCAGAAGACAAAGCTTCACAAGGGACGTATGCCACCTCCACCACCTGGACTCACCAAGCGGGAGGTGGAGGTGCTGCGCTTGGTCGCTCAAGGGTTGACCAATGCCCAGATTGCTGAAGCGCTGGTCATCAGCCCGCGCACGGTTGATGCGCACCTGCGCTCTATCTATAGTAAACTGGACATTCCCTCGCGTCATGCCGCCATGTACTATGCTCTCGAACACCACCTCGTCTAGCTGCGTCATGTCCTGTTCTTCCATCATGCTCCACGCTTTCACTTCCAGCACTGATATGCTGTTGCCTAGGTAATTGCTCTCCTACACGGTGCTTGCCTCTTTTCGAAGAACCACACAAATAGGTTGATCTCCCGATGCGTCGTAGCATCGACGACTGTAGACTTTGGCAGAGGAAGGAAATCTGAGATGTATTCCTTCACAACACGTCACACATTCCAGAAAGGAGACACAAGCAGATGACTCAAACACCACAAGCTTCTCTCACACTGCCACAGCAGGTTTTTGGCATGGCCGTCCTCAATGACTGGATTGCCTCCTCTATCCAGGTTGCGGCCTATTATGGCCTTACTGATCTCCTGTACGATGGCCCCAAGAGCATTGCGGAGCTAGCAGCAGCGACGCAGACGCACCCGGCCTCGCTCTATCGGCTGCTCCGCGCCCTGGCCTCCGTCGGCTTTTTTGAGGAGAGCAATACAGATGGTGCTGCTGTAGAGCGTCGCTTCGCGCAAACGGCGTTCTCCCAGTGTCTCTGCCAGGATGTCCCCGGCTCGATGTACGCCATGGTGCGGCAATTCTGGTCGGAATGGGAGCACCGCTCCTGGGGTGAACTTGCCTACAGTATCTGCACCGGGCAACCGGCCTTCGATCACATTTTCGGGAAAAGTTGCTGGCAGTACCTGGCGGAAGATCGACCGGATGAGGGTGCGATTTTCCATCAGTCCATGAGTGCTTTTTCCCAGACAATCAATGAGGCCCTCGTGCAGGCCTACGATTTCTCTGGTATCCAGACGCTCATAGATGTGGGCAGTGGGCAGGGAACGTTTCTGCTCGCTCTTCTGCAAGCACATCCTGCATTGCAAGGAATCCTCTTCGACTATCCCCAGGCGGTTGAGGGAACCAGCGAATTGATCACACAGGCCAGGCTGGAAGAGCGATGCCGCGTGATGGCGGGAGACTTCTTGGTGCCCCTCCCCGCTGTAGCGGTTGATGCATGCCTCCTCAAACAGGTCTTGCATGACTGGGACGATCCACATTGCCTGACGATTCTCGGCAATTGTCGGCGCGTGTTGGAGCCGGGCAAAAAGCTCTTGATTGCCGAACTGGTGCTTCCCGACAGCCGTGCGCCTGCCTTTGGAGCGTTCATCGATCTGGAAATGCTGCTCAACACGTATGGACGCGAAAGAACCGGGCAGCAATATCGCACCCTGCTGGAACAGTCCGGCTTTACATTGCGGCGTATTGTGCCAACGGCTTCCAGCCATAGTATCATAGAGGGGGTTGCCGTCTGATACAGCAGGACGATGGAGAACAAAAGAAAAGGGCATTGACTGCTTAATCAAGAAAGACAGGAATTGCCATGCATTGCTCCTTCCTCATTCTGCATGCGTTTGAGCGACAAATCCTGCTCGTTCCACATCCCGAGGGCTTCAGCTTGCCACGTTGGACTCTGCCTGCGACCTGGGCAGGCCGACCAACACATGAACACCAGCGTGCTTTGCTCCTCAATCAGGCAGTCCACGAGCAATTCGGCCTCGCCACAGCAGTTCTCCTGATTACATCACTGAATGGCGAGCGCCTGGTCATCTTCGATACGCTGCATCTCTCTGACTTGCCACCTCTGACTGGGCGCTGGGTCAGTCCTGAGGAACTTGCATCCTTGCCGTTCGCGGAACCTGGCCAGCGTGCTCTTCTGGAAGCATGGTTTGTGGAAGAAGAGAAGGTCCGAGACTGGCGCATGCCCTGGCAGAGACGTGGCTGGTTCGTGGCAACCGCAGCCTGGATTGCCAGCCAACTGGACCAGCAGGGCTGGTCATTGCAAACACCTGTGGAGCAGTTGTACACCAAGTACGGAGCTTGTATGCTGCGTGCCAGCACCACAATTGGAGCACGGCGACTTCAACCCCATGAATATTCTCGTGCAAGATGAGCAGATCACTTACCTGGACTGGACTGACGCGAGCCTCGCTCATCCTTTCTTTAGTGTACTCCGCCTGCTCACCTACTTCTTGCCTGTCTCGCTCAAAGAGCACCATCCCAATCTCGTCATGCGTCTGCGCACTGCCTATTTGGAACCCTGGACCGTCTATGCACCAATGAGCCGTCTGCTGAAGGCGCTTGAGCACGCGACAACGCCCATGCTCTTGCACCGGGCTTTGAACTACTCCTTGCTCGATTTTACGCGACGGGGCATCCCTTGGGAGCGCTCGATGGTGGTCGCGAGGCATTTGCAGGCTCTCTAAGGAGAGGGTATGGTTTCGATCCGTGTTCTCCTTTTGAAACGTCGGGAGGAGAGCCTTCCCTTGCTGCTTTACTGCTTTCGTTCCTCCGCCTCTGTCTGAGAGGAGGCAGGGACCAGAAAGTTGCCCCAACTAGGGGCAAAATGCGCGACGCTGACATGGAGTGCAAAGTAGCATTTCCATCGTTCCATTCCATTCTTTTTGCGAAGTTCTTCATCTCCCTTGTCACCAGCCATGAACCGATCTGCTCTTCGAGAAACTCATGGTAGAAAACTCGTGGCGGAAGCTGCTTTCTGCCACGAGTTCCCCTCTCCATACCCCCTGGGAACAGTGCTGAGAACCAGGTTCTGTTCTCCCTTCCACGTCGTCTAAGTTCTTCTTATAGCGCAAAAGTACCTAGTATCAGGCAGGTATCGCCATTTGTGCATACGCGCTCAGTTCAGTAGAGCAAACATACATGCCAGCGAACAGCCCCTTTCTAAAGAGCGGCTTTGTCCGCTTTCTCCTGCTGCTTGTCTGAGAAGTGGAGGATTCCAGCCTATGAAACGCCAATGGGATATTGAGGACCTGATTGAGGTATGGCTAGGAAGACTGTAAAAATCTATCACTAGCCACTCAGTACGTAGCACTACCCCTATTGCTAATGCACTCCGAATGCCTGCAAGATCGTAGAAATCACTGCAACTAGAAGAACCGGGCCGCTTCGGTTTTCAGAAGAGCCTCAGCTCGTTCTTTCGAGGCCGAGCGCTTCCTCTTTCGTCTTCTTTTCTCCTGGTCGCTGTATGCCTTCTTTATACTGACTGGGCAACATGCCATTCCACTGGTGGAATGCCTTGCGGAATGCCGCCTCAGATGCGTAGCCAGACATGGCGATGATCGTTTTGGGTCCGCGTGAATGGCTTGCAGTGCGGCTGCAATGGGCGGGTCTGCCAGTCCACGTAACCAGCCACTTGCGCTTTCCAGTGTCTGTGTGGCAAACAGGCGGAGCATTTGCATGAAGAGCACCTCGGCCAGACGGTTGAGAATGGCAGCTTGACTGCTGCCCTCGTGCGCTGCTTCGGCCAGAAACAGGCGCACGAGCAGATCCAGCTCTGGTATCGGCTGGTAGTCCTCTTTGCGCAGATGAATGATGGGTGGGAGCACGGAGAAGACCGGCTTCTTGCTGATGTTCACAAACTGGTAGCACCCGGGCGCATCGCCTTCCTCGATTTCAAGAATGCCGCCTCCTTGAACCATGACCAGGAAGGCGATATCCTGGCTGTCCGGCGTGGTGGCGTATCCCCAGGGAGCAGCGAAAGTATGGATGCCTGCGATCAGCCCGTGGAGACGAAGCGTGTCGAGCACATCTTGCAGAACGTCAATGGCCATCCGGCAGGCTCCTCGTGTGGAAATATCTGGACGAATGAGTCGCAGAAGCGGACGAATCCGATGCGATTCGAGCATTTCTCCTTGTTATACTATAGCACAGGAGTACAACAAGGTGTACCCCGACCCGGAAGAAGTGGGTCTGTCACATGAGAAAGATATTCACATGCATGGAGAAGAAGCCCGCATCCAGATGAGAGCTGAATTCCCCCATTGATTTTGACGACCTGCGAGCTTCAATCGAGAAGCCGTCAAAGGCTGGAAAACGCGCGTCTTCCTCACTTCATGTGACGGAAATACACTTGAATAGCAATCAGACAAGGAGAAAGTGATGCAACAATTTTTACCGCTTCCCGAGCAGGCACGCCCCATAGCGGACTCTGCCGAGGGATAGCGTCTCCAAAGGGTTGGAGACGCCGGGTATGTCGTAATCTCTGGCATTGTCCAGTCCAGTTTTGTCGTCACGTCGGGAGGCGTGGTGGTCGTCGATGCGCCGCCTGCCCTGGCCGAGAAGATACCCGCAGCCATCAAGCGCGTGACCGACAAGCCTGTCACCCACTTCATCTACACCCATTCCCACTACGATCATGTCGGGTCAGCGTCTCGCTTTCCCGGCGCGGAACTGATCGCGCATGCGGAAACTGCCCGCATCCTTGCTGTTCACGCCGATCCCGAACGCCCGCTGCCCACCCGGACCTTTGAGGGTGAGCGGATGACGCTCGAAGTGGGTGACGAGACGATTGAACTCATGTATCCTGGTCCCAATCACGATACCGGGAATATACTCGTCTATGCGCCCAGGCATCGCCTCGCCCAGATGTCGGACGTGGTGATGCCCGGCTGGGCACCCTACCGGGGATGGGGCAATGCGGACTACCCTCCTGGCATCCTGCTGGCTCATGATGCCATTTTGCAGGTCGATTTTGACACCTACGTGGGCGGTCACGTCTACCGGACGGGGACGCGCAAGGATGTCGAAGAGTCGCGGGAGTTCTTCCTCGACTTGTGGCATGGAACCCTCAAGGCTATGGGCGAGGTGCCGTTTGGCGATTACGCAGCGCAGGTCGAGCCTGGGAACGCCTGGGCTGCCCAGACCATCTGGTTTGACGCGGTCGC
>WNGH01009185.1_pt1 | contig 12850 bp, 13 predicted proteins | sample 5400631 | NCBI WGS metagenome assembly WNGH01 (sample SAMN13153373, study PRJNA577476) | soil metagenome | isolation source: 115 cm soil or saprolite under Garry oak tree replicate 1 | place: USA:California | collected 2016-06-15
TGACAAGCCTTACTGGTGCTTTTCGTCAGAGCACCGCAGACGGATACATCCATAAAACTCCTCCTTAACGTAGAGTGAGCAACAACTTGTGTTTGCGGGCTGAATTTCGTAGAAGCTTAGGAACGCGCTTTGGCGCCTACGGTTCGTGTTGCGGAATGGCATCCCGTTGAACCAACTTCTGGAAACTCTGAAGCAGTCAAACGGAAAAAGATCTATCCTCCACAGTCTTGAGCGTGGACAGCCAACTCAGGTACACTTCGGCTCAATGAATCACCGTAGCGTCCGCCCGCGGGGAGTATGTCCAGGCCACAAAGTAACTCGTGCGAACCAACCTTGAATCTTCGCGCTGCCCTTGTGTGTAAAACACTCAATATGCGATTAGCCAAAAATCGCTGTTGCGTGGCATTGGATTGAGGTAGCCACGCGTGGGCCGGGCATCCTTATATATACAGACTGCATCTGCAGGATTCGTCCGCATCGCCCACTTCCAACCGGGATGGAAGGCAGTGGGTCGAAGACTCGCCGTGCGGGAGTCCCCTTTTCCTGTAAGCCTCGGGCGACGTGCGAGTTACTTCGAACCTACGCCTCGAATCGCCGAATCCGATGGGACATCCAACGACATCCAAACCACATCAAAACGACATCCAGAAGTCCTTATAAAATGGGCGGATTCTGCCGTAAGTCTTCTAGGTAGAACGGGTTGCAGAGGGCCCACTCCACTTAAACAACACCGACATCCAGTTTTCGGAGAGATCCATGAGGTTCCACATTTCCGCAGAGTTTCCGTTAAGCATGTCTGGAAGCCGAAAGCGGAGTTCAGGCGGAATTTGGTGGGTTTCAGTGAAAGCCAATTACGAAAAGTCTTTTGTTTTCAGAGACAGTCCATTTTCCCAAGCTGGCAGTAATCGATTTGGTCCGCGTCTTTCGCTTTGAGACGTAATCCCTTACAGCCCAGCTGGATATCGCATTTCCAAACCGACTCCGTTCGGCCCCCGCTGGACGTAAACGGCAATCCCCGCTGGCAGTAGTCCGCTGGCAGTAGAGCGGCAAATATTACCTCACGTCAAACCTTAACCGCTGTTGAGTGGGGGGTCAAAGCAGCATGTACTGGATCGTCGTCTCCAGCTTCGCCGGATCGTCCGACCAGTCGCCGTAAATTTCGAGACTGTGTATTCCGATTCGGCGCTTGTTGGCGACGCACCACTGAATCCGAGCGTGAGGATAGTATCTTTCGGGGTGCAGGGGCGACGCTTTCTACTTCGTGTCTTTGCTCAAATCCCCTACCGGCTGTATGCGGTATTTGCGGGAGATTCGCCGGGTACCGCCGTTTCAGCTCTGCCAACCGCGGACAGGATCCTGAAGACATCGTTGAAGCCGGCGAGGATGTCACGTCCAAATACATCGTGGGTCCACCGGGGCATGCAGTCGCCCTCACGAATCCGTGGATAGTGGCTATCGTGAGCGGTCTTATTGTGGGTCTTATCGTGATGTGGGTCGCATGGCGGTTCGGCTTCAATCAAGCATTAACTAAGGAGACCCGCGGTTTTGTAGGGGCTGTCGAGGCCGCCGACGCGATGGTAAAAACGGCCAACGTCGTTCTGATTGGCAAAGAATACCTCCTCAATGGCTACGTCGCGGTCCTCGTGCGTGGCGATGTTGGGTCGGTGAAAGCCGCGACCGAAGCGGGTTCCATCGCTGCCCGGCGCGTTGGCGAAGTCATCAGCGTGCATGTCATTCCTCGTCCATACGACGAGACCGAAAAAATCCTACGACATTGGTCCGGTACTCCTACCAAGCCGCGCGATAGCACTCCTGGGTAAATGCCGCGTATGGATAAGGACCTCGAATCCATTCAAGAAGCCCAAAATTTGCTCCAGGCCGCTCATGACGCGTGGTTGAAGTTTGAGAACTTCACTGAGGAGCGGGTCGAACGCATTCTCCTTGAAATGATGAAACTACGCTACCCGCTCGAACGCACTCTCCAATTGATTCGATCGGTATCTGACTAGCTGCAGATCAACGGTGGCGCTGGTTCCAGTCTGATCGGCCTTCAGGATTGGCCTTTCTTTTCGACAATGCTGTGGCTGAGGGTCGAGCGCCCATCAATCAATATGTCGCTGATGGATTCCAGGCCGTCGACGTTGTGGTTGGGATGGCTATGGCGGCGGGAATTGTGTCTCCGGATCGTATCGATGGACGCTAGACCGCTAAAGAATTCAGACTGTATCTCGGCTGACATCAAACCCCGCTCGCTTTGAGACGTGGTTTTTTACTGACGAAACATCTGGCCATTGTTCAAGCGATATCGTCGGCGTGGTTTCCTCCCGGCTTTCAGTTCGTTTTCTAGATAATCCGCCGCCTGTTTTATGGCTTCATCTAGTTCCTCTTTTGTAACCTTAGCCGGGTTCTCAGGTTCACACTTGACGACGATTCGGCCCTTTTTACCGCCGAATTCGCAATCAAAGATCACGCCTTTAGATGTTGAAACTCCGCCCTCCCCTTCGTACAGCGGCTTACCAACCAACGTAAACACATATCCTTTTCCTATTCTTTTCACTATAACAGCCTCCACAAGTGCAAGTTGTCGGGTCGCTTCGAAAGTGAACAGATGCCGTGAGTGGCAAGATTCTTATGGAGCATGATCGAGATTTGGCAACAATGCGACACCCGTTTCCAATCTTTGCGGCGACCGACAGCCCCTCGTCGAACCGTCGGCAGCATTTGGGATGTGAAGGTAGGTTTCGAAATTCCAGGGTATGGCGCACTCCTTCATGGTGGCTTTAGTGTAGCCCATTACTCCGCCGGATGATGAGAAGAGGAAGCATGCGAACCCTGTTCACCGCCGTACGCGGTCTGATCTACGCGACTGGTTTCATCTTTCTCTGGGGATGGCTCGCCGTGCAAGCTCTGCAACCGTAGTAGCGGCACGGGCCGGGTCCAAAAAACAATTTGACCCGCTATAAACCCTCGCGTTGATCTGGACCGTGGCGTCCGCTCCTGGCTGGCGTAACTAATGCTTCCGAATCTTCACTAACCCCATGATTAGGGGGAAACACCTACAGGTGGGTTCCGTCTGGCTTCCGACCTGGAATTGGCATCAGCACCGTCACAACCATCGTCGGTTTGAAGGCGATGTTGGTTTCTGCCCAAGGTGGGTCAAAGAAATCGCGGCTCGTTCGGTAGTGAAAGAGTGAAGGGATCTTTGTCCCTTCACGATAGTCCAGCGTCGTCAAACGCAAGCTATCCGATTGTTGATCGAAACGACCTCTTCAATATCGACCGTATCCACCTCGACCGCCACGGGGCCCACCGAAATCTCTCTTTTCCTTCGGTCGCGCTTCATTTACGGTGAGGTTGCGTCCGTTGACTTCCTTACCGTTGAATTCTGCTATGGCCTTCGTAGCCGCTTCGTCGTTGCTCATTTCCACAAATGCGAATCCCTTGGAGCGTCCAGTATCTCGATCAGTGATGATCTGGACCGATTCAACCTGCCCTGCTTGAGCGAACAGTTCGCTGAGGTCACTTTCCCTCGTCTGAAACGACAGGTTTCCAACGTAGAGCTTCTTTGCCATTCTGTTCACCTTTTTTCAAAATGATGTTCGATGCATTGACGTTCAGCTTCCAATCTTTGAGCGCTCTGCCAGCCAGGATCAGGGGAGCATGGCGTCACCGGCAATGGCGGGATGACGGGTCATGGGCGTTTTTGTCGCCATTGATGTGGTTTCTATTTCATTTCCCGGATCGTCACGCGAAGTTCTGGAATATAGTGGCCTTCCCACTGGCGCCAGTAGGCTTCGCGCAGACCTGCCAACACCGGCTTGCCTTCGTGTTGGACCCTGACCACCAAGTAGTTTTCTTCTGTCTGATCGCGCGGGCTTTTAAGAAGCATCCGGAAGGCCTGGTGGGAACCTTTGGGGATCAGGACCGCGTGGCCCGTTTTGATGTCGATGGCCTCCCACGATTGGTTCAAATCCAGGCGGAAGGTTTCCTCCATAACGGCTTCTTTTCACCAGTCAAGAGAGCGTCCAACAATCGAAATCCCGTAGAACGAATGACCGCAGGCTGCATCGGCGTCCGCGGCTTTAAAGCTCGATGCTGACGTTGTCGTCAGCTTCTCTCCAGGACTGAGGTTCAGCGGCCGAATCCACGCTGGATCAAGCGCCTGAGATCTCCGGCCCGCCGTCGGAATAAAAGTTGCCCAGTTCTTCGGGTATCGCGAAACTGCCGCCATCGTGCATGTCGGGCGATCCCGTGTGCCAAACTGGGCGTCGCCGGGAATGAACCTCCTCCCGAACACCCGGCTTCTCGGAGGACAGCGCCAGGACTTTGACACGCTGGCCCTCTTCCAGATCCTGCAGGACTTCGTCCTCTTCGGCAAGGCGATTCTCTATGCCATGAAGCGAATAGTCGCACATGCTCAATTTCTCCTTCTTTTTGCATTTCAAGACTACCTGCGTCTTGAGTTTCTAAAATAGAGCCGTTGCAACAGCTGGGGTGACGGGCGCGAGCTTCATGTCGGTTGCCGCTTTTGTGCTCAGTTCTTGCAACCTGTGCTTTGCTTAAAAGGGATGTAGTAATTGTACTCTACGCGCTCACGACTCGATCAGTCAATAGGCGCTGCTTTTGCTCGTGGACACGCGTAACGTCCGCCGAGCGGCTTCGTTCTCGTCGGCAGCAAGGAACTGCTTGACCGCCACTCCCACCCCACAACGGACGAGATCCGTCACTATTTATCCGGCAACTTGTGCCGCTGCGCTGCCTATCCCGATATCGTGCAGGCGGTAGAGGCGGTATCCGGCCAGCGGAAGGTTTGAACTTCGCAAGCGCTCAGAGTTGCGCGACTTTCGTTACTCGACCCAGACTGAGTTTGGTCGAGCGGGTCGAGCGTCAGAGGAGAACACAACAAAGCTCAAAACTGGAACCGCAAGCCGGCTTCGATTTGGCGCGGATCCAGGGCGCCGGTGGGTTTCCCGAAATTTGGCGACGACATCACGCCCGACATACTGCCAACGTTGGTTCGGTTGAATGCATTCGTCATGTTTGCGAAGACGTTCAGGTTCGTCCGGGCACCATTGCCCTTCCCGTTACTGTTCGGCGGCGCACCGAAGAAAAACGCCTTCGAGACATTGAAGCTGAAAGTGAGAGTCCTCGGACCATTGCCGTTATTTCGCGGGACCCCCGGAGGCCGGTCGTTGACGACGCCGTCCTTATTGTCATCTTTACCTGTAGTGACGTTGTACCAGTTAGGGCCAGCCATCGACATCGTGCCCGTCAAAAAAATTCCCGAAGGCAGCCGGGCATTCACGGTGCCGTTCACGTTATGTGTTGGGCAGCATGTACCGTGGGAACCTACATAATCCGCCCGCAGGTTGTAGTTGTCGGTGGGAAGGTTTCCGCCATTGGGGTTGGTTTCGGGGAGCGCTCTCTGCACCAGGTAACTGGCCGACAGGTTGAAGATGCTAAATCTTTGCCTGTAGTTCAGCCGCAGAGTGTGCCGGAGTGAGTTGGCTGAGGACTCCAGACTCACCAAATCGCCGCGACCGGAGTCCGGCCGTACGCAGGTTTCAGTGCTTTGAGCCGGCGTACAGGATCGGGGAGAGGGCGCCGTGATATCGAATGGAGCGTTCACATTTCTCAGCCGTAAACGATGATACTCGCGCTGGTAATCATAGGTGGCGCTCAGGAACAAGTTCGTCAAGAACGTGCGCTCAAACGATACCATTGCCACACTGACGTAGGGCGATCTCACGTTCGGATTCATGAATCGTATCGATGGAAGCGTGTTCCGGATTGTCCCTAATTGAAATGGATCCGGGTAAGAAGGGTTGTCGACGACGATTTCAAATTGCCGCGCGCCGTCGAGACGGCGTTGGTCCTCCACTGCGGCAATCGGCATGCCCAGATGGAACACGCCACCGCCTCCTCGAATGACCGTAGCCGGGCCGAGCGCATAAGCAAAACCCAATCGCGGACCGAGATTGTTATGGTCCCGCATATTGGTTTGAGCGTCATAGCGGGCGCCAAGCATGAGCGTCAACCGCGGCGATACCTTCCAATCATTCTGGAGAAAATACGAAAGCTCCAACTGATTCGTGTCCAATAAAGGATTACCGCGCGTCACGCGATAGTTGAGAGGTCTGCCGGCAAGATAGGACTCCAGGGTCGAAAACGTGAACGTTCCGCCGAAGTCACTTTGCGAAAACGACTGGCTGGCCCGATATCGGCCCTGAGTGCCGGCCCTCACTGTTACCTTTTCGCCGAGCCGCGTATACAAGTTGCTGAAATCGAAATCGCGCCGGGTGATTTCCGACTTATTCTGAGCGCCGCCGGAGCTGAAGGCGTCGAGCACATTGATGCGGAGCGCTTCGCTGAATGGCTTGGTCTCGTCGTCGCTGCCGGTGACTTTGAAGCGTGTTTCGAAAATGGTCCGCGGAGAAAGATTTGAGAACTGCACAACCTCCACATTCCAGTTGGCGCTGTTGGAAGTGTAGGCACGTTCCGGCAAGGCAAATTCACCGACACCTTGATTCTTGCTGGAGCCTGTTGCATATCCCAGGTTCAGCGAGAGCGAATGTCCCTCGAAAAGCTGATATGTATTCCTTGTTGAGAACGAACGCTTCACCGTTGGGCGGGTAATTCCTAAAGCGAACGCTCCGGTGGGCAGCGTTGCATGGATTGTGCTGACGTTCTGAGCTTCATTGTGACTGGCAGCAAAGCTCGTGGTCAACCTGCGAGGAATGATGGGGCCACTGATATCGAGGTTGGCCTGCCGTTCCTGGTAAGGCGGCTTGTTGCTGGCGAAAGGGTTTCTTGCGTTAAGAGATTCGTCTTTGAACAACAATTGTCCGTTTCCGTGAAACGCCCCTGCGCCTCCGCGGTCTACCACTTGGGGCGGAGGCTGCCCACTGCCGTTCTGACCAAACCGGTAGGGACCATCCTCCGCGGTGAAAGCATTGTTGTTGATCCGAACGTACTGGGTTTGGGCCTGCGGGTTCTGCCGTTCCGGCGCGCGATCAGCCGGGTTGCGCGACGTCTGTTGTTTTCGGGCGGTTTCGTAATAAACAGTCCAGGCGGCAAGTTGTTCCGGCCCTAAATAATCCTGAAGCCGCTTGAGAAATTCCTCGCGCATCCATTCAATCGCAGACCGCAAACGATCCGCATCCTCACCGCGAGTCGGACCCGCTTGAAAGTTCATCAGGTCGCCGAAGAGGTCTTCGGAAGCCCGCCGCCGGTCCTCCATCATGAGAACGATGGCCCGCTCCTGTTCTTCAGTAAACGGGAGGCTCGCCTCTGCCAGGGAGCGCTTAACCTCATCCTTCAATTCGGCAAGGGGGTTTGCCCCCGCGCCAGCTGAGCCCTGTGCCGGAGAAAGCGATTGCCGGGCGATGAGCGGGCCGGCAAGCGCAAGGAAAAGCAAAATCACGGCTTTCATTGGGCCGCGCCTCGAACTGAAACGTTAGGCGGATTGTGCAGCAATTTCAGAACTCGTGATGTCGAGGAATTCAGGATGAACCTATACGAAGCGAAAAATCCCCTCTTTGGCAAAGGAGGGGTGGCCGCGCCATCAAAAAATATCCCCGTTCTTTTAAAAGGCGCCGACGGGGTGGTTCGTTCAACCTCCGAATAGATTCTAACCCGGTAGCTTGAACGAACCACCCCGTCTGCGCCCAGCTAAGGTGGCTTCGCGACATTTCATTGATGGGCGCAGCCACCCCTCCTTCGCCAAGGAGGGGAATTCCAGCTCATTCTGTTTTCCTCGTTTGCTGCAAATTGTCTGGCGAGATCAGGATCTCTGAATTTAGGGAATTTCAGGACGAAACAAAACCAGCCTCTCGCAATTTCGAGAAGAGCCGGTTTGACAATCAGCAACCTTTAATCGCCAAGCGGTCTCTGAAGATAGAGACTTACTATTGTGCGCCTGAATGTAGTCGAGCGCGAACGTCTTCAGCGGCTGGCTGGTGAGGCCGAGTTGCGCGTTGGCTCCCAATTACGCGCCCACGAACGAGTACCCTCGTTCCTGCGCGCGATTCACGGCGACGATTCCGGCCGGCACCATGCGGGCGTTGGTCACGATATTAGCGACCAGTTCGTTATAGATGGCGTCGGTGTTCCCGCCCGCCACATCGGCAAGAGCTCCGGCGATACCGCGCGTGGCCATTTGACAGACCGCGAAGTGCACGCCCCGTTTTGCGAGCGCGTCAAGCGTCGTGCCCCGGTTCGGCAATTGGACGCCGTAGTCCGTCGCATTGTAAAGGTTGACCTTGGGGGCCTGTCTGTTTTTCGGATCTGTAAAATTCGTCCGCAGCGACAGCGGCAATCCGTACTTTGCCCAGATCGCATGGTTGTACGCGAATGCCGTGGAATTGTGACGCGCCACAATAACGATCGCTAAAGCGTCATCGGGCACGGCGTAGCCGGACTGGTTTGCCGCCATGAAATTATTCGCAAAGAGGATCGCTTCTCCGAAACCAGCGGCCGTCGTTGTATCGAACACCATTCGATGTTTGCCCGGCAGTTTATCCAACCAGTCATCCGTCTCATGGCGCTCCGGCTGCCAGCGCGCACCCGCCGGGGACTGCCCCTCCGCAGCCCCGCCAGTGACAACTGCCGCGGCAAACGCGGTCACTCCTGCGCTCAGACGAGTAAGAAAGGACCGTCTTTCCGACGGTATCGGGATAACTTTTCCACTCATATGCCCTCGCTTTTTTGCTCGAACTCGTGATTTGACACCGCGTGCATCTTATCCACACCATACCTACCAGTCAACCTCACGCGAACGAACCGGTCAACGTCACGTATCAATGAAACGCTCACGCGAAAGATCTCAGGATCACACAATTCGGAAAGCTGGCAAAGACTGCTTGAGAACAGCCCAATCCGGCTGGCCGTTGACGAGGTATTCCGCGCAATCCGCGGCTGGCATATCTTGTCAAAAGAACTACTCTCCCCACTTCAACACAAACCCGCCGCCGGCGACGATGTTATGTTGTTCGGCGCCGGTACCAGAAATGTTGTATGCAGGGGTTCCGCTATAAAAATCGCGGATCTCACCGCGGAGGCCGATCCACCGCCAGAGCTTGACGTCGGCGCCTCCGCCAAAATCAAAGACTCCGCGGTGGAGTTCGCGAGGTGCCCGGTTGGGTCCACCGTCGAGCTGGAAAAAGCTCTGTTCGTAGGCCGCGTAACCACCGCCCACCGCAACATACGGTGAGACCAGCGCGTTGGTGGCGAACTTGTTTGGCGGTTGGGCGAGCGCGCGCGCCCAGACTGAGATTACTCTGCTCGCGGTGGGTCCCATGCGTGCGCCCACCCCAAGATCTGGAACTGAATTGGCGCGGCCGCAAAAATTATTCGGCAACGAGGAGTAAGACTCCTCGTGGCCGAATTTCGGGCGCTCTATTAGTTGCTTGTGCCGGTGGCTTTCGGATGGCTGAGGTCCGGGCGATAGGCGAGAAAGATCTGTTGCCTATTTCGGATCGCACGGTTAAGGATGTCTTGGACTTGGGTGGCCTCGGCGTTGCCGTATATTTTCCTCAGGGAATCTCCCGCATTCGGGTTTTGCAGGTCTCGATCACTGAGCTTGGCGAGGGCCACCGCTTGGTATGCGACGAAACCGGCACCCTGAACATTCCGTTGGAGGTTAATGAACGCCGCCGGAGGATCGACCACCCTGGGATTCAAACTCGCATTGGCATTGTAAGCGAACACCTCGCTCCGCTGCTGCACAATGGCATCGCGTTGCATTTTCTGCAACCGGGCAGTTTCGGCTTGGCCATAAACTTTTGTCAGCATTTGACCACCGTTGGGGAATTTCTCTCGATCCGCCCATTTCTCCCATTCGGTAAGCTGGTAGAAGGTAAACGCCGGCCCACCGAGGTTGACTGCATATACCAACACTCTTGGAGATCCCGGTGTCTTGTCTCGGGCAGCATTCACCTTTTTCACAAACTCTTCGTAATCGTTGATCGCTGACGGTCTGACTGTTGTTATGGTCCATTGTACAAACTGTGCCGGCTTGTTCTGCGCCTGGGCCTGAGCCAAGACGCTGAATACGAGCGGTAACAGAACTGCTACTGCTAATGTGCGTGCGAAACGCATAGAGTCTCCTTCTGCCTTAGGCAGGCAGCTTTGGTTTGGCGTTAAAGGTTTTCGAGTTGACCGATTCTAGCTCACACCTGTGGACGAAGCTATGAAATGAGCACCGAAAAAAGGTGTAAATCTACGTGGTGTAAGCGGCACGTCGTCACCCTTCCATTACGAGTTGGCAGCCGTATCCATTCGCGATCCGAGCGGTTCGCCAGGCAAAGTAACGAGTGAGAATTGCTCGCCAGTTTCCGGATTGCATCCCACGTCGCCAAAATCGTGCGGCGACATCAACGCCGGCTGAAAGACGACGTCTTTCTTGCCGTTATACTTCGACCAATCGCGCGTGAGAATCCGTCCCTCGGCCTCGAGTCGTTCGAACAGTGGTGTGTTCGGAAATGGAATCAGGACGCTGACCGTCGCCGAATCGAGCCCTACCGAACGATAGAACTCGACCGTCGTTCTGAAAATCGTCCGGTCGTCATGATCGAATCCGAAAACCACGCCGGCCTGCACCGCAATGCGGTGCGCATGAAAGCTCCGGATGACCTCCGCGTATTCGCTCGCGCGATTGTGGCGCTTGTTGGCGACGTTGAGGCTGGCTTGTGAGATCGTTTCCAGGCCGAGGAAAAGTGCTTTGCAGCCGCTCTTCGCCGCGAGGGTCATGAACTCGTCATCGCACGCAACATCAGCCGTGCATTGGCTGGTCCACCACCGTTTGAGCGGCGCTATCGCCGTGAACAGTTCCTTGGCGTAGTCCCGGTTGGCGCCGATGTTGTCGTCCCAGAAAATCAGCGCACGGCCCGGCATCCGCTTGATCTCATCCACGATTTCGCCCACGGGCCGATAACGCATCCGGCGTTGATACATCTGTGGGATGGTGCAATAATCACAGGCGAACGGACACCCGCGCGTTGCGATGGTCACGCCCTTCCCGTACGCCCGGCCCTTGATCAAATCCCAGCGGGGCGCGGGCATTTTCTTCAAGGTCGGTAGCGCGCAAGATTTGTAAGTGCGTTTCAACTCGCCTCGCTCGAAATCAGTCAATAGTTGCGGCCAGACCAGTTCGCCCTCGCCAATCACAACCGCGTCGGCCTGTTGAGCCACCTCGTCGGGCAGCAGCGTCGCGTGCGGCCCACCGATGACGACGGCCACACCGCGCCGGCGGAATTCCCGCGCCAATCCGTAGGCATGAGGCGCCGCAGGCGTGTTGGCAGTGATGCCCGCCAAGTCAACGGGCTTGTTGAAATCAACCCGCTGCACGATCTCGTCGGTGTGGCTCACTTCCCAATGGTCTGGGGTGTAAGCGGCGAGCAACGGCATGGTGAGTTGGGGAAAACGAATCAAGCGCCGGTGACGCACGAGGCGCGAGGCTCCGGATTCCGCCGTGATCAGTTCGACGCGATAGCGCCGCGTTGCGGCAGCCTGTGAAATCGCCTTCATGTGTTTGCCCCCGCTGCCTGGGCCCCATGCGAATTATCGCAGCAATTCATCCGCCCGACGCGTGATGGATTCCTGGGCAGCAATGTTACAAGATCGACGATCTGCGTGATCTTTCGAACGAGAAAATTGAGGAGCTTTCAGAAAGAAATCTTGCACGCTTTGGCCGGGCTCGCACTTGTCACGCCAGACGATGGAGAAATCGAGCGACTGACGGCCTCTTGGCTGAACGCCATCAGCCACGGCGTGGAGCCGCTCGCCGGGGCAGGCGACAAGATCGCCTGCCCACCAGAAAGGTAGAACTCTGCCTCTACTGGGCCGACTTGAGCTCGGCGTATACTTGCGTACCACAAACGAAAATCGAATCGTTGTTCTTCTCATGACCTTCTTGAGGTCCGCGGGTAGCTGTCAACGACTCTTTCCGAAAGCCCGGACGAGACCAATCGTGAACCGGAACTCATTCTGCTTGCCCCTCGCAACAGTCTTCGAAAGAATCGTCCGGCTGCTCGCTGGTCACGGCGCGGTTGAACCCGGATGTCGATCACGTCGCCGTTCTGATCGACTGCTCGCCAGAGGTAGTGCTGCTCGCCGTTGATTCTCACCCCATCCGCCGCTTCAACGAGTGCAACGTTTCTTCCACCCTCAGCTATCGACGAGCCGGTGAATTCTTTCCGCCCTTTGCTCGACAGACGGGGCGTATCCCACTCTAACGCTCGGCGTGGAAGGCCATACCGACAGCGTGGGAACAGACGAGCTCAACATGCGCTTGTCGGAAAACCGGGCGAACTCGGTTCGCGATTTTCTGGCTAAACAAGGCATTGTCACATCTTCCATTGTCTCCCGTGGATTCGGTAAGAGCCAGCCAGTGGCAACCAATGATACGGCGGCCGGCAGCAGAATCGCCGAATGGAGTTGGTCGTTTCTGGCGACGCAATCGGAGGCTCGGGCGGTTCGGCCATAGAAGCGAAGGCGCAGCGATAACCAGGGCCGTAATTCAACTTCGCCGCTGACGTGACGAAGTTGGGTTCGGCCGATGCAAGCAGGACGCCAATGTGGCGGGACGGGTACCACGGGTTCCAATCGGAGCACCCAAACATTTCAGAGGAGTGTGTGCGTAAAGCGAGATGATAGCAGTTCAGATCCGCGTTCTCCCACTTCCAGTGCGACATCGACGAGTTGATCGACGATGGAAGGAGGGTCGCGGTTCGATGGACTTGGAGTGGAACTCACACCGGAAAGCTGTTGGGAATTGTCGAGGGACTCGGCTCCGGCAACGAGCTCCATTCGATCCAGCAATCCTTTGTCGAGAACTGCGCATTCCAATGCG
>WNGH01005172.1_pt1 | contig 12848 bp, 14 predicted proteins | sample 5400631 | NCBI WGS metagenome assembly WNGH01 (sample SAMN13153373, study PRJNA577476) | soil metagenome | isolation source: 115 cm soil or saprolite under Garry oak tree replicate 1 | place: USA:California | collected 2016-06-15
TGGAGGCGGCTTCCGGGACCAACCCAAGATGGATGAACGGCGTCGAGAATGTCGCGGTCTTGCTGGCGAGAACGTAATCGCAGTGGAACAGCATGGTGGTGCCGATGCCAATGGCTACGCCGTCGACCGCGGCGATGATCGGCTTGACGTTGTGCGCCAGCGAATAGAGAAACTTGGTCGCATTGGACGCGCGGGGCAGGTCGGTAGTGGAGGTGCCGTCCCTTAGAAAATCTTCCAGATCGTTGCCAGCGGTGAATACGCCTGACCCGCCGGTGATGATCATGCAGCGGATCGCCGGATCGTTCTGCGCGGTGTCGATCGCATCGCTCATGGCGCGATACATGTCCTGCGTGATCGCGTTCTTCTTTTCGGGCCGCCGCAGCGTGATCACCCGCGTCGCGTCCTCGTCGGTGACTATCAGGTGTCCGGCCATGAAGCTGTCCTTGAAACCGAGGCGGCAAAGGGGCCGCTGGCGAGTCTCCCGGCCATATCCTACATGATCCGCGATGGGGCCCCAATGCCTCCGCCGATTTTCCCCGGAAGGGGCCTGAAGGATTAAAGGATAATTCGATGCAGTTGACCGGGATTCACCATCTGACAGCGATTTCCGCGAAACCGCGGGAGAATCTGGCGTTCTATACCGGCCTGCTCGGCATGCGGCTGGTGAAGAAGACCGTCAATCAGGAGCGTCGCCGGCGAAAAAAGCCTTGGTTACTGGAGGGACCGCCTCAAGAAAGCCGGCGGCCATACGCCTGAGGTCACCGAAGTCGACGGCCGTCTGACGCTGCCGTTCGAAGACGGCGAAGGCCAGCGGCTGGTGCTGGTCGATGACGGCGGCGCGGGGCCAGCCTCGCCGTGGGAGAAGAGCCCGGTGCCGGCGGAGCACCAGATCAGGGGCCTTGGTCCGATCGTGCTCACCGTACACGATCTCGCCCGCACCGAGCAGGTCCTGACCGGCGTGATGAACATGCGCCGCGTGCGCGACTATGCCGCGCATGCGGCGCAGATCCATGTGTTTGCGATGGGCGAGGGCGGTCCGGCCGCGGAGCTGCACGTCATCGAGAGTGCGGATTTGCAGGAAGCGCGGCAGGGCGCGGGCGGCGTGCACCACGTCGCGTTCCGCACCCCGGACGAAGCGCAATATCATGCCTGGACGCAGCGGCTCAACGAACTCGACATCCGCAACAGCGGCGAGATCGACCGGTTCTATTTCCGAAGCCTGTATTTCCGCGAGCCCAACGGCATCCTGTTTGAGATCGCCACCGACGGGCCCGGCTTCGCCACCGACGAGCCCTTGGAAACGCTCGGCGAGAAACTGGCGCTGCCGCCGTTCCTCGAACCGCGCCGCGCGCAAATCGAAGCCGGGCTGAAGCCGATCGAATAACGAACTTGCGCGCGCAATTTTCAATCCCGTTTGACAGCGCCCCGTGTCCGTTCAGCGTCAAATTTCAGACGTGCTGGCACGTCGGCGCGATGTTCGCTTGGATCGACTTCAAGCCAATCGGGGTCTTCACCGGGTGCGCCGGGAATGCCCCGCAGGACGAAGGCGAGCACGAGAAGCGAAGGCGTCAACACGATCATCGCTCCGAGTAGCATCGCTTGTAGTGTCGTCATGATGGCTCCTTGAGTATCCCGCTCGTTCTGTCGGCAATCGTTAATTCAACAGTCAACCAGCGCGATTTGCGTCAAACACGGAACGCGATTGAAGGCGCACCGTGGTTCTTTGACGCGCCACTGGCATTTCGCACTTTGGCACTGTCAAAAAAATGCCCCCGAGCGGCAGGGGGCAAGTGTCCAGTGTGGGGAAGCTGCAGCACCGGATCAATTTTGTTCTGCGGCAGACGACTCAGGAGCTTTGTAGAGCCATCTCCAGTAAGCTTTGTTGCGTTCCCGCTGACGCTTGTAATTCTCGCGACACTTGGTCGAACAAAACTGCACGAAGCGCCAGCTGCATCGGGTTAACCCGAAGGGATGGTTGCAGTCTGGATTGCCGCAACGATTTGTCATGACGCAGCCTCCGCGTTTGTTCGCCGTGTCCAGCGAATGAAGTTCTCCTGCCCTTCGTCAAGGCAGAGGCGTCCGCAGTAATGTTCACGCACAGGATTTCGCAGAGAGACTATTTTGGGATCTTCACTGTCGCACTCAGAACAACGTGGGCCTCTACGCATGGCGACGTCCTTTCCGAGGAATTGCCATTTACCGATCATTGTGTGCTGCGTTACTTCGCCTTCGTGCTCTCGAAGGGCGACGATGCCTCCAGTCTCGTTTCCTTCCACTCCATTATCAACTCGTCTAGATGTTTGGTGCGCTCATCCTTACGTATAACCCGCCAGCAGCGCGCCACGCTCGTGGAACGCATTCACTGATCGGCATCGCGGAATGCGAGACGCGGCGCCAGCCAATTGGATTAAATGCTCGTTCCTTCGCCGTGTCGCTCGAGAGCGGCGTCGAGGCATTTGACCAGAGCTTCTCCGTCGAAGGGCTTGGTCAGGAAACAGGTCGTCCCCGCCTGCGGAGCTCGCGCGCGAGCGCTCTCGATGGCGAAGGCCGTGATGAAAATGAACGGCGCGCGGTGTCCCTTGGTCAGCAAGTGGGCTTGCAGCTCGACACCGCTCATTGTCGGCATTTGCACATCTGCTATCACACACGAGGTGTCATTCAGGTGGGGCGACCGCAAGAACTCTTCGGCCGACGCGAATGTATGGACGACGTACCCAAGCGACCTCACGAGATTGTGGGTCGCGGCGCGAACGGATCCGTCATCGTCAACAATTGAAATCACTGGTGGGTTGGACAACACGGTCGTTCCTGGAGGTGTAAACGGAATGCCTCTTGCTGCACAGCCGCTTGACGGCAGAGTGCGTCGCAAAACAGGACCGGAAAATCATACTTAGGTTTGCAAGAGCCAGCGGAATGCGATTCGACCTAAAGCAATTGCACGCTACGATGCCGCGTGCCGTAGTCCGAGCGCCTGGGCCATCCTCACCAGATCGGCCAACGATTTCGCCGCCATTTTCCGCATAATGTGCCCCCGGTGTATCTTCACGGTGATTTCGGCAATTCCGATTTCGGCTGCGATCTGTTTATTCATGAGTCCGGCAGTGACCAGAGCCATCACCTCCCGCTCCCGAGGGGTCAGGGTTGCGAAAAGGGCATGCAAGTCCGAGAGGATCCTTGCTTCATTGCGGCTACCGCGGTCGCGCTCGATTGCCGTCGTCACGGCATCCAGCATGTCCTGATCGCGGAATGGCTTGGTCAGAAAGTCGATAGCTCCGGCTTTCATCGCTCTGACCGACATCGGGATATCGCCGTGGCCGGTCATGAAGATGATCGGAATGTGAATGCCCGCCTTCGCCAACTCTGCCTGAAAGTCGAGGCCGCTCAGTCGAGGCAGCCTGATGTCAAGGATTAAACAACCGGGAACATCCGGAAGCTTGCTCTGCAGAAACTCGGCAGCCGAACCGAATGCCTCGACCTGCAAGCCCACTGACCGGAAAAGATTCCCGAGCGCTTCGCGCATCGGTGCGTCGTCGTCGATGACGAAGACGATCGGTTCCTCGGCGCTTGCGAGGTTGCGCGGCAATGTTGGGCGTCCGGTCACCGCGTATTGTTCTCCTGATGCAATGGCAAAGTGAACTGAAACGTTGCACCCGGCCCGATATTGCCGGAGGCTGACAGTCGTCCTGCGTGACCGTCGACGATTGAGCGGCAGATCGAGAGGCCCATACCCATGCCGCTGGATTTGGTGGTGAAGAAGGCGTCGAACAGCCGGTCGGCATTGTCTGCGGTTATCCCGATACCGCAATCTTTTACCGTGACCAGAATTTGGCAGGTTTCGTCCTGGTGCGTTCGGATCACGAGTTCGCGCGGCCGGTCCGTGACCGCTTGCATCGCTTCAATGCCGTTGATTATCAGGTTGAGGATCACCTGCTGAAGCTGGATCCGATCGGCGAGGACCAGGGGCAGAGCAGGGGCGAGTTCCAACCGCAGCAACACCCGGTGGCTGAACAATTCGTGCTGCACCAAGGTGATAACCTCGTCGACGACTTCATTGATGTGGAGCGGCACTTTCTGACCGGCCGTCTTGTTCACGAGCGCACGGACGCGCTGGATCACTTCGCCAGCCCGACTGCCGTCATTAATAATCGACCGCACTGTGCCGCGCGCTTCTTCCAGATTAGGAGTTTCGCGGTCGAGCCAACGCAGGCAGGCCGCGGCGTTGGTGACGATGGCGGCGAGCGGCTGGCTCACTTCATGGGCGATCGACGCGGCCAGCTCCCCGAGGGCCGTCACGCGTGTGATATGCGCGAGGTTCGCCTGCGCTTCATGCAGTTCCTCCTCGGCTCGCTTGCGCGCAGTGATATCCGTCACCGCTCCAACGAACTCGATGCCGCCCGATGCATCCTTTACAGCATGCGCCGTGGCATGGACATATTTAATCGAGCCGTCGGGCATCAGCAGTCGATATCCGTGATCGAAATCGTTGCCGTCGCTGGACGCGCGGTCGATGGTCTGTTTCGCGCGCGCACGATCGTCCGGAAGAATGCGTTGAAAGACCGTGTCAAGCTTGACGGAAGGGGCCTTGTCGTAGCCAAATATTCTGAAAGTTTCCTCCGACCAAATGATTTCGCCGCTGGCGACGCGCCAGCCGAAGCTGCCGGTGTGGCTCAGTCGCTGTGCTTCGGCTAAATACGTTTCGCTCTGCCGCAGGGCATTTTCAGCCTCCTTGCGCTCGGTGATGTCCTCGCATGCGATCAGCACAATCAGCTGGTTATCCAGCCGCCGCACGGCTTTGGCGTTTTCACGAACCCAAAGCGCTGAACCGTCCTTGCGGATCTTTCGGATTTCCCAACTGTGCGTTTGGCCGATATTTTCCAGGCAGAGGGCAACACTTTTTCGGACCAGGTCTCGGTCGTCTTCAAAGAAGACTTGCAGCACGGATTGCCCAAGCAATTCGCTGACCGAATAGCCGAGTTGCGCGGCACCAAAAGTGTTGACCGACAGGACGGTGCCGGTCGCATCGACCATGAAGTACATGACCGGATTGTGCTCGAAGACTTCCTTCCATTGCGCCTCAGTGTCGCGCAACGCTTCTATCGCACGCTGTTCGGCCCTTGCTCGACCCTGGAGCGCGGCTGCCATCTGCCTGCGGGTACTCGCTACCATGCGCATCATGATCAATGAGACGAGAAGCAAGGCGATGAGCAGCACGATGGCAAGCAAATAGCCAGGGGCCGTCGGTGCGGGACCGAGCACGAGCCAAATGCAAGCCGCCGCCACCAACGCCAGCACCATGCTGCCGAGCAGCCATTGCTCGGCCGAGCGCCAGGATTTCATCGTCTGGTTACGCATCATCGGCAGCACTAGGCATTCGGCCGTCTCGGGCCCGCGCTGCGTCGCTAGGTGATCGCTATCATCAGCGGCGACAACGTCGCCCTCCTAACAGACTGCACATTAGCAGCTTTTCACGGTCCGGAGGATATGATGCACCGCGATATACGCGGCGAGCGCACTTGGCGGCCAACAGCGTCACGGGGCTGATCGTCCGATATTGCCAGATAGCCGCCGAACGAGGCGCGTCATCACTCGCGAGCGCCCAAGGTAGTCGACCCTAAACCTGGGTATATTCTTCTCAACCAAATGTAACGTACGGATCAACCACCGTTCAATGGTCCGATCCATCGCTCCATGACTACGCTTGCTGGTTAACCGAAAGGCAGCACAGCTATGTCGAAGCCACGCCTGCAATTGATCCATTGCTCGAACAACATCCGGCCGGGACCAAAGCACCGGCAGCACGCCCGCAGCTTCCGACCCTTGGTTATTGATGGGGGTGCGCGACCGAGACCAGTGGGAGGGAGTTCATCGGAAGCTGCGCTTGAACTCGTCGGTCTTGGCTTTTTGATTTCCCATGCAAACTATCTTGCCTTCCTGGAGGCGAGCATCACCGTTCTCGGGGGGCCCATAATTGGACTGGATCCTGAAAAGACCAGCTAGATTGACATGGGCACCCGAACCATGTGTTGCGACCGAATGGGTCACCGAAACACCGCGCTTCTAATCGGGTCAAACCGCCGCGTCGAGCCGCCTCATTCGATCAGATCGCTTCATGACCGAAAGCCAGCCTCTCAGACGAGGGCTGGCGCGCACACCATACTGCACTGCGCCTTTGGGAATGTATTTGCCATCCGGCAAGCCAGTCCGAGGATTAGCATCCCCTGCAGATGCTTGGAACCTTGCCGTTGAGCAGCTTGCCTTGCTCCCTGACCGCCGCTCGGGTCGCCGAGGGACGGGATGATCTGGATGCCGCAAGTCGCGTTCGTCTCATCTTGGCGGCTCGTTGCGCCGGAAACGTTCGGTAACCAGCCGTAGGAGAGGATACGGTGGGTACGGGCACCGGGCTTATGGCCGGCGGCGGTATCGCCGGCACTTTGGCCGCATTGCCGATGCCGCTGGGATCGCTGATCGAGCCGTTAAGTCCGCGCGCATTCCCAGGTCCCGGAGGAATGCCGCTCACGCCGGCATCCTGGGCCGGCGATCTCGAAGGCGCAGCCAGAAGACCCAGGACCGCAACCGCAAGCAATGCCGATCTGCCGGTCATCCATCCGCGAGAGAACATCGAAACAAGGCGCGCGTAGCTCATCGATCGGTGATCCCATCTCGACTTGTCATTATCCTTCCGGGAACAACTCGGAAAGCGGCGCCGAAGTTCCCATGCTGCGTCATGTTGTCTGGTTATGGAAAAAGCTCGGCGGGGCACGCGTAGAAATCATGAATAGAAAGCGCGCGGGCCCTTGGCGTGACGCTCACGAATAGTTCGAGAAGTTTGCCGAAGACGATCATGCTGAATGCGCTGGACGCGTCAGCGTCGACGCATGACGCCCGTTCCGGCATAACCGCACGTCGTTTGCAATAAAGGCTTAACGGGTAAAGCAGTACTGTCGCCGCTTCCATCACGAAGGCACTCATCATGCGAAATCTTACTGTCTACAATCGTTTTGCGATGATCATCGCGGTTTTGACCGTCGTCTTTGTCGCCGCGCTCGCCGCTCAAGTGATGGTCCTTCGCAATACCGTGATCGAGGAACGTCGGACCAAGGTGTTCGATCTGGTCGAGGCCGCGAAGAAGATCCTGTCGAATTACGAGGAAAAAGCCAAAGCTGGCAAGATCCCGGCGGAGCAGGCACGGCAGCTTGCTTTCGATGCGATCGGCGCCATGCGCTGGGGCAAATCCGCTGACTATCTGGGAATCTACGGCGCCGGCAGCACCAATGCCGGCGTTACCTATGTGCATGCCAACCCGAAATACATCAATGTCAATCGCTGGGATTACAAAGACAATCAGGGTCAGTTGCTGATTCAAAACATCGTTGGCAAAGCCCGCAGCGGCGGCGGTTACCTCGAATACCAGGTGCCGAAAGCGGCGGGTGGTCCCGAGCTGCCGAAGCTCACCTATGCCGGCGGGTATGGTGAGGGCGACAAGCTGCTCGCCATCCAGGCAGGCGTCTATACCGACGATATCGACGCGGTGGTGTTCGAGCGCGCCTTCTGGATCGCCGCGGGCGGTCTGGCGGGGCTGTTGATCGCGGGATTGGCCGCATTCGCTCTCGGTCGCGGGCTGGTTCGTCCGCTCGGTGCGATATGCGGCGTCATGGAAGGTCTGGCGAAGGGTGACTTGAGCGTTGAGATCCCGTTCGTTGAGCGTCATAACGAGATCGGCCATATCTCACGCAGCCTGGCCGTTTTCAAGGATCGGTTGATTGACGCCGAACGTCTCCGCGCCGAGCGGGAGGAGGCGACGACGCGCGCCGTGGCGGAACGGAAATCGGCCATGAACCGGATCGCGGGCGAGTTCGAGAAAAGTGTCGGCGGCATTGTCGCCGGAGCCGCTTCAGCCGCCACCGAAATGCAGCGCTCGGCGCAATCGCTGTCCGCCATCGCCAAGGAGACGACACGGCAGAGCACCACCGTCGCCGCGGCCGCGCAACAGACCACGGCGAATGTGCAGACCGTGGCTGCCTCGGCGGAGGAACTTTCGACATCCGGGCAGGAAATTTCCCGTCAGATTGCTCACTCGGCATCGATCGCGCAAAGCGCCGTCGCTCAGGCCGACCGCACCAATGCAATGGTGGAAGGTTTGCTGGAGGCGACACAGAAGATCGGCGAAGTGATGGGGCTTATTCAAAACATCGCCGCACAGACCAACCTCCTGGCCTTGAACGCGACCATCGAAGCCGCGCGAGCCGGCGAGGCCGGCAAGGGCTTTGCCGTGGTGGCAAGCGAAGTGAAGGCGCTGTCGACCCAGACCGCGAAGGCGACGGAGGAGATCGCCGATCAGATCCAGGCGATCCGCGACGCGACCGGGGCAACGGCCGGGGCGATTCGCGAGATCGGCGCCACCATCGGCCAGATCGACGAGATCGCCACAACGATCGCCGCCGCGGTGGAGCAGCAGGGTGGATCGACCAAGGAAATTGCCCGCAGCGTGCAGCAGGCCGCGCAGGGCACGCAGGGGGTCATGCAAAACATTGCCGGCGTGACGCAGGCATCGGGCCAGGTGGGAACCGCCGCCGAACTGGTTCTCGGTTCGGCCGGCGAACTCGCAAAGCAGTCCGAGCGCTTAAAGCAAGAGGTCGAGAGTTTTCTCGCGACAGTCCGGGCGGCGTAGCTTCGCTGCGCCTGCACAGATCGAAGCCGGACTGACCGCAGGTCAACCTTTAATTCGGCTGGATGGCTGTGTCAGTGTGCTAGACAAGGCTCTATGTCCAAATGGCTTAAACAGTTTCTGTTTGGGATTTGGGGTCTTCTGCTGATCCCACTGATCACGCCTATCCTCGAAAAATGGTTGGAGGAAAACGTCTTCTCCGATCCTAACGGTATGGCCACGACGGTTTTTCATAACGCCATGGCCACGACCGTTTTTGGCAACCTCCTCGCACTGGGCCAACAGCTTTGGTTCAAATTTGTGTTGGTCTTTTTGACCGGAATCGTAATTGGCGTCTCATTGGAATGGTTAAACCGGAAGTCGGACGAAAAAAAAGCTTACCAGCTCCGAAGCCTGGGCTCAAAATTTCACGGTCTTTCAGATAGCATCAAAACCCGAACCGCGTCGTCAGGATGGCCGGACGATGTGCGTGATCTTAAACCTGCCATCCTGTCTGCATTTATCTCCGCCAGGAAATTTGGTTTGTGGGCACCGAATGAGCACGTGTACCAATTGCCGGATGCGTCATTCCTTTGTGAATACTTCAGATCTGTGGGTAAGCTTCTAGAGGATGGACATTTTGACAATGCCAACAGTGAGGCGCTGTCCTGGAAACCGTTTCTCGATAAAAATGATATGAGATGAAAATGCGCCTGTTGATCCTTGGCGGCACGCAGTTTCTCGGGCGCGCCATTGCCGCCCACGCCCACGCGATGGGCCATGACGTGACGTGCGCCGCACGAGGCGTCGCCGGAACAGTTCCGTACGGCGCTCGCTTCATCCGAGTGGACCGCGACGAACCGGACGGCCTCGCGCCACTTGCCGGCAAGGAGTTCGACGCCGTTGTCGATGTGTCGCGTCATCCCGGCCAAGTGCGTCGCGCAGTCGCGGCACTCAAGCAGGGCGTCGAGCATTGGACGTTTGTATCGACGGTGAGCGTATATGCCGACAACCGCACGACCGGGCAGCGGGCAGATGCCGCTCCACTCCGGGCGCCCACAACATTGGAGATGGAGCACAGTACCGAGGAGACCTATGGCGCCGCCAAGGTCGCGTGTGAGCAGGCGATAGGTGAGAACGCCTTTATTTGCCGGGCCGGACTGATTGCAGGTCCAGAGGACCCAACGGGGCGGTTCACCTATTGGCCGACGCGGCTTGATCGAGGCGGCGAGGTGCTTGTGCCGGGAACGCCGGACGATGCGGTCCAGCTCATCGACGTGCGGGATCTCGCCCAGTGGATCGTGCATGCCGCGCACAGCCGTCTTACCGGGTATTTTGATGGTATTGGGCCATCGTCCACGCGCGGCCAGCTCTTGGCAGAATGCGCGGACGCCGTTGGCGCATCCTGCACGTTCACCTGGGTCGACCGCGCGTTTCTGGAGAGTCATGACATCAGGCGCTGGTCTGGTCCGCGCTCGCTGCCGCTGTGGCTCCCGCTACCAGACTACGCGGGCTTTGCCACTCGCGACACATCACCGGCGCGCGATTCCGGCTTGACGGTGCGTACCCTTGCGGAGACCGCCCGCGACACTTTGTCTTGGGCGCGCACCGCCGGCGGACCGGTCACCGGTCTCACAGCCGACGAAGAGAGCGCAGCCCTTAAAGCATGGCACGCGAGCCGACACGGGCGACGGTCGATAGGATAACCCGTTCTCCAGCACGCTACTTAGGTCCGCGACCGAGCCGAATTCATAAGCCAGCTTTATAAGTCCATGCGAATTCAGCCATCTAATCGCATGGCGAGCTGTCGCTTATAACAAGCTCGGTGAAGGGCGATCACTGCGACCGGCGCGCGGGTGCCCAACAGAGCGTGCACCCCACAGGAGATCCCTCATGAAACTGCACTCCGCGGTAATCGCATTGCTTTTGCTGATGACAATGCCATCGGCTCGCACAGAGGAGACTGCCACCATGATCGGATCGAAGCCGATGCTGACCTATGAGGATGTTCGGAAGGTCACTCCGGCGCTGGAGGCCTACACCCGAGACCGTCTCCTCGGCGACGTATGGAAGCGCCCGGGCCTTTCCCCGCGCGACCGCAGCATTGTTACGCTGGCGGCGCTGATCGCGCGCAATCAGACCATTGAAATGCCGTATCATTTCGACCTCGCGCTCGATAATGGCGTCAAGCCGCGCGAGATATCGGAGATGATAACACACCTCGCCTTCTACGCCGGCTGGGCCAATGCGATGGCAGCGGTCGCAATCGCCAAGGATGTCTTTGCGGCACGCCACATCGGCGCCGATCAGCTTCCAGTCGTTTCGGTGACGCCGCTGCCGATCGACGAAGCCGCCGAGGCAAAGCGCGCAACGAGTGTCGAAGCGCAGTTTGGCGCGCTCTTTCCAGGAGTGGTGCAGTACACCGCCGAGGTGCTGTTCCGCGATCTGTGGCTACGCCCGGACCTTGCGCCAAGGGACCGCAGTCTCGTTACGGTCAGCGCGCTGATCGCCAACGGGCAGACAGCCCAACTTACACCGCACCTCAACAAGGCAATGGATAACGGGCTAACGCAGGCGCAAGCCGCGGAGGTCATCACGCATCTGGCCTTTTACGCCGGTTGGCCCAACGTCTTTTCGGCGATGCCCGTCGCAAAGGATGTCTTCGCAAAGCGTCCCCACTAATCGCACATCAAGCCGAGATCGAAAGAAGGGAACTCGCTATGAATATATCCTTTGAAAACAAGGTTGCCCTTGTCACAGGCGCTGGATCCGGACTAGGCCTCGCAACGGCGAAGGCTTTCGCCCAATCGGGCGCTTCGGTGGCGTTGGCCGATGCGAATGAAAGCGCCGTGCAATCTGCTGCACAGGAGTTGTCTGCCCAAGGGCACAAGGCACTCGCGATCCATTGCGACGTCGCCGATGACGCGCAGGTAGAGAGGATGGTTGAGCAGACCGTCGCTGCTTTCGGGCGGCTCGATGCAGCTTACAACAATGCCGGCGTGCAGAATACTGTTGCGGAAGCCGCCGATGCTACCCGGGAAGACTTTGACCGGGTGATATCAATCAATCTGCGCGGTGTATGGAGTTGCATGAAGTTCGAGCTGCGCCAGATGCTCAGGCAAGGAGGTGGCGCTATTGTCAACTGCTCTTCAATTGGAGGGCTGGTGGGCGGTGCCAAGCGCGGAACATACCAGGCCTCCAAACACGGCGTGCTTGGACTCACCAAAAGCGCGGCTCTGGACTATGCCGCAAGGGGCATTCGTATCAATGCAGTATGTCCGGGCATCATCCATACCTCGATGCTCGACAAGATGATGGCCACTCAGGCTGACGCGCTTAATGCGATGCTGAAAGACGTACCCATCGGTCGCCTTGGTCGCCCCGAGGAGATTGCAAATGCGGTTCTTTGGCTTTGCAGTTCCGCCGCAAGCTTCATGGTCGGTCACGCACTCGCGGTCGATGGCGGGTATACCATACGTTGAAACCAGTCCGATGACCGTGCTTAATTCCGGTGCCGCAGCGCCTCCACCAACAGGGCAAAGGCCGCGGAAGGCTGACGCCGGCTCGGATAATAGAGGTGGTAGCCCGGATACGGAGGGCACCAGTCCTGAAGCACCCGCTTGAGGCGGCCCTGGTTGATGTGCGGTTGCACCAGACCCTCCGGCAAATAGGTCAAGCCCAGACCTGCCAGTGCCGCATGGAGCATCTGGGTCGCGGTGTTGAAGATCAGTTGGCCTTCGACCCGCACCTTAAGTTCGCGTGAACCCTTTTCGAACTCCCAGGCGTACAATCCGCCATGGGTTGGCAGGCGCAGATTGATGCAATTGTGCTCCACCAATTCCGGCGGCTTCTTCGGTTCCGACCGGTTCCGGAAATAGGACGGAGCCCCAACCACCGCCATGCGCGCATCAGGTCCGATGCGCACGGCAATCATGTCCTTCGCTACTTGCTCGCCATCCCGCACGCCGGCATCGAAACGCTGGGTAACGATGTCCGTCATGCCGTAGTCGCAGATGATCTCGACCTTGATATCCGGATACTCACGCAAGAGCATCGCAAGCTTTGGCAGGAGCACAGCGTTGGAGGCATATTCGGTCGCCGTGATACGAATGGTGCCGGAGGGTTTTTCGCGAAGCTCACTCAAAGCGGCGAGTTCCGCCTCGATCTCCTCGATCCGCGGACCCGCATTGCGCAACAGGCGCTC
>WNGH01006684.1_pt1 | contig 12845 bp, 11 predicted proteins | sample 5400631 | NCBI WGS metagenome assembly WNGH01 (sample SAMN13153373, study PRJNA577476) | soil metagenome | isolation source: 115 cm soil or saprolite under Garry oak tree replicate 1 | place: USA:California | collected 2016-06-15
ACCGGGTACCTGCGGCGCGGCCGGGGCGTGCACTGCTCCGCCGGCCAGGTCGTGGTGACCCGCGGCGTCGCCGGGAGCCTCGGCCTGCTCGCCTCGCTGCTGCGGCCCGGGGACCAGGTCGGTGTGGAGGAACCGGGGTACCCGGCGGCCAGGGCCGTGTTCGCCGCGCACGGGCTGCGGGTGGTGCCGTGCCCGGTGGACTCCGGCGGCCTGCGGGTGGACGCGCTGCCGGACGGGCTGCGCCTGGTCTACGTCACCCCGGCGCATCAGTATCCGCTGGGCGGCCGGCTGTCCGTGCCGCGTCGGCGGGCGCTGACCTCGTGGGCCAGGGATACCGGCGCGCTCATCGCGGAGGACGACTACGACGGCGAGTTCCGGTACGACGTGGCGCCGCTCCCGGCCCTGTTCGGCCTGGACCCGGAGGTCGTGGTGTACCTGGGGACCACCACGAAGATCCTCACCCCGGCGATGCGGGTCGGCTGGCTGGCCGCCTCGCCAGGGCTGGCCGGACGGCTGGCCGAGGCAAGTGACGCCCTCGGTGACTGGGCGTCCGGGCCGGCCCAGAACGCGCTGCTCAGCCTGATCACCACCGGTGCCCTGGAACGGCACGTCCGGCGGATGCGGCATGACTACGCCCGGCGCCGTGCCGCGATGACCGCGGTGTTCGGGACCGGGGAGGCCGGGCGGCTGCTCGGTGACGAGGCGGGCATGCATATGGTCCTGGAAACCCGCGAGCCAGCCGCCAGCGTCGCCGTGGCTGCCGCCGCGCGGGGCGTGGCGGTGGCCACCCTGGACCGGTACTTCGCCGGCCCGGTGGCCAGGAACGGCCTGGTCCTCGGTTACGGCGGTGCCCGGCTGGCCGACGTGGCCCGCGGCTGCGAGATCCTCGCCGGAATCCTGACCAGCCCCACGCCAGGGCCGGCCTGAGCGCACACCCATCCGCCCGCATCCGCCCGCCGTGCGCTCGTGATCATGACTTTGGTGGGGCAATAGCACCACCAAAGTCATGATCACGACAGCAGTGCAGGAGGGAACAGCCGGATGGGGCCCGTGGTGTCCGCCGGGCCGATGGCCCCACCCGGGCCCCCGTCATGAGGCGCGCTCAGCGCGCCGGCGGCGCCGACGGCCTCAGAGGCCGCCGGGCACGGTGTCCAGCAGCGTGGGCAGGATCAGGGACCGTACGGCGGCGGGCAGGCTGGCCAGCACCGGCGCGGGCAACTGCGCCAGCAGCGAGACCGGCAGCTTTGCCAGGGCAGCCGGGGGAACCCTGACGAGTTCCGTGGCGGCGAGCCTGGCGCGGACGGACGCGGGCAGCTTCGCCTGCACCGCGGCCGGCAGCCTGGCCAGCACCGAGGCTGGCAGCCGCCGCAGCGCTGCCACCGGGAGCTTGGCCAGGACCGAGACGGGCAGCTTCACCAGCGCGGCCGCGGGCAGCCTGGCCAGGACCGGCACGGGCAGCCTCGTCAGCACCGGACCGGACAGCCCGGCCAGGGCCCAGGCCGGCAGCCGGGCCAGCGTGGCGGCGGGCAGCGTTGCCAGGGCCCATGCCGGGAGCCTGGCCAGGGCGGCGGCGGGCAGCCGCCGCAGTACCGGCACGGGCAGCCTCGCGAGCGCAGCGCCGGAGAGCCCGGCCAGCGTCGCCGTCGGCAGCGTGACCAGGACGGGTACCGGCAGCCTGGCCAGTGCCGTGGCGGCGAGCCTGCGCAGCACCGGCACCGGGAGCTTCGCCAGCACCGGGCCGGGCAGCCGCCCCAGGGCGATCGCCGGGAGCCGGGTCAGCGCGGCGAGCGGGAGCCGCGCCATGGCCGGCGCCGGGAGCCCGGCCAGCACCGGCCGGGGGAGCGCGGCCAGGACCGTGCCCGGGAGCCGCGCCAGGGCCGGGGCGGGCAGCCGTGCCAGCAGGCGGGCCAGCGGATCGGGCACCGGCGCCTGGCCGCCTTGAAGCAACTGCTCCGCGGTGCCGCGCCGGATCCGCTGGGAACGGCGTGTGTTCATCTCGCCCTCTTCAGCGCCGCGTCACGCATTCGTGTCACTCGCCTTCCCCGTGTTATTCGCGGCGGCCCGTTCCAGCCAGCCGGAAAGCCTGCGCAATCCCCGGTAAGAAGCCGTCCGCACGGCACCCGGGCGTTTACCGAGAACGCGTCCCGCGGTCACCGAGTCCAGGCCCATCACGGCCCGGAGAAGGACTGCCTCGGCCTGGTCTTGCGGCAATTGCGCAATCAGCGCTATTGCCGCTTCCGTGGCCATTAGTTCCAGCGCCTGGCCGGCCGTGTCGTCGGCGGCGGCCCAGGTTTCCAGGTCCGCCGGCGTCACCGTGGCCGGCCGCGGCCGCCGCCGGGCGCGGCGCAGGTGGTCGGCGCCGCGGTGCCTGGCGATCGTCGCCACCCAGCCGCGGAAGGCGTCGCGGTCACCGGAGAATCCGGGCAGGTCACGAGCTACCTGAAGCCACGTCTCCGAAGCCACGTCCTTCGCGTCCGCGGCCACGATCGCCTGCAGGTAACGCAGCACCCGGGGATGGGTGTCCCGGTAGAGCACGCGGAACGCCAGCTCGTCGCCTGCCTGGGCCTGCCGGAGCACGGAATCGAGGCCGGACGGCCGTGCCGGGCCCTGCGGATCGGCGGGCGCCTGGTGCCGGCCGGCCGGATTATGCTGTTCCGTCGTAATAGCGGGAATGGTGCCGGGCAGCCGGGCCGCCGGAACCTGTGCTCCCACGGTATCGGCGGGAGCCTGGGGCCGCGGGGGGCTCCTGTCCATTGAACGAAATCATGTGCCTAATCCCTGGTCACTCGCATGACGACGACAAAGCGTCCGTAAAAGTCTGGAGACACGTTTATTGCGGGGGAGCCACGGTTTATTTCCGGTCGCGCCGGGCGATACACCCGCCGGGCGACGGGGCCGGGCGCGGCCGGCGGGCACGGCTGGTTCCCGCGCGCCCCGGCCGGATGGCGTTCGGTGGCAAGACCGGGGCACGGTTGGCGAGGGCGGCCTTCAGCGTGGATCATGCAAGGACACCGCGGGCGACAGGCGGCCCGGGGCGCGTGTGAGGAGAGGCCTTCTGTCAACCACAGGTACTGTCACGCCGCAGCCGCCGGGCCGAACGCCGCAGCCGCCGGAGCGAACGCCGCACCGCTCCGCGCTGCGGCTTCCCAGCGGCGAGACTCTGCTATTCCCGGGGGCAAGCCCCCGGGCCCCCGGGCCTCCCGCACCACAGCTCGGCGCGCCTCCGGCACGACCAAGCGAGGTGCTGGTTTGCGCGCCTCCGGCACGACGTCCCGCGAGGGAGGCCATGAGATGAGCAGCGGCATGGGCGATGTCGGCGTTCCCGGTGTGGAGAACATCGCCGGGCTGGCGCGATGGATCCGGGACAACGACCTTCCCGGCGCGGGAGACGACCTGACGGTCGAGCTGATCGCTGGCGGGCGGTCGAACCTGACGTACCGGCTGGAGTTCCGTCCCGCCGGTGACGCTGGCCCCGGTGACGGCGGCCGCGGTGACGCCGGCCCCGGAGCCACGGGCACCGGTGCGGACCCGGGCTCCCCGGTGACCCGCCTGGTGCTGCGCAGGCCGCCGCTCGGCCATGTGCTGCCCACCGCGCACGACATGGCCAGGGAGTACCGGGTCCTTTCCGCGCTGCACGGCACCGCGGTGCCGGTGCCCAGGCCGGTCGCGATCTGCTCGGACACCGAGGTCATCGGCGCGCCGTTCTACCTGATGGAGTGGGTGGACGGCGTCGTCTTCCGCACCAGCGAGGACGCCAGGCTGCTGAGCCCGGCCCAGGCCGGCCAGGTCTGCGAGGACTTCGCCGCCATGCTCGCCACCATCCACGGGCTCGACGTGGCCGCGGTCGGGCTGGACGGGTTCGGCAGGCCGGAAGGGTATATGGCCCGGCAGCTGGCGCGGTGGCAGCGGCAGTGGGACCTGTCGGTGACCCGGGAGATGCCCGGCTACGCCGAGCTGGTCAGCCGGCTCGCCGCCGGGCTGCCCGCCGAAGGCGGGCCAGGGTCACCCCGGCCGGACGGTGCCGCTGGGACGCTGGTGCATGGGGATTTCCGTATCGACAACATGCTGATCAAGCCGGCCCCGGAGCCACGGATCGCCGCGGTCGTCGACTGGGAGATGTCCACGCTCGGCGACCCGCTCGCCGACCTGGGCCTGTCGTTGGTCTACTGGACCCAGGCAGGTGAGGAAGACCTGCTGCCGCACGCCATGGGAGAGTCGGTGACGACCGGCGCCGGGTTCCTCACCCGGGACCAGATCGGCGCCCGCTACGCCGAGCTGACCGGGCGCGACCTGTCCCGGCTCAACTACTACATGGCGTTCGGCTGCTTCAAGCTGGCCGTGGTGCTCGAGGGCATCCACGCCCGCTTCCTGCAGCACATGACGGTGGGCGAAGGGTTCGAGCGGGAAGGTCAGGCGGTCGCCACGTTGATCGGGCGCGCCCACCAGTTCCTGGACGGCGCGGCATGACGGCGGCATGACGGAGGCGGCCCCCGGTTGGGGACCGCCTCCGGATATGTTTGGGGCCCGGCTCCCCGCTGTAGCCGGGCCCCAACTCATTTGAGGCCCGGCGCCCCGCTGTCGCCGGGCCTCAAGTCCTGGGACCTGGCTCCCCGCATTAGCCAGATCCCAAGTGTTCTGGGGCCCCGGCTCCCCGCTCTAGCCGGAACCCCAAGTGTTCTGGGGCCCCGGCTCCCCGCTCTAGCCGGAAGCCCCAGGTGTTCTGGGGCCCCGGCTCCCCGCTCTAACCGGAACCCCAAGTGTTCTGGGGCCTGGCTCCCCGCATTAGCCAGGCCCCAAGTGCTTTGGGACCTGGCTCCCCGCTTTAGCCAGGTCCCAAGTTCTGTGGTCCGGCGCCCCGCTCTCGCCGGACCACAAGCCTTGGGGGGGTTTTGAGGCCCGGCTCCCCGCTCTAGCCGGGCCCCAAGTCCCTTATGAGGCCCGGCGCCCCGCTCTCGCCGGGCCTCACAGAGAAGACGCGCTGCAAACCAGCTTGGTTCACATCTGGTGGCGAAGTTTCGCTGAGGATTTTTTGGGCTTCCCGTGGTGCTCCCGCGACCTGCGGTCCGGGCCCGCTATTTGGGGCAATGTGGCTGGCAGATGCGCCGCCCGAAGGCCCGGTAGAAGATCTGCGGTATCTGCGCCGCGCTGGTGACCGGCCAGACCTTGCCGTTGGTCGCCTTGGCTACCTGTTGCAGGTCACCGAGGTCCTTCGGCACGCCGAACACGACCATCAGAATCTCGACCGGGCGGCTCGGCTTGACCATCGTGTGCAGCTCGCGCAGCAGGGTGGCCGCCGAGATGTCGCTCGGGTCGTTCTCCAGTCCGGCGGTGAGCACGATGATGTCGTTGACGTACTGCGGCTGGTAGCCGGCGACCATCTGCTTGTAGGCGGCCAGCAGGGTGCCGTACAGGGCGGCCGGGGCGTGCGGGACCGTCTGCCCGCTGAGGGCCAGGTGCTGGATCGCCTGCCTGCGGGTGACCACCCCGAACGGGCCGGCCAGCGGGCCTATCGACACGAGCTGGCGGTAGGGGAGGGCACCGGACAGGTGGCTGGCGAACGCCCACAGGCCCATCTGGGTGCTGTCCGGGAAGCGCTTCATCCCGGCCGCCGAGGTGCGTCCCAGCACCTGCTCCAGGGTCGGTCCCCCCGGTGCCACCGGAGTGGCCATCGCGGCGGAGACGTCGTTGATGGCGAGGAACCGGGACCCGAGGCCGAGCACACGCCAGGCGTGCAGTTCCTTGCCCGCCTGGGACGGCCCCGGTGGCCTGAGCAGGTGCGGCTCCGCGCTCTGCAGCCCGTACGAGGCGGGCCAGGCGCCGCCCGCCCCGGATCCCGTGCGGAACCCCTCGTAGCGCGCATAGGCGCTGGCGTAGGACGAGCGCAGCGCGGTGCCGAACGCCTTCGCTACGGCCAGCGGCACCCCGCCGGAAGTGGTGAGCACATAGGGATAGGAGAGCTGGAAGGTGCCCTGGGCCGGATAGCGCGCCGCGAGCGGCTGGTCCGGGTGGGCCCGGTCGAAGGCCACCACCGCTTGTTCCGAGGTCAGCGTGACCGGCGCGGTGGCACCCGAGGGCCTGGCGAAGGCGTCCAGCGACGGCAGCGAACCGGCCCCGGTCCCGGGCGGCACCACCTGGACGTTGAGCGCGAAGGTGGCCATCTCGCCGCGCGCGGCCCGGCCATAGCCGAACAGCCGCTTCAGCTCGATCAGCCCGGCCAGTCCCGCGGCGCTCTGGAGGGGGTCGGGGTACTGCACGTTGAGGCCGAGCGCCCGGGACGGCCCGCCCCCGCTCGGCGGGGCCAGGATCTGCCAGCCGACCGAGCTACCGAAGATCGGCATGCGCGCGGCGGCGGGCCGCGGCATCGCGATGACCAGCGGAGACTCGGCGAGGACGAGGCCACTGGGCTGGACCAGCCTGGTCGAGGCCGGGGTGGCGCGGGCCACGTCCAGCCACAGCGAGGAGTCGGGAACCCAGGCGTTCACCGCCAGCTTCCCCGCGGAGCCCCGGGCCAGGCCCGCGGCCACCGTCGCCGCGGACACCTGGTGCACCGCGACGGCGGCGCAGCGCCCGTCCACCTGGCGGCGCTGGCTGTTGAAGTAGGTGGCCACCTTCTGGACCACCGGCGCGATCTCGCTGGACACCGCCACCTGCGCGGTGGTGGTCTGGCCGGCGCAGCTGGGCTTCGCGGATATGGTCCTGGCGCCGAGAGCGACCAGCACGGTCGCCGCGATCGCGGCGGCGAAAAGGGTGAACAGCGCGGTGCTGAGCCTGCGCTTACGGCCCGGCCGGTACCGGTTGCCGGCGCCGGTGCGTCCAGTAGTCACGGAATCCCTCACATCACCAGACACGCGTCCCGGGCCGCGAATCGGTGCGGGCACCCCCCCGCCCGCACCGGCCGAACCCGCGAGCGTTGCGGGCACGACTGTAGTGGACGATCGTCCGTCATGAGATCACTTGGCCTATTTGCGCGCGATGTGCTAACCGTGCGCAACCGGGTGCTGCGCGAAGTGCGCCGTCCGGGCGCCCCGCGGCCTGGCCCGGGACCTCCGGGCGGCGCGCCTGCCCGGCCGATGGCATCCGGGTGCCCGGCCAGCGGCATGCGGTGCCTCGCCGGCCCGGCCAGACTGGGACCATGGCAGGCATCGTGGCGGTGGACGACCCCGGCGACCCGCGCCTGGCGGACTACGCGCGCCTCACCGATGTCCGGCTGCGCACGAGCATGGAGCCGGCGCACGGGCTCTTCGTGGCCGAGGGCGAGAAGGTGATCAGGCGGGCGGTCGCCGCCGGTTTCGAGGTCCGCTCGATGCTGGTCACCGAGGACAAGCTGGCCGGCCTGGCCGACGTGGCCGGCGCCTGCCCCGGCCCGGTCTACGTGATCACGCACGAGGTCGCCGAACAGGTCACCGGCTACCGGGTGCACCGCGGCGCGCTGGCCTCGATGGCCCGCCGGGCGCTCCCCACGGTGGCCGGGCTGCTGTCCGGCGGCCCGCCCGCCGGCCACGGGGAGGCGGCCGCCGGCGCCCGGCCGGCGCCCCCGGGATCTGCGCGGCAGGCCCGTGACGGGCAGCCCGGCTGGCCACGGCGGATCGTAATTCTGGAAGACCTGGTTGACCACGGGAATGTCGGCGGCATCTTCCGCTGTGCGGCGGCACTGGGCGTGGACGCGGTGATCCTGTCACCGCGGTGCGCGGACCCGCTCTACCGGCGGGCGGTCAAGGTGTCCATGGGCGCGGTGTTCGCCATCCCGTACGCCCGCATGTCCGACTGGCGCGGGGGACTGGCCGAGATCCGGGCGGCCGGCTTCGCGCTGCTGGCGCTGACGCCGGATCAGGCTGCGGTCCCGCTGGACCAGGTCGCGGCGGCGGGCCGCGTCGCGCTGCTGCTCGGCACGGAGGGGGACGGGCTGTCCTCGCGCTGGCTGGCCGAGGCCGACACCGCGGTCTGCGTGCCGATGAGCGCGGGCGCGATGGCCCTGGGGGTGGACTCGCTGAACGTGGTCGCGGCCGCGGCGATCGCCTGTCACGAACTGGCGCGCCTGCCCCGGTGACCCGGTTGCGCGGCCGGCCGCGCGCCGGGCGCGCGGTTCGCGGCGCTCTAGAGGGCCTGCGGGCTGCTCACCGCGGTGAAGTACTCGCTGGCGTCCCGCCGCCACAGGAAGACGATCGCGCCGAGGCCGATCAGCCAGGTGAGGATGGACACCAGGGTGCCCGCGGCGGCGCCCGCGCGGGCCACGCCCAGCAGCAGGAGCAAGGTGTCCAGGCCGAACAGCACGGTGGCGACGATGCGTGCCCAGGACTTGCCCGCCTTGCTCATCAGCGCCAGCCATACCCACAGCCCGATGCTGATCAGCCCGATGAAGATCGAGCCGACCACCACGACCGTCTGCAGGTCGTGCAGCTGGGTGGGGGTGAGTGAGGGCTGGGCCTTGTGCAGGCTGTCGCGCAGGCTGCCGATCGTGACCAACCCGACGATCAGGCTCAGTGCGCTCACCACGGCACCCGCGAACATCAGCCGGACCGCCATCACCACGGAGGCGGGAGGCCCCTGGCGCACGGGTTCGGGCGCCTGCCCGGACGACGGATAAGGCTGGTACATGACTGCTCCTCGGGGGCAGATTCCAAGAGCGCGCGAGCGGCATGACGCTGCGGGAGGGTTAATGGCGCCCTGAGCCTAGCCGGGCCGGTCGGCTCCTGCTAGCTAGATACCCATGCCGTGCGGGGTCACCGCAGCAGGGCCCACACCACCTTGCCGCCCTCGTCCAGCAGGTGCCAGCCCCACCGCACGCAGCAGGCCTCGACCACCGTCAGGCCGCGGCCGGTCTCCGCGGCCGGGTCGGAGTCCCGTAGCACCGGGATCCCGTGACCCGGGTCGGTCACCATGCACATCACGAACGGGGCCTGGGCGAGCAGCCGCAACCGTACGCAGTGCTCGCTGACGATCGCGCGGGCTGACGGGACGCCGTGCCGCAGGGCGTTGGTCACCAGTTCGGAGACGACCAGTTCGACCAGGTCGGTGAGCTCGCCCATGCCCCACAGGCCCAGCGTGACCCGGGTGAAGTCGCGCCCGGACTTCACCGACTCCGGGTGCGCGCCAAGGGTGCAGGTTGCCGTGGGCTGCGGGCCGGCCGATGTCGCATCGCACAGCAAGGGAGGTGCCGAAAGCAAGGTGCTCTCCTGGTGCGTGCTTCCGGGCCTGCTTGCCGTGAGGAGTTGTTCCTCAGACACCTCGTTGACCTCCGTTGTCATAGGCGAGGTGAGCCCGGTGGGAGGTGATGGGAGCCCCATCGACTGGCGCTGCCGCGGTAAGTCGTGTCCTTGCGGCACAAGCGCTATCATCCCCTCTATACCTTGCAAACGCAAGGCCGGATGCACGTGCAGATGGAAGTGCTTGGTGCATGTGCGGCACACGGGGAGGTCATCTTAAGGTCTTGCGCGTCGATCGCCGGGGCGGCCTCAGGGAGCGAGCATGATCACGGCACAGCCGGGTAGCGGCCCGACCGTGCTGCGGATGCTGCTGGGCTCCCAGCTCCGGCGGTTGCGCGAGGCCAAGGGGGTTACCCGGGACGACGCCGGATACACGATCCGGGCGTCGGGATCCAAGATCAGCCGGATGGAGCTGGGGCGGGTCAGCTTCAAGGAGCGTGACGTCGAGGACCTGCTCGACCTCTACGGGGTGGACGAGGAAGAGGCCCAGGCCCTGGTGGCCCTGGCCAAGCAGGCGAACTCGCCCGGCTGGTGGCACAAGTACGGAGACGTCCTGCCCGACTGGTTCCAGGTCTACGTGGGACTGGAAGAGGCGGCGTCACTGATCCGGCTGTACGAGGTGCAGTTCATTCCAGGACTGCTGCAGACGGCCGACTACGCCCGGGCCGTGGTCAGGCTGGGGCAGCCCTCCGCGACGCCCGACGAGGTCGAGCGCCGCGTGGGACTGCGAATGGCCAGGCAGGAAGTACTCACCAAGCCGGGCGGCCCCCGGCTGTGGGCGGTAGTGGACGAGGCGGCGCTGCGCCGTCTCATCGGTGGCAAGGAGGTGATGCACGCCCAGCTTGTCCGATTGATCGAGGTGGCTGGAGAAGCCAATATCACGCTTCAGGTGGTGCCATTCCAGTCCGGGGGCCACGCGGCCGAGGCCGGAGCCTTCACCATCATGAGATTCCCCGAGGTCGATCTTCCGGACGTGGTTTACCTGGAGCACCTCACCAGTGCCCTCTACCTCGACAAGCGTGAAGACGTAGAGAAGTACACCGAAGTGATGGAGCGCCTCAGCGTCGAGGGCGAGTCACCAGAACGAACAATCGAAATCTTGAGCGGGATGCTTGAGGAAGTCATAGAGGAATGAAAACGTACAACGGAATGCCGGCCACGGAACTCCCGGGGGCCGGCTGGCGTAAGAGCAGTGCCAGTAACTCGCAGGGCGCCTGCGTCGAGCTGGCCAAGCTGGGCAGCGACGAGTTCGCCGTCCGGAACTCGCGATACCCCGATGGCCCCGCGCTGATCTACACCCATGCGGAAGTCGCCGCGCTGATCGAAGGCGTCAAGATGGGCGAGTTCGACGACCTCCTAGGCGAGGCCATCAGCTAAGAGCACAGTTTCCCGCGGCCCTGGATGATGCCGTGGCCGGGCGGGAGGAAGGCTGGCCGCCGCGTTCATTGCTGGACGCGGCGGCCGGCGCTTTTCCTGGCCCGCGAGCGGCCCGGGAGATGGGCGGGGCGTTCGGGCGGGGGTCCCGTTGTTAGGCAAGCCTAACTTTAGTAAGCTGGCCCGCGTTGCCCCAGCCCGGCCGGCCCACCAGGAGAGGAATCCCCTTGTCATCAAGCCAGATTGCCCTTCTGGGCGCAATCGCGGGGTTCACCATCTTCCTGGGACTGCCGCTCGGGCGCATGCGGGCGCCGATGCCACGGCTCAAGGTCTTCCTCAATGCGCTCGCCATCGGCATCCTGATCTTCCTGCTCTGGGACGTGCTCACGAACGCCTGGGAGATGAAGCGGCGGGCCGCGGCGATGCGGCCCGAGGGACCGGGCGCGGCCGTCGCGCGCCGGCCAGTGCTGCCCGCGGGCCCGGACGCCGCCAAGGTCAGGGCGGCGGAACTTTCGCTACTCATCGCCGTGGGCATCGGCATGCACAACTTCGGCGAGGGGCTGGCGATCGGCTCGTCCGCCGCGGCAGGCCAGCTCAGCCTGGCCGTGCTGCTGGTGATCGGGTTCGGCGCGCACAACGCGACCGAGGGGTTCGGCATCGTGGCCCCGCTTGCCGCGGCGGGGGAGCGGCCGACCTGGGGGCGGCTCGTCCTGCTTGGCCTCATCGGCGGCGGCCCCACGTTCCTCGGCACCATGGCGGGCCAGGTGGTGACCAGCCCACTGCTCGGCGTGGCCTTCCTCGCCCTGGCCGGCGGCTCCATCCTGTACGTGGTCATCGAGCTGCTCGCCGTGGCCCGGGCGTCGAAGCTCAAGGAACTGGTCACCTGGGCGATCCTGCTCGGCGTCGTGCTCGGTTTCGTGACCGACGCGATCGTCACCGCGGCCGGCGCCTGACCCCGTACCTCCCGGCGCCGGGGGCCCGCCTCGGTGCCGGGCGCGTGCCTGGTCCGTGCCTCGGTGCTGGGCGCGTGCCTGGTCCGTGCCTCGATGCCGGGCGCGTGCCTGGTCTGTGCCTGAGGCTGTGTCCAGCGCGCTCGCAGCGCGCGTTGACCTGGTATGCAGGCTGAGCTAATAGAGTCCTGGGGTGAATTCCGGGGCCCCGGCTGCACTCCCGCCGCTGACCAGGCGAATGCTCGGCTGGGAGATCATCGTCGTCTTCAGCGTGTCGCTCGGTGCCAGTGCCCTGTTCGCGGTCATCAACCTGATCGGCTCGCTGACCGCCCCGAAGGCGCTGCGGCAGCAGCGGGCCCTGCTCGTCGGGTCGCTCGCGCCGGGCCGGCCGCTGCTGGACCTGACCCTGCAACTGGCCAACGTCCTGGTCGCTCTCGCGCCGGTCGCGCTGGTCTGCTACCTGCTGGCCCGGGACGGCGAGGGGCCCGCGGCGCTGGGCATCGACACCACCCGCCCGGCCAGCGACGTGCTCCGCGGTGCCGTGCTCGCCGCGCTCATCGGCGGGTCCGGCCTGGCCCTGTACATCGCGGCCTACCACCTCGGCATCAGCCTCAACGTGGTGCCGGAGAACCTGCCCGCGGTCTGGTGGCGCATCCCGGTGCTCGTCCTGGACGCGGCCCAGAACGGGATCCTCGAGGAGATCCTGGTCCTCGGCTATCTGCTGCGCCGCCTGGACCAGCTCGGCTGGGCCCCGGGCAAGGCGATCGCGCTGGCGGCGGTGGTGCGCGGCTCGTACCACCTGTACCAGGGGTTCGGCGGGTTCATCGGCAACGCGATCCTGGGCGTCATCTTCGGCGTGCTGTACCGCAGGTGGGGCCGGGTGACCCCGATGATCATCGCGCACACGCTGATCGACATCGGGGCCTTCGTCGGTTACGCGGTGCTGCACGGCCACGTGTCCTGGCTCCCCTGACCGCCTCCGCTTCCGGGCGCGCTATCCGTTTGTGATGGTTGGCGCAGCCATCACATTCTCTTGCCGTGGTTGGCGCAACCATGACAAACGGCGTCCGGTCAGCGGGCCAGGCCCTCGATCACCCGCACTCCGGGCAGGCTGGCCAGCAGCTTCCCGGCCAGCACCAGCTTGGACCGCCGGACGCCGCTGCCGATCACCACGAACGGGGTGTCCGCCACGGCCGCGTCCACCAGGACGGGCCAGGCCGCCGGCAGGCCCAGCGGGGTGATCCCGCCGTACTCCATGCCGCTCTCGGCGACCGCCACGTCCATCGCCGCGAACGAGGCCTTGCGCACGTCAAGCTCA
>WNGH01009673.1_pt1 | contig 12844 bp, 11 predicted proteins | sample 5400631 | NCBI WGS metagenome assembly WNGH01 (sample SAMN13153373, study PRJNA577476) | soil metagenome | isolation source: 115 cm soil or saprolite under Garry oak tree replicate 1 | place: USA:California | collected 2016-06-15
TTGACGTTCTTGTTGATCGAGGAGGCGTCGATGTCGACGTGGATGCGCTTGGAGCCGGGCGAGAACGCGTCGACCCGGCCGGTGATGCGGTCGTCGAACCGCGCGCCGATGCACACCATGACGTCGCAATCGTGCATCGCCATGTTGGCCTCGTAGGTGCCGTGCATGCCGAGCATGCCGAGCCATTGCGGATTTGCGGCCGGAAACGCGCCGAGCCCCATCAGCGTCGAGGTGATGGGAAAGCCGGTGAGCTTCACCAGCTCGCGCAGCAGGTGGCTGGCTTCGCTGCCGGAATTGACGACGCCGCCGCCCGAATAGATCACCGGGCGCTTGGCGCCGGCCATCAGCGCGACCGCGGCTTTGATCTTCTCCAGATCGCCCTTGAGCTTCGGCCGGTAGGTCTTGTGCTGCACGTTGCGCGGCCCGGAGTAGAAGCCCTTGGCGAACTGCACGTCCTTGGGGATGTCGACCACCACCGGCCCCGGCCGGCCGTTCGCCGCGACGTAAAACGCCTCGTGCAGCACGCGCGCGAGATCATCGACGTTCTTGACCAGATAATTGTGCTTGGTGCACGGCCGGGTGATGCCGACGGTGTCGCATTCCTGGAAGGCGTCGTTGCCGATCAGGCCCGGTCACCGCGTTGGTCGCGCCCGGGCCCGAGGTGACCAGCACGCACCCGACCTTGCCGGTCGAGCGCGCATAGCCCTCCGCGGCATGCACCGCGCCCTGCTCGTGGCGCACCAGGATGTGGCGAAGCTTGTCCTGCTGGAACAGCTCGTCGTAGATCGGCAGCACCGCTCCGCCCGGATAGCCGAAGACGTGCTCGACCGCCTGATCGACGAGCGCCTGGATCACCATTTGGGCGCCGGTCATCTGTTCTGCCATGTTCCGCTCCACTCGCTCGACGCTCCGATTTGGCCAATAAAAAAGGGGCCCAAAAGCCCCTGTCGCGCACCGCCACGTATCGCGGATGGGTCATCCATCCACGGCGGTGCGCCAGCCGATTACGAGAACAACAAAGTTATGCACGGTCGCGCCTCTCCGGCGTTTTGTTGCGCGCCTTATAATAGCCGCACCCCCAAAGGTCAAGCGCGAACCGCGTCGAGCGCCTGCAAAACGTGCTGTTTGGCCCGATCGTCGGCGATCCACCGGAAGCCCGGCAGCTGGTGGCGAAACCAGGTGAATTGCCGCTTGGCGTAGCGCCGCGTGTCCTTCTTGGCTTCGATCGCGGCAGCTGCGAGCGTGAGGTTTCCGGCCAGCCCGGCTCGCAGCCAGGGCACGCCGTGAGCCTTCATGGCGGGATGCAGGAGATCGAGCCCGCGGGCATCGAGCGCGCGCACCTCTTCGAGCGCGCCCGCCGCGATCATGGCGTCGAACCGCGCGTCGATGCGGCGATAGAGCTCGGCCGGGTCGGGATTTAGGAAAACGTTAACCGTCGCGGCCGGATCGACAAGCGCCGGCATGCCGGCGCGGTGCCAGTCGGAGAGCGCGCGTCCGGTTGCCTGAAACACTTCGAGCGCACGAGCGATCCGCACTCCGTCTTGCGGCCGGATTTTTGCCGCGCTTTCCGGGTCGCGCTCGCCGAGCTCGGCATGCAGTGCCGACGCGCCCTCGGAGGCGAGCCGCGCGCGCAAGCCGGCGCGCAGCGCGGGCGGAACCGGCGGGATCGCCGCGAGTCCCCGCGTCAGCGCCTGGAAATAGAGTCCGGTGCCGCCGACCAGGATCGGCAGCCGCCCTGCGCGTGCAGCTTCGGCCAGGATCGGCTCCACGTCTTTCAGCCAGCGCCCCACCGAATAGGTCTCGGCGGCATCGATGTGGCCGTAGAGCCGGTGTGGAACACGCGCCTCTTCTTCGGCGCTCGGCCGGGCGGTCAGGATCCTCAGGTCGCGATAGACCTGCATGGCATCCGCATTGACGATCACGCCGCCCAGTTCTTCGGCCAGGGCCAGCGCCAGCCCCGACTTGCCGCTCGCGGTCGGCCCTGCGATAAGCACCGCCCGCTTCGCATCGCGCCGGGTTTTTTCCGCATGACTCATGGCACAACCTCTAACGTTAAGTGGCTGAATCATAAATAGAATTTGTCCAAAGAATCCAGCTGTACGGCACAGTTACGGCAAGATGGCTTTTATCTTCGATACACAACTGCCGAACCGCTGGAAAATACGCGCCCGCAAGGACTGGTGGAGTACGTGCGCTCGTATGCTCACGAACTCGCGACGCTTGAATTTGAACAGAACGCAATTTCCGGGACGATCGAGTTGACGGTTCGGCATCGTCGTGGGCTGCAGAGACGGCTGCTCTTCCCGGTTCAACCGGCTCGGCCTCCTGGGAAGAGAGCGGCTCCGGGAGTGGGGACAGGGGCTGGGGATGCCGGCCGTCCGAATATGACGCCCTGGTCGCACAGCCGGCACGCCCCGCAGAAGCCCCGCTCTATGAGCCACTACTGATTTGCCACCGCACGTCAGCTGCCACTGCCCTCCTCGACTTCTAAACTGAGTGGAAGCTCAAGTTGCTCTGGAGTCCGAATAACGCGCACTACAATTCGATCGCTCTTCAGCGTCAGCTCCACCACAATTCCAAGGTTAGCAAACGACATCCCCCTCGGCTGCCCTACTTCCGCAAAACCGAAAAAAGTAAACGGTATTTCTATGGTATCGGACGATACAATTCGGGAAAGCACCTGAGCGGAGAATGACCTAGGTTGTATCGTTGTCTGCCCAGGTCCACCAATACCTGTTTGCAGCAGAACCAAGCCCTGATCAAACCCACCCAGCTTCTCTCGTTTGGCATCGGCTGCACGGATTATCTCGGCCAAGTCAAACCCGCTCAATTCGGCAAGCGCACGAATTACCTCCAAGACGTCCGCAAGTTCGATTTTACGCTCGCTATCTGATCGTCCCTCGCGGACCTCCAGTGCTTCCTCCAATATTTTCCCAATTAGAAAAGCCCTTCGTGTGTTCGTGGGAATCTCGGTAGTAACACCCAATTCTTGCCGGGCCGCAATCCGCCCAGGTATCTTGTCTCTGACAATCTTTCCAAGCGGCGTGTTTTTGCGGACCCGCGAATATTCCTTTTCTCCCGTTGCAATCACGGTACAACCGTCTCTCACCAACTGGTAGTAGGCGTGGGCTAGTGTCGAACCCTCAAGCACTATCGGCATTTCTTGCTCGCGAGCCATCTTCCCGACCTCCTTCAGAAAATCATTATCCCGAAAGAGGGCTGGTTTGTCCGGACGCAAAACTATCATGTAATGACCGACTTCAAGATCTACGTCCTTAAGTCGCGCGAGTGAGGCGCGATCACTTACGACAAAGGAAATATGCCGGGAGCGGTCCTCGTTCTTTTCTGTTTTGTAGGCGTGCACCCAATACCAAGGGACATTGAACGATTCTCCATTTTGGTCGATGCAGCCAACCAGCCACATGACGTGACAAGGCTGCCCGAGACGCCGCGCGATCGCGTATGTACGTTCTGCAATATCTCCTGCATCCTTACGGGTTACGCTGAGAGCCCGCGCAATCTCATTCTTTGTGCGAACGTACTTCCACGAACCATCTTCCTGGGCGAGCAACATGTTTGATTTATATTCCGGATAATCTGTAGCCGACGAAGTTGGCACATGGACCTCCCAGATGTCGTAAGGACAATACTGGAGAGCATCGGGAAGACCCCAAATTCCGTTGATTTCTACAGTCGGGTCTGCAGGATCAGCCCGCGCCCATGCGCTCGACCTCGAAGCGATATAGCGGTGCATAACAAATGCGATACTGCTGAGGTCATGACCCGTTCCCCGGAGCTCTTTCTTTTGGGCTACACACCATTCAGCCGCCTGCACAGGAGATAAACACTCGGTCCGAGGTAAATTTAGTACCTTGTCGCAGCTACTCTTGACCGTCGTACGAACCACAATGTTGTTTGGACCTATGAGCTGCTCAAAGTCCCTGACCAACGCAGCGAATCGATCGCTCGCGTTTGACTCTGGAATATCCGACACTGCCGCATAGAATAGGTGTGGTCGATGTTCGATTCCATCGCCCCATAAATCCTCCAAGACCTTTAACTTGTCCCAGTGAGCTATTGCAGGTGATTCGGCTGCACGGAGGGTTGCCCCCGACCCAGCCGGCGGTTCGTAAATGGGCTCGATTCGTAACTGAAACGGATTAACGCCAATAAAATCTTCGTCCTCCGCGTCGATTTGCACGATGAAAAAGGTTTCATTCCGGCTTATCCACTCGCAATTGAGTCTCGTGGAATGGCCGCATACAAGCACATTATTGATCCACGCAGCAACCGAGCCGAACAGCCGCTCTTGGGACAAGCGAGGCCTTGCCGATAGCGGCTCCCGGTCCGATGCCGCCGAATCGCGTTGAGTGTTCAACCGCGACGAAATGATCGCCCCCGCCGCTGTGTGCGTTGTCAACTCCCAATGATCGCGTGTCTTGGAGACACGCAACAGGTTCCCGAACTCGCCGCGTTGGGTCGGCTGTAGATACGCCTGAACCACGACCGCTGTTGGTTTCTGTCCGGTGGAATTCACCACGGCACGAACTGCTGTCTCGAGCCTTGGAAGCCAATCCGAACCCTGGAGCGCTGCCACCTCGCTTCTGTATCTACCGCGGTCCCAAATTGTCTCTCCGATTACACTCGACCTTACGATTACGCGTCCATCCGGGCCCACCAGCTGCTTCACTCTCGCCAAAAAGGTCGCGTCGAACTCCTGGGGTGCGGTAAGGAAATGCGAAGTGATGCGCGGAGACATTAAAATGAAAGGCGGCGTCCAAAGTCTCGGTAGCGCCGCTAAGCCCGCTCCTTTCGGGCCATAAAGACTCTTCGCCGCATCAACTTCTGACCAAGCAATTGGTGGGGTGGAATCCGAATACAGAATACTTGTCATTTTTCTTTGAGCGTCCCGAATACCGCGCCAGCAATATTGGTTAACAGTCCGCTGACACCATCGGAGAAATAGCCCGTTAGAAAACCAAATACGGCTACGCTCGCTAAGGATCGAGGAGGCTGAGAAACTTGTCCACCCATAATACCTATATCAAACAACGTAAGTACCACAACTGCGTAGACGCCCCCCACGAACGGGACAAAGAACCGCCAGTATCGCCTGTCGAGGTGCCAAGTTCCTTTTGCCACAGCGTGGATCAGCCACTTGATTGAAAACGTTGTCCCACCAACACAGCCTGAAAAGAACACGCTCAGGATTCGGCAGTCAAAGACAACTGGCGCACCGGTGGCAGCGGAGGACAATCCAAAATAGGCAAGGCCGGGAACTGGAAGCTTGATGTCATGATCCGCCAAAGCTATGGCCAGCGCTGACAAGACGAGAAATACGAGCAAGGCAATTCCAAGAACCCAGGCCTCATAATTGATCGCGGCTCTCGCTGTGGCATAGCGAGTTTCCCAATCCCACCGGGGCCTCCCATCCGTGTAGTTTTTCGGAAGAACTGGGGCCAGCTCTGGAGACTCCGGCGCGGGGGCTTCGCGATTGTTAGTCTTTTTATCCACGCCCCCAGCGCTCCCTTTCAAGCAGCGTTATGGCCAAAGCTAGCGAGAGTGGCCTCAACATTCGCGAGGTGAGGATGGATTCTGTAATCCCAAGCATCGCCCCTATTTACAAGTGCCGCGACAATGCGTCGAAAAAACTGCGATCCTACAATTTCAACTGACCGTGCGAGCACGTATTCGCGCTCCGCGCCCGCAACGAGGTATGATTCCCCGTCCAGAATAACATCATAGGGATTGCGGATGCCCTCCTGCCAGCTCAGGGCTTTCGCCACAGCCGTCACCACCTGTTTGAATTCCGAGAAACTAAATGGGGGGTTGAACAGCATGTGAATGTGGGCGTGATCGACCCCACAACCGATCGCATCCCCACGGGCAACCGCTCCATGCTCGAACCAAATCACGTTCTGTGCTCTTTGGCCAAGGCGGTCAGTAATCTTCGCTACTAATTCGACAGCTGACGCTCTATGTTGCCGACACCAGACCGCAGAATTCGTGCAGCGGGCTTTTGGTATCGCGAGCACCCAATTCGGAACAATTGACCCGAGCGTGGGCGCAACCACCACTTCGTCCAAGTCCAACAGCACAGAATCGTAAATCGCCACTGGCAACGATCCAGCTAAGATGTTGTCGAATCGCCTAATTGTCATCGCTTCCTCCGCCCGAATCGCCGGCGAGTATTGTACGCCCGCTAGGCAGAGAGCTGCCATACGCATTCAGGCGACCGGCAGCGTAGCAGACCGGGCGCCGACCTCCAGCGGGAAACCCAAAACCTTGGTTCCGGGACATATTAGCCCCTCCAGCGCATTGTGATAGAGGCTGCGCGGAGACTAGGCCTCTCGTGAGGATCAGCCGTTAAGAGCCCGCCACACGGTGGCTCGCCTACCTCGAACTCTCGCGCCAGCGCAGCCGCCGTTTCGCCAGCAGCATACCATTCCGCAATCATCCGGCGTTGCTTTGCGTTGAGCTTGGTCGGCCTGCCGAACGCCACGCCGCGCTCCCTGGCGCGCTGAATACCGGCTTGCGTCCTGGCCATGATCAGGGACCGCTCGAACTCCGCCAAACCGCCAAGCACCGTCAGCATCAGCCGCCCAGGAGCCCGCTAGCGAGCGGAACCCTGCCCCCGCCTTGGTGATGATCTAGCCGAGTGACGACAGCGGTGTCCCCGGGCCCCAGCGCCTTCAGCATCCGCGCAAGCTGTGGCCTCACTCCGGGCACCGCTGATCTTCTCGGCGTAGATCCTCTCGGACCCTGCCGCTTTGAGCGCCTCGTGTTGTAAGGCCAAGTCCTGGCCCCTGGTCAAAACCCGTTCGTAGCCGACTGTCGCCATAGTCCTATCCCCGTATTTTTTCCGGTAATTGCAGGCGCCCAGCACCGGCATGTCATGGCTGTGCTCAGCGGAGGGATACGAAGCGGCGCGCAGTAGTCGCGGACGCACAACCGGTGAGTTCTGCTATTGTCAACTGGGCCTATCTATGCTCGCAGGGCTTTGACAAAATCCGCTTGTGGCACGAAATAGCTTTGCGCGCGTGCGATTCCCTTCCCAAGGTCGCAGAGCAGATCGCCCTTGCCCAGCAGACTTTCGGCCCCTGTTTCGCCGATCACAATCTGCGAATTGGTCCCATTGGCTACCCGCAGGCAAACCTTCATCGGAAGATTGGACTTGATCAGGCCGGTCACCACAGTCCTGTCCGGCCGCTGGGTTGCCAAAACGAGGTGAATACCGGCGGCGCGTCCCTTTCCGGCCAATCGCGCTACCAACTCCTCAAATTCCTTCTTTTCGTTCCGCCCGGTCAAAATCAGGTCCGCGAACTCATCGAATATGAGTACTAGAAAGGGGACATCGGTTTGGCCCTCTGCAAAGCGCTGATGTAGACTGACAAATCCCTCACGGGCCAATCTGAGATACCGCTGGTCCATTTCAGAGACCGCGTCCCGGAGTATGCTGAGCGCTGAACCGAGTTCGGTTGCAACTGGGCGCCAGAGGTAGGGGCTGCCTGCCACATTGCTGAAGGTGAGCACCTTCGGGTCTACAAGGGCCAGCCGCAGATACGCGAGAGGATTTCGGTGTACCAGGCTCACGATGAGCGTCTTCAGCCACTCGCTCTTGCCGCTGCCGGACGTTCCCGCCACCAGGATGTGGCAAGTGTTCGAATCGCAGAAATCCGACAGGATCGCTTGGCCTTCGATGCCCACCCCGACCGGAAAGACCATGGGGCTCTGGCTGGCCTTTAAGACGCCGCGCTCAAGGGCATCGTCAAGCAGAAGGGTTTGACGATCGGCTCGCGGCAGATCGATTATGACAAACCCCGGGCCAGGCTTGATCAATGGGGGTTCGTCGAGGGCCAAGGCCACCTGCAAATCATCCGCACGGTTGGCCAGCGAGGAAACTCTGACCCCCGGCGCGGGCCTGACCTTTACCCGCGTGACCTGAGGCCCCGCCACGACATCGCCTGCTGCGACGGAAAGCCCGAATCCCTTGAAAGCATCGACAATCCGCTCCGATACTGCGGCGCCTTTGGGCTCCGCGGTCTTCGGAGGGCTGACCGTCGGTTCAGTTATAAACATTTCCCGCAAGACGGGATTCACGAGGCCGTCATAGATGTCCGCCAGTTCCGGCGGCGAGACGTTCACCTCCATGAACTCCGGAAGGTAGTACTCCAACGTTCCGCAGAAGGAGCACCCTTCTCGCCAAAACGGTAGGAGATGCCCATAGATTGCGAGCTGGATCAAATCCAATTTCTGATGATTTCCTTGGCTGAGCTTGTAGTCGACGACTTCAAGGTGATATTTCGGATGAAAACGAATCGCGTCGACCTTGGCGGCTATTTCGACCGTTCTGTCTCCGACAGGCACATGAATGTTCTTGATGCTCTCCTCGCTTGCAATGAATACATCTTGCCAATTTTCGAAGTTCTTCGTCCGCGACCTGAGTTCGATGAGCCTCGTACAGAAACTGCGCATTCTGTCGGTTAACGCCGCCGCCTCCTCGACCTTCCCCTTTGCAATCAGCTGGTCTGTGAAGCGTTGCAGCGACATGCGCCAAGAGATGTGCAGCAGGCCGCTAGACGTCGCGATTGCGGCTGCCTCGGCGAGATTGGCTGGGTTGACCAGCCAATTGGCTAGCAGCTCCGTTTCGTGGTGGAATCTCGTGCCGAAAACCTTAGGCTGACCATTGACGCACAGCGGGAGGGTGCTCGGCTGCCTCCCTTCAATCCAGCTTCGCCGCCATTGCGGATCGACGACGGCGCACTTGAGCTGCGAGACTGTTATGCGGCGATGCGCCATTGCAAGTAAATCGTTTGTGGACCGGGATGCGCCTTTACATTTCGATTGCCCTCGATCGCTCGTAAGACTGCTGCCTTGAGAGACTCGTCACCGAGGCTCCTGAGAACCTCATTGATGTCGACAAGCATTCTCTGGCTGACGATATCGAGAACAGTTCGGAGCTGCGCTTCCGTGAGACTCCTTTGCGGGGACGTATCGGGTTGCGCTTCGATCCGCACGGCAGGCGGTCTGCCCTCAGAAGGGCTCCTCACAAATCTTGACCGGGAATAGCGATCCAACCATGGCTCGAAACGGGTTTTGAGCCATTGTAGCACCTCAACCGGGTCGTAGCAGATGTTTCCTTGCAACGCATTGGAGTACAATTCACGGGCCGCATGTAGTTCACATACTTCGTCAAGCGACAAAGGCACGATCCGAAGGCCCTTCATCTCCGCATCCTCGATCTGTATCTTGGCCGCGCCCCACGTCGGCCGCGGAATAGGCGTGAGATCGGGCGTTCGAAACACCACGGCCCCGAAACGCCTGGCCGAACCAGCCAACCCAATGGACTCTCTAGCAATTGCTCCCCATCTTGCATGGTGGTCACCACTTTCGAACGCGAATCGCAACGTTTTCGTATCCTTCTGCGAGAGCCTGAGCAAACCACATCAGACAGTCTTGGTTGTAATGGTGCAGAACCTTGTTGGTGCGGATCTTGTTTACCTCGATGGCGAACAGGTCTGCCAACGGAGTCTTCGGCCGGGGCTCGGTGGAGGGTCTCGCCAAAACACGAAATCGGGCAGCCGCCGCGATCAGAACGTCTCGAACGCCGATTTGCGGTATGACGCTGAATTGGGCGCCGAGCCAGCCGTCACCGATAAAGTCGAGAATGGCGGCGTTATCGACCCGAAAGCCTGTCAACCGAGCTTGGATCAAGTCCTTGGCCTGGTCTACGGTAATCCCCTCAAGGCGTATCTCGGGCGAGAACCGATTCTTAAAAGCTGGCTCCATGACTGGAAGTACGTCGTGGGTCCAGTTTGCGGAGTTCGTCGTCACGATCGTGAGTTGATTGGGGACAGTTGCGTACAAGGCCTCAACGCCTTGCGCTAAAGCATTTACCAGGACTCTGTCGCTGCCATAGAATTCCGTTTGATCGAAGCAGAATACGAATGGCCTACAGTAGGAAGACAGCACGCAGAGACCCTTTAGTCGCTGGAAGCAAAGCTCATTGATTTCGCGACTGGAGGAATCCGGTCGACCTTCGTTGTCCGCAGCAAGCAGTTTGAGTACCTGCAGTTCTTCGATCTCGAGAGGGTCGCCGCGCAACCACTTTAGCGCCGCGTCCCGCTCCAGGCCGTCACTCTCGTTGAACGCGTAGGCCGCTAGAACTTTTAGCCACGCGGTCTCACGTCCACCCAGGATAACCCCGCGATTTCTGAGAAGGCCTGCCAGTTTCTGGAGCACTGCCCGGTCGTCGAGCCGGGACTTCATCCACTCGATCAGAGCATTGCTGCCCGGCGCGTGACCCAGCACCTTCAAAGGATGAGCTCGCAGATATTTGACTGCACCCTCGATTCGTGAATAGTCCTCCACGCCGCCTTCGGCCATATGGTCCGCTGCGACATGAGCCAGCACGCCTTTTGAGAACGCTTCGAGTTGCGAGCCAGCCTCCTGGCCGTTTTGATTGGCGCGTTCCAATTCCTGAATTGTCGCTTGAACGATAGAGATCCAGATCCTTTGGGGATCTTGAAAAGGCCGTAGGTAAATGAGTGTTGCCTCCTCGCCCAAACGCTTAAACAGCCGACCAAGAAGATGTGACTTGCCGTAGCCACGGTCCGGCGACACGACGAGCTGGGCCTTCTGCGCAGCGATCGGCCCGCGCGGCAACTCGCCCTTTGTCAATTCGCGAAATCCGGCAACGAGCGTCTCAAGCGGCTTGTCGTTCAAACCTTTGACTGAAAAAGAAACCCGCCGTGGCTCGGTGACCACATCATCTTCGAACGGATTGACTTCCAGTTCGGAAAAAATGGTGGTCATGGCTCCTCCTTGAAGACGACCGTCACTAACGGTTCGGGCTGTCCTTCGACCTGGATGCCGGCTGCAATCACCTCTGGAGGGAACTTCGCGGTTGATGCTCGGTGCAAACTGACCCGCCCGCTCTTCGCTTCCTCAAGCAACAGTCGATGCAAGTCATCCTTCGCCGCGCCCAGCCGCGTCATGATGTCGTAGATCTTAACGGTGCTGATCCCGCCCTGTTCGGTCTTCAGTTTTTCGTAGACAGGGCGGATCTTCTCCAGCGTCACAGCCCCGGTAGGAAATGGCCCGATGGAAGATGCCGGACCTGATCCAGTTTCGGAATCGTCGGTTAACCTCAACTGTTCTAAAAGTGCCTCGCGGTGAACGTAGAACCTTGTATTCCGGCCGCCTTTCAACTCGACAACCTTTGCCTCGGCTTTGAGTGAAGCCATTGCATCATCGAAGAAGCTCTTGAGAAAACCTGTCACCTTCTTTCCAAGATTGGAGCGGGTCGTGAGCTTCGCACCAGCTTCGCGCAAAAAAGTTTCAATCAGGAGCTCGGCTCTCTCGCGCGTTGGTGCAAATTGTGGGGCGAAATAGTAGTCCGATCTGTTCTTGAATGGTCCCCGTGCGGCGCCTGCCGATCTCAGATCGCGGAGAATTGAGGCGCTTCGGCTTTGGATCCGTTTTGGAATCTTTCTTTCGAGCGCAGACCTGGTCCGTCCTTTCGCACCAGCGGCAGTCAAATATTCAACTAGTTGTGAGGAATTCCACTCCTTCGACATCACTTAAACTTAACTCCGGTTCATGAACTCACGCAGCCGTGGGTTAAGAGGCCGCACATGGATTGCCCGTTCCCTCAAGGAATCATCCTGATGCTGCGACGGACTAGCGAGGTTGGCGAGCAGGTCGTGCAGCGCCCCAAACGAACCGCCGTAGGCGGAGGACCATCCAACGGTTGTCGGACCGTGAACGTGAGTACATTTTTCCGGAAATAAGGCGCGTCGTAGCCCAAATGATGGCAATGTGCTGACGGTAGTGGGTAAATTGCGGCACTTTCGTAACCCGTGGTGACGGAACCGGATTACAGCGGAACCTAGATGTCCTGATCCAATTTGTTACCGCCCGCGCGTCTAACTTATTCAAGAGGCTTAGGAATATTGTCGGTCAAGAGATCGTTGTGAAATCCCATAGCACACATCGGCGCACGCTTGCGGTAAAGACTAGCCGAGGCGTGCGGATCAACGCGATCGCACCCACTAGTTCAGGGTAGTTCCAGACACTAGGACATACCCGATCGACGCGACGGCTATGTCGACTGATCCATACTCACAAAATCGGCATGGAAGATACCGCATTGGCGGCAAACGGATCGCTCAGACGGATGTACCGGCCGACGAGCGCATCCGAGACGTGGCCGGTCTGCGCCTTGATCCGCCAGACCGGCGCGCCTGCGCTCGCGGCGCTTGTCACGAACCCCGCGCGCAGCGAGTGTCCCGAGTATCGCGCCGGATCGAGGCCAATCGCCCTGACCCGCTGCTTCACGATCCATGCGATGGAGTCGCCGGAGAGTCGACTGGGCAGCACCTGCCCGCGCCGGGTGACGGGCCGAAACACCGGCCCTTCGCTGATCCCGGACAGCTCAAGCCATTGGTCAAGTGCCTTGACCGGACAGATTGAGTTTCGTCCGTGGGGAATAGCGACCTGCCGACCCTGGCCTTCCTGGTCGGTCTTGCTCTTCGGAATGGTGATGACGAGGCCGCGGGGCGTCCGCTCGATCGACTTGCAGTCGATGCAGATGAGTTCCGACCGGCGAAACGCCCCAGCGAACCCGAGGAGCAGCAGGGCGCGATCCCGGCAATCGTGTAAGGAGTCGCCGAGCGAAGCCACGATGGCAGCCATCTCCTCCGCTAAGAGAGCCGCTGCGCGGCGTTGCGGGCGCCCGTGGGCGCGCCGGATGCCTCGGAAGGTCAGCCGGACGAGTTCGGATCGGACCGGGTCAGGCAGGCCGTGCAGGGCATGGGCGCGGCGGATTGCGACCAGGCGGCGG
>WNGH01004836.1_pt1 | contig 12840 bp, 12 predicted proteins | sample 5400631 | NCBI WGS metagenome assembly WNGH01 (sample SAMN13153373, study PRJNA577476) | soil metagenome | isolation source: 115 cm soil or saprolite under Garry oak tree replicate 1 | place: USA:California | collected 2016-06-15
CCCTGAATGCTGGATGCTCACAACTCTGAGACTTGCGTGATTGGCGTCGATGTTGGCGGCACAAAAGTGGCAGCTGGTTTCGTCGATCGGCAAGGTGAAATCCTTCATCACACGCGCACGGCGATGAATCCGGCAGGTAGCGCTGCGGAAGGGCTCGCCGCGGTGACGTCCGCGATCGATGCCTTGCTGAAGATGGCGCCCGAGTCGCGCGGCACGGTCGAGCGTATCGGGATTTGTGCTCCCGGGCCGCTCGATCCTCGCACCGGGGTGGTGCTGAATCCTCCCAACCTGCCATGCTGGCGAGATTTTCCTCTGGCGGCGGAAATCTCTGGCCGTTATGGCGGCTCCGTCAAAATCGACAACGATGCAAACGCCGCCGGGCTTGCGGAAGGATTGTGGGGCGCGGGCCGTGGCTACAAGAATGTGTTTTACGCGTCGATCGGCACGGGCATCGGGACCGGCATTCTTCTTGACGGGCGCATCTACCACGGGCGCACCGGGGCGGCGGCCGAAGGCGGGCACGTCAGCATCGATTACAACGGACCCCGCTGCAATTGCGGCAAGAAGGGCTGTATCGAAGTGCTGGCGTCGGGCACCGCGATCGGCAAGAAGGCGCGCGCCAAGCTAGCCGGAGGAATGGGACGTAAGTCGGCAATGCTGGACTTGGCTGGCGGGGACCTCAACTTGGTCAGCAGCGAGGTGCTGGCGCAGGCATACGCCGCGGGTGACCCGCTGGCCAAGGAAATCCTGTTTGAAACGGTCGATCTGCTGGCCGTGTGGCTGGGAAACATCGTGGACCTTCTCGAACCCGATGTCCTGATCATGGGCGGCGGGGTGGCCGCCATGCTGAGTCCTTTCTTCGATGAAATCCGCAATCGCCTCCCAGCCTGCTGCCTGAATTCGCGTTGTCTCGAAATTCCCCTGGTGACGGCTCGCTACGGCGTGAACGCGGGGATCGCCGGCGGTGCAGCCCTTTGTGCCCATCCCGGCATCGAACATGGTCAAACCTCCCTGGGATGACCATTCGACCAGTAGGCCTTCACAAAATAAACGCCCTCAAGGGCGTGCTCCCACTGGGTCGACCGACTTTCAATTGCGCAGCGGGCAGCTAAGTGAGTCGCCAGACGCTTTGACAAATGCAGTCACTAGTGTCACAGTACTGCTATGACACTATTCCGGCTTAGCCTGCACCCTGGCGAATCCATATTTGACCAGCTTGTGTTTGCTGCGAAGAAGGCCTTCATCAGCGGCGAACTCCAGCCCGGCCAGTCATTTCCTTCGGTTCGGTCGCTCGCCGCCGAGTTCAAAATTCATCCGAATACGGCGCACAGAGTTGTGCAGCATTTGATTCAGGAGCGCTGGCTAGAAGCACGTCCCGGGATTGGAACGGTGGTCGCTGAGATGCCAGAACCGCGGCCGGGCGACCGAAAGCGTCTCTTGCAGCGCGAGGTAGAGCAACTAGTGGTTGAGGCGAAGCGCTTGGAACTCGATATCGACGACGTCATTCAAGCGATTGAAGATCAATGGGCCAAGCTCGAAAAGCCCCAGGAGGTGAGCCGCAAATGATCCGCGTAGAAAATCTTTGGAAGAAATTCGGGCGCTTCGACGCGCTTCGCGGATTGAGTTTCGAGGTGCCCGGAGGAAGCGCGTTCGCGCTGATTGGCGCCAACGGGGCGGGGAAGACTACCACCATCAAAGTACTGATGAACATCTTCGATCCGACGCGTGGAAGCGCAACGCTACTCCGCGTCGATTCACGGAAAATCTCACCGCGGGAACTTGCGCAAATCGGGTACGTCTCCGAAAACCAAGACATGCCGGCGCGGCTGACGGTCGGCGAATATGTGGCCTATCTGCGGCCGTTCTATTCCACGTGGGACCGTAATCTGGAAGCATCCATCGCGCTTCAATTGCGGTTGCCGCTCGAACGGAAGATCGGCGACCTGTCGCATGGGATGCGCATCAAGATGGCGCTGATGTGCGCGCTGCCTTACCGGCCGAAGCTACTGATTCTGGACGAGCCCTTCAGCGGGCTCGATCCGCTGGTGCGTGATGAATTCATGGAAGGATTGCTTGAGCAGGCTGGCGAGATGACCATCCTGATCTCGTCCCACGAACTGGGCGAAATCGACGGGGTCGCGACGCATGTCGCGTTCCTCGATGAGGGCAAGCTGCTGTTTCAGGAATCCATGAGCGACCTGACGGGGCGCTTCCGCGAAGTGCGTGTGACACTCGAGGCCGAAGCGGCGCTGCCGAGGCCAGCTCCCAAAGAGTGGATGCAGATACGCACGATCGGGAACGTGCTGACGTTTGTAGACACCCGGTTCGACGAGAACGGCCTGGGCGAGCGGGTTCGTTCGCGAATTGCAGGTGTGCGAGGAATCGATTCGCAGCCGATGGCGCTGCGGTCCATCTTCACGACACTGGCGCGAGCGGCGCGCGACGGCGGAGCTTGAAGAAAGGCAGGCGGGAATGGTCTGGCACATTTTCAAGAAAGACTGGAAGCTGCTGTGGGTCTTTGTAATCACAGTCGCATCGCTCCATTGGATTTCAGCATTCATCATATTTAAGCTCGGCCTCTTCGGCGAAAGCGCGATGCTCGAGATGTTGGCGGAAGCGGTTCCGATGCTCTCGTTTTTCGCAAGCATGTTTCTGATTGCGGCGATCGTGCACGTCGAAGCGATTCCCGGAGTACGGCAGGACTGGCTTGTGCGGCCGATTCGACGCGGAAATTTGCTGCTCGAGAAGTTCCTCTTTGTGGTCCTCATGGTGGAGGGGCCGATCTTCGCTGCGAATCTGTTTCAAGGACTTGCAAATGGGTTTTCATTGCGATCGACTCTGCTCTCCGCGACGTCGTACGTCATTTTTCTTCTTTTTTTTCTGATTCTGCCGCTCTTCGCTTTTGCCTCAGTGACCCGGAATATGACGGAAGCATTCATTCTCGGGTGCGGATGTACATTCATCATCGGGGCGTTTTTGACACTCGGTGAGTACATGAATGGATCTGCGCATGGGACTCTTATTGCTGTAACGCACAGCGGGATCGGATGGATTGGAGAGGTATTTCGGTTCGCGCTGGTGGCGATTGCGGCCGGCATGATTCTCGGGCTCCAATACTTCCGCAGGAGAACGGCCACGGCGCGATTTCTAGTGATTGCCTTTGGCTTGCTGCTCCTGACTTCGCAGTTCCTGCCGTGGAAATCCGCGTTTGGCATTGAGCAGCGGCTGTCGCCGAAACCGACCGCTGGTGCGAGCACGGTGATGAAGTTTGACCCGGCGCGGGGAAAGTTCAAGTCGCCATCCGGTCTGGTTCCTTCTTCAGAAAACGTCCAGCGCAACCGCGGTGAGGACAGCACGGAAGTCTTTCTGCCATTACAAGTTACTGGAGTTCCGAGCGATGCGATTCTCTTGACGGATCGGGTCGAAGTGCATGTGATAGGCCAAGACGGACGGGTCGTGTACCACGGAATCGGAGACAGTCTCGAAGTGGCCAAGGAGGGACCAAATCCCGCGGAAGAACGTGTCTACCAGCAAATCGCAGTGCCGATGTCGGTCTACCACAGTGCGAAGGACCAAGCGGTGCAAATTCGAGTCGATTATTCGCTGACGCTATTCGGTCTTGCCGGATCTTATTCCATCCCGGCGTTGGATGGCGACGAACGGATGCCGGAGTGGGGTTGGTGCCAGACGAAGATGAACGAAGCTGGAACTGCCGTGGAGCTTCACTGCATGGAACCGAGAAAAGGGCCCATATGCGGGACTGCGTTTATCGAGAATGCGTCCACCGGCGCGCGAAACCCGGCCCGATCGACCTGTCAGTCAGACTACAGCCCCTATGGGTACCACCCTATGCCCGACAGTTTCGTGCGATTCGGCACAAACCTTCCCTTCCGCGACGCGTCGGGGCTGGCGAAGTTTCCTGTTGACGGGCCGCAGCTTCCGCAGTCGCGCGTGGTCATTCGAGTCTATGAGCCAGAAAGCCATTTCACACGTGCGCTTGCGATTCCGCAGCTCAAGCTGAAAGATTGGGAGGCCCAATAAGCTCTCTTCCCTCTTCCTGAGAGCCACCAATCGCCCTGTCGCTACGAAAACGTATAAGCCAGAACCCCAATCATGGATGCAGTTGCGCAGCCGGCTCTTTTAAAGTAGCCGAATTAGCTCCCGCTCCGGCAGGAAGCGCTTAGGCCAGTCGGGACCTTCTCCCGGCAATCCAGCGTCCTCCTTTTCTCATTTCCTGCTGGATGGGCATGACCCTGGAATTTGACAAACGCAGGATCCCGAGGCAAAATCTCCATGGCGAACAAAAAGCGAACAGTATTCCTTTCCTCCACCTCGCCCAAACACCATGCACTCGAAATCTGCCGCCCTGCGCCTCTTTGTTGAGTCCGCTCTTGCCGGACGCATTGCGTCACCCTTCCGCCCGCCTCCATGGGAGCCGCCTCGCACGGTTCCTGCGGGAATCCCGGTTCTAGATGAAGTCACAGGCGGCTTGCCGCGGGGCGGTCTCACGGAGATCTATGGCCCTGCTTTTTCAGGAAAAACTTCGTTTCTGCAATCCGCTCTGGCTACCCGCACGGCGAGTTCGGAAGTGTGCGCCCTGATCGATGCGCACGACTCCTTTGATCCTGCCGGCGCCGAATCCGCAGGCGTGGCCCTGCGCCAGTTGCTCTGGATTCGTTGCAAGAATCTCGACCACGCGTTCCGTTCCGTCGATGTTCTTCTTCACGGCGGCGGATTCGGCATGGTGGCCATGGACTTAAGTGACGCCCCGGCGCGTCTCGTTCGCCAAATTCCGCTAAACATATGGTTCCGGCTGCGGCGCACCGTCGAAAACACTTCCACGATTCTCTTGGTGCTCTCGCAGGAATCGAACGCGAAAACATGCGCCTCTCTGGTCCTGCGTCTTGAAAAAGAAGCCGCAGCCTGGTCGCTCGAGGAGCGTTCCTTGCCGTCGCCCGCTCTTCACACCCCAGCCTGCTTGCTCGACGGCTGGGCGTCAACCGGCGAAGTTATTCGCTCCCGTGCGCGGCCGAAGAATCTCCATTTCCTCAACCACTCCGCAATTCCGGAAAGCAAAGACCTCGTTCGTTTTGACCTGCGAATGAAAGAGGCCCGCTCGCTTTTCTCGGAGGAAGAAAGGATGACGGACCCTGGTTGAGTTTTCCCCAGCGAGCCATGGCCATCATTTATGTCCTTTGCAGCGATTTTCGTTCCCAATTTTACATTTCAGGCCATCGCGCGCGGTGAACCGGAACTGCGGATCGAACCCGTCGCCGTCATCGAAGGACAACCGCCGACCTACCGCGTCGCCGCGCTAAACCGGCTAGCGGAGAAATTAGGTGTGACCGTCGGAATGACCAAGGCCAGCGTCGAACAATTCCCGCAAGTTCAAATCCGCAACCGCAGCAAGACCCAGGAAGAGATGGCGCACCAGGCTCTCCTTGACGCGGCATGGTCGATCTCGTCGCGGGTGGAAGACAGAGCGCGTGACACCTTGCTGCTGGATTTGTCTGGCCTGTCACGGCTATTCGGCGGGCAGGAGGACATTGCTCATCGAATCCTTTGCCGAACTTCCGAATTGGGAATGGATGTTCACATCGCGGTATCCGCGAACGTGGAGACGGCCCGAATTGTGGCGCGCGCGTTGTTCGGAATAACGGTGGTGCCGGACGGACTGGAAGGCCGATTTCTCGAATCCTTGCCGGTCACCATGCTTTCTCCCAGCCCGCAACTGGCGGAAATCTTCGAACGCTGGGGCGTGAGCACCTGCAAGTCTCTCGCTTCGCTGCCGGTGCTTGCCCTTTCCGAACGTGCCGGACAAGAAGGCGTTCATTTACACGCTCTGGCGGGTGGAAGAGCAACCCGTCCTCTTCTCATCGTTCAGCCCACGGATTGTTTTGAGGAATGCTTTGAATTGGAAGATGCGGTCGACAATCTCGAGCCACTTTCGTTTCTACTGGGCAGACTCCTTCAACAGGTGTGCGTCCGCATCTCCGCGCGCGGCCTGGCCATCGGCGCGATCCACGCAACTTTTGAGCTGCAAACCGCGTTCGAGAGCACCGTCCTTTTCTCACCCGACGCTATTAGCGCAAGGAAATCACCGAGAACCTTTTCCTGCGCCTTGCAATTACCTGTTCCCTCCCAGGATTCCACGCTGCTCTTGAAACTTCTGCGGCTTCGCCTGCAAGCAAAACCGCCCGGCGCCCCGGTGAGGAGAATCCACTTGCTCGCAGAGCCGGGTCGCTCCCGTGCGACTCAGAGTGGCCTGTTCGTTCCTGCTTCGCCCGACCCGCAAAAGCTAGAGCTCACGCTCGCCCGCATCGCCGCTGTCGTCGGAGAAGGAAATGTCGGATCGCCGCACTTGCTTGACACCCACCGTCCCGATGCCTTTCACATGCGGAAATTCTTTGTCCCGCCAGCGACGACTCCCCCTGGAGGACCGCCAAGCGGCGCACAAACTGCATTTCGCGTTTTCCGCCCTGCGCTTCCTCTGTGGGTCCAGTTGCAGAAAAAAGTCCCGGCGCGCGTCGCTTTTCAGGGAATGCTGGGCACGGTCATTCGTGCCTCTGGGCCCTGGCGCAGCTCGGGAGATTGGTGGGAAAACCAGCCTTGGCAGGAAGATGCCTGGGACGTGGAGATTCAATTCACCTCCGAATCCAGGACCGTACAAGGCCTATATCGCGTTTCCTTCGACCTTCGTTTCGAACAGTGGTGGGTGCGCGGAGTCTATGATTGATGTATGTCGAACTCCATGCTCGCTCCGCTTTCAGCTTTCTCGAAGGCGCTTCGACTCCCGAGGCGCTGATTGCGGCATGCGCCGCTTACGGCATGCCATCCATGGCGCTGCTCGACCGCGATGGGCTGTATGGCGCACCGCGGTTTTATCTCGCGGCCAAAAAAGCGGGGCTGCAGGCACACATCGGCGCGGAAGTCAGTTGCGTGGGCGGATGGCGCTACCCGTTGCTCGTCGCCATCCAGCAGGGATATCACAATCTCTGTTGCCTGATCACGCGCATGAAACTGCGTTCGAAAAAAGGCCAAGGCGCAATCGAAGCGCAAGAGTTGGAAGAATTTAGCAGCGGATTGATTTGTCTGACAGGCGGTAGAGAAGGCCCCCTCGCCCATGCGCTGCGCGCTGGAGGAAAGGCGAAAGCGAGAACGTGTCTTGAAGAACTATGCGCGACATTCGGCAAACACAACGTCTACGTGGAACTGCAGCGGCATTTTTCGATTGAAGAAGAACGCCGCAACCAGACGGCCATCGAACTCGCTCGCAGCATGCACCTTCCGCTTCTCGCCACCAACGGCGTCTGCCACGTCGCTCCGCAAGACCGAGAACTCTTGGATGTCTTCACCTGCATTCGCCATCATCGTGTGCTTTCAAACGCCGGAGGCCTTCTCTCCGCCAACAGCGAACGCTATTTCAAGTCCTCGGCGCAGATGGCCATGCTCTTTGCAGACTTGCCCGAAGCCATCCGGAACACCGCAGTGCTTGCCTCGCGCTTGCCGTTTACCCTGAAGGATCTTGGCTACCAGTTTCCCCGCTATCCGACGCCCAACAACGAATCGCAAATCGCCTTTCTTCGCAAACGCACGCTGGAAGGCATGATCCAGCGCTATGGCGCAACTGATCAGAACGCTTCCCGGCAAATCGAGCACGAATTGTCGGTCATCCAAAAACTCGACCTCGCCGGCTATTTCCTCATCGTGTGGGACATCGTTCGCTTCTGCCGGGAAAAGAACATTCTGGTGCAAGGCCGAGGTTCCGCGGCGAACAGCGCGGTCTGTTATTCCCTGGGAATCACCGCCGTCGATCCGGTGGGAATGAATCTTCTCTTTGAACGGTTCCTTTCCGAAGAACGCGGGGAATGGCCGGACATTGATCTCGACCTCCCGAGTGGCGACCAGCGGGAACGCGCGATCCAATACGTATACGAACGCTACGGACAGCTGGGAGCCGCGATGACAGCCAACGTCATCACCTATCGCGGCAAGTCCGCCGCTCGCGAAGTTGGAAAAGTCCTTTCCTTCGACTCCGAAACTCTGGACCGCCTGGCCAGTCTCGTGAGCGCCTGGGAATACACGGATTCCAAGGACACGCTCATGCGGCAGTTTCAAGATGCAGGTCTGGACCTCGGGCAGCATCGCATTGGCAAATTTTTCGAGCTCTGTCAAAAAGTGCAGGATTTGCCGCGGCACCTCGGCCAGCATTCGGGAGGCATGGTCGTTTGCCAGGGACAGCTCAATTCCGTCGTTCCTCTGGAGCCCGCTACTATGCCCGGCCGCGTGGTCGTGCAGTGGGACAAAGAAGACTGCGCCGACATGGGCATCGTCAAAGTGGATCTTCTTGGTCTGGGGATGATGGCGGTACTCGAAGATTCGCTGCAGCTCATCCGACGTCACCACGGTGAGGAAATCGATTTGGGCCATCTGCCTCAGAACGACCCTGCTGTCTACTCCGCTCTCGAACGCGCCGATACCATTGGCTTATTTCAAGTGGAAAGCCGCGCGCAGATGTCCTGCCTCCCGCGGCTCAAACCGAAATGTTTCTACGACATCGTCGTGCAAGTAGCCATCATCCGGCCCGGTCCGATTGTCGGAAAAATGGTTCACCCCTACCTGAACCGCCGCCAGGGACGCGAACCAGCGGTGAGCCTCCATCCTCTTCTCGAGTCCACTTTATCGCGGACGCTCGGGGTGCCGCTGTTTCAGGAACAGCTCTTACGCATCGCCATGATCGCGGCTGGATTCTCTGGTGGCGAAGCTGAGGAACTTCGCCGCGCGTTCGGATTCAAACGCTCCGAAGCGCGGATGAAAGAAGTCGAAATCAAACTGCGACGGGGCATGGAAGCGAAAGGAATCACTGGTGAAACGCAGGACCGCATCATTCAGGCCATTACCTCCTTTGCGCTGTACGGATTTCCTGAGTCGCACGCGGCCAGCTTTGCGCTCATCGCCTACGCCAGTGCGTTTCTGAAATGCCACTACCTCGCCGCGTTCACCGCCGCCATGTTGAACAACCAGCCGATGGGCTTCTACCAGCCCGCGACCTTAATAAAGGATGCGCAGCGCCACGGTCTCCAATTCAAGCCGATCGACGTGACGTGCTCCGAGTGGGACTGCACGCTGGAAGAAGGCCCCCAGGGCTTGCGCGTACGCATCGGACTTCGGTATGTGAAGACCCTGCGCAAGGAAACGGCTCTGGAAATCGTCGAGCAGCGCAATGCCAGGCCTCTTGCTTCGATCGAAGACTTGAAACAACGCGTCCCTCAAATTCAAAAAGACGAATTCCGGGCCCTTGCGAGTGTGGGTGCGTTGAATTTCATTTCCGGCCAAGCGCCTGTTCATCGCCGCGCCGCTTTGTGGCAGGTGGAGAGCGCAAGCCGGCCTTGCGGGCCGTTGTTCAAAGCTCGGCAGGAAGTCGCAGACGCCGAACGTTCCTCCTTTTCGTCGCCGCTCGAGCCCATGAATCGCGAGGAGCGGATTACCGCTGATTTTCGCGGGACGGCACTCACTCTGGGGCCCCATCCCCTCGCGCAACACCGCTCCCGCCTCGATCGCCAAGGAGTTGTGCCCTGTTCAAGATTGGCGTCGTTGCCGGACGGCACATTCGTGTCGGTGGCCGGTGCCGTCATCGCTCGCCAACGCCCCGGCACTGCCAAAGGGTTTGTGTTTCTCAGTCTTGAGGATGAAACCGGCATTGCCAACATCATCATCGCGCCGCCGCTTTTCGAAAAGGAACACACCACGGTTGTGCGCCGGTCTTTCCTCATCGTTAGGGGCACACTGCAAAACCAGGACGGCGTTATCTCCGTGAAAGCCGGTCGGATTGAGCCAGTTGTTTTCCTGCAAACGAAAATGTCCTCTCACGACTTTCATTGACTCTTTCAGGAGCGGCGAACGATCTAGGCAGAAACACCTCGCTGAGCCTCAATAGCTACCTCCTCCATCGGCACGTTCCCGCGGCGCTCGCTCTACTCCCTCCAGAGAGTGCCCTACCCTTCGCACGCATCGCAATGTGTCCGAATCCAGCCGGAATCGTTTGTCTTGCCCGGCTTCCCACAATCCTCGCAAGTTGCCGATTGGAGCCGTAAAGCCGTGGACTTCAGGCCCAGGATAAGGCTCCCCCGCCGGCGCGAAACACGCGCCACGGGGCCCACCAAGCCTGCCAGCTTGTAGACGATATGACACGATGATATAATTATGCCACATTGCGAGAGGAATGACATGAACCCAGAAACTCGCCTGCGCGTCAACGAAAACGGCCGAGTCGTCATCCCCGCCTCATTTCGTAAGGCCCTTGGCATCAATGTCGGGGATGAAATCGTATTACGGATCGAAGATGACGAGTTGCGGATCACCACGCTGAAACGCCGCATCGAGCGAGCGCAGCGGCTTGTCCGCCAGCACGTGAAACCAGGTACGTCGCTGGTCGATGAGTTGATTGCAGAACGGCGCGAGGCGGCCAGAAATGAATAGAATCGTCCTGGATGCCTCTGTGCTTCTGGCAGTGCTCAATCGCGAACCAGGTGCGGACAAACTGACTCCGCAACTGCTCAACCTCGCTACCAGCAGCACTGTCAATCTAGCCGAAGTGCAAAGCAAACTCGTGAACCGCGGCCTTAGTCCGCAGGAGGCGTGGGAAGCTACCCTTAGCCCGATTCGGGAGCCTACAGCATTTACTGCCGAGCAGGCTATGACCGCCGGAAACCTTATTGTCCAAGCCCGCGCACTTGGCTTGTCATTGGGAGACCGGGCTTGTTTAGCCCTCGGACTTGCATTACGTGCTCCAGTCTATACCGCGGACAAATCGTGGAAGAGCCTGAAACTGGGACTCCAGATCCATGTCATCCGCTGATGGTTCCAAAGCCCTAGTGGCGTGTCCAATGCGAATTTGTCGCCAGCCTGCTAAATGCCTAACTAAACGCACGTGGCAAGTGGACTAATCCTGCCCTCTGACGACGTTGACCGTCAGTTGGGCAAGGCTGCGCGAAAATCGGCATACTACGCTAGATAACGCGAAACACGGCGGTTGCCAGATGAACGCCCGCAAAATCGTGCATATCGACATGGACGCCTTTTATGCATCCGTGGAACAGCGGGACGACCCGCAACTGCGCGGCAAACCTGTAGTTGTCGCTTGGCGAGGCAACCGCTCTGTCGTCTGCGCTGCCTCGTACGAAGCGAGACGTTTCGGGGTGCGTTCGGCAATGCCGGCGATTCGCGCCGAACGGATTTGTCCTGATGCCGTTTTCTTGCCTCCCGATTTCCCACGCTACCGGGCCGTCTCGCGTCTCGCGCGCGAAATCTTCAGGCGTCACACCGATCTGGTCGAGCCACTCTCTCTTGATGAAGCGTACCTCGATGTTACGGAGAACAAGACTGGCTTGCCTACCGCCACGCGCGTGGCGCGCATCATTCGTGAGCAGATCCGCGAAGAATTGAATTTGACGGCCTCGGCTGGCGTAGCGCCGAACAAGTTTCTAGCAAAAATCGCTTCGGACTGGCGAAAGCCGGATGGGCTCTTCGTGATTCAACCTGAGGAAGTGGATTCTTTTTTGTTGCCGCTGCCTGTAGGGCGCCTTCCCGGTGTAGGCAAGGTGACCGAAGAAAAGTTGAAGAGGTTCGAGATACAGACCGTGAAGGATTTGCGCAAGCTGGATTTATCGGCGCTCGAAGATCGTTTCGGTCGCTATGGCGTTCGTCTCTATGCGTTGGCCCGCGGTATCGACAAGAGTGAAGTCATCCCCGACAGACCAACACAGTCCGTATCGGCCGAAGACACGTTTGAGCACGACGTACCGCTAACCGAGACCGAGTCGATGATCCGGCGTCTCGCAGAAAAGACATGGACCGCAGCGCGCAAGGAGTTGCGTGTTGCACATACCGTCGTCCTCAAACTGAAGACCAGCGAGTTCAAGATTCTCACTCGCAGCCATACGCCACACGCACCTCCTTCGTCTTGTGAGGAACTGACCAGCATCGCTCTGTCGCTGCGCGAGCGCATAGACCTGAGTCCAAAGCAACGCTTTCGCTTGGTTGGCGTTGGGTTGAGCAATTTTCGCGATCCCGATGATGCATCTGCCCAGCCAGCTCTTTTCGAGTAGTTGGATCGCGCTACTTGACTTCCAAGGTGGTTGCCGTGGGAAAACTCGCGGGCGCTGCTACCATTCTGCTACACCTTGCACCAAAATGCAGCAGTTCGAAGGGCCTGACCCTGCGATGGCCGGGAAACTCTGGAGCATACCGCGGCCGTCTGGAAAGTGACTCCGGTCGAGGCCTACATGCCCGTGATCAAGGCGACCGAATCAAAGGTCGCAGGTGGCGAAGAACAGGAGGAAGTCATAGGAACGTCCATGAGCGAGGACGCTGTTCGCTGGTTTATCGCAAATCCTCGCATCATGGGGTTTTGTTCGACCCTGCAACTTTGAACCACATGAGAACGAGAAGAAATAATAGTATGAAGGCAAACCACGTCAGACAGGATTCTAGAAATTCATTTTCCAGGTCCTTAACTGAGATGATTCCGAGCTTCGTGTTCGCAGGCATGGAATCTGCTTGGTCTATGACGGCTTCCAGTTCTTTCCTGGCCTTCACCGGATCTGCCCCTGTCGGTACGCGGAGCAAGGCGCCAGGCCACTCATACATCGGCAGTAGTGGACGCGACCCAGTCCCAAACGGGCTGAACACGCCAATTTCGCGTCCCGCGAGCCGGCAATGCGGCGGGAGAACGCCGATGATCTCGACTTGCCGGCCGTCAAGAAACAGCGAGCGCCCTATCACACGCTGATCGCTATGGAACTGACTTCGCCAAAGCGCATCGCTCAGGACTACGCAGCT
>WNGH01008145.1_pt1 | contig 12838 bp, 16 predicted proteins | sample 5400631 | NCBI WGS metagenome assembly WNGH01 (sample SAMN13153373, study PRJNA577476) | soil metagenome | isolation source: 115 cm soil or saprolite under Garry oak tree replicate 1 | place: USA:California | collected 2016-06-15
ACGACTTCCTCCGGATCCGACCTCTGGCGGGAGGCTACGTCGCTTTCGCAATCTTGCAGTTCGTTGCGATCGTCCGCTATTCCGGCAACGTCAGTTGGAGCAGCCCGGCCGCGTGGGTGTATGTCGCGTTCCTCGCGAGTGTTCTCCCGGTTGGCCTCTTCGGCTGGTTCGGCCATCGAAAGACCGAAGCGCGTTAAGAACCGACATCGGAGCCGAAGCAATCGGGGATGAAAACCGAGTCAACATCCTCAAGCGAGGAGAGCCCATCCTCCGCGCGTGCGGCGCGCCGTCTCTCTCGCCCTCGTCCTCGTGATGATGGCGGGAGCCATCGTGATCCTCGCGCCCGCGGAACCTGTCGCGGCCGCGGGTCAAATCGAAGTGTACAAGAGCGGGCTGAACTTTCCAATCGCGCTCGCGTTCTCCTCGGACGGCCGGATCTTCTTCGCGGAGAAGACCAGCGGGAGCATTCGGATCATCTATCTTGCGAACCGCACGCTGCTCCCGACGCCGTTCATCACCCTGCCAAGCACGGACGGCGCGGGGGAGCGGGGCCTCCTCGGCCTCGCGCTCGATCCCGGGTTTCCGTCGACTCCGTACGTGTACGCATACCAAACGTACAATGACGTGACGAACGGCACCACGTACAACCGCATCGTCCGGATCCTGGCGAGTGGGAACGTTGGCATTTCGTACACCGTGATCCTCCGGCTGCCCCCGCTGAGCAGCGCGACGAACCACAACGGCGGCGTGATCGGATTCGGCCCGGACAGCAAGCTGTACGCGGTCGTGGGCGAGAACGCGAACCCGTCCCTTTCCCAGGATCCACTGAGCCCCATGGGCAAGGTCCTGCGGATGGAGGTCAACGGAAGCGCTCCGCCCGACAATCCGTTTTACAACAATCCCTCCTGGTTCAACTTGACGTACACGTACGGCCACCGGAACATGTTCGGACTCGCGTTCCACCCGCTCACGGACCGCGTGTATGTCACGGAAAACGGGCCGAATTGCAACGACGAGGTGAACCTCCTACCGAACCTCAGTTCTCCCGATCGGAACTACGGCTGGGGACCGACGGCCTCGTGCGGGAGCCTGCCACCGCCCGCGGACACGAACCGAGACGGCCCCAACCCTGTCTTCCCGATCTGGTGGTGGGGGACGACGATCTGCCCGACGAACGCCGCGATCTATGGAGGACCCTACTTCCCGGCGTGGCAGGGCGACCTGTTCATGGGCGACTGCAACACGGGTCGCTTCCACCGGCTTCACCTGGTCCCGCCGAATTACGATTCGGTCGCGTCAGACGAGATCCTCTGGACAGCGCCCACCTCCATCATCGCAGTCGCGGTCGGACCGGACGGGGCCTTCTGGCTGACGACCCCGACGACGATCTATCGGTATTCCGGTCAGCCTCCGATCGCGTCCTTCACAGCGACTCCGAATCCCGCAACGATGGGCGCATCCGTGGCCTTCGACGCCTCGGGGTCATCGGATCCGGACGGGAATATTGTCTCGTACGCCTGGGATTTCGGGGATTCGACGGGAGGGAGCGGAGTCACGGCAGCGCACACGTATCTCGCCTTCGGAACGTTCAACGCGACCCTGACGGTCACCGACAACGAATCGTTCACCGCGACCGCCTATCGGCACATCGCCGTTCGCGCGCCGCCGATCGCCTTCTTCACCGCGACGCCGAATCCGGCGGTCGTCGAGGCGAGCATCACGTTCGACGCGTCCGCCTCCCGCGATCCGGACGGTACTGTCGTGAGCTACCGGTGGGAGTTCGGTGACTCGACGAACGGGAGCGGAGCGATCACGACCCATCCATATGCGATTCCGGGAACGTACAACGTCACGCTGAACGTCACAGACAACAACTCGTTGAACGGCAGCGCCTACCACGACGTCGTCGTCCAACCCGCACCGCCCGGGCCGCAGCCACCGGTCGCCGATTTCACGGCCAATCCGTTGCGGGTGAACCCCGGTGTCCCGGTGACGTTCGACGCGTCGGCTTCGTTCGACCCGGACGGCACGATCGCCTCGTACACATGGGAATTCGGAGACTCGACCGGGGGCAGCGGGGTCGTCGCGACGCACTCGTTTGCGACCCCCGGCGTATTCACGGTCAACCTCACCGTGGTCGACAACCAGACCCTGTCCTCGAGTGCCACGCATCAAGTGACGATCAACGCGCGTCCCCATGCTGCGTTCCTATTTGCTCCCACGACCGTGTACGTCGGGGTCAGCGTGACGTTCGACGGATCTGGCTCGACCGACCCCGACGGGAGCATCGCGTCGTATGGGTGGGACTTCGGAGACGGGTCCACCGGGACTGGCGTTCAGGCCTCGCACGTCTTCGCCGCGAAGGGAACCTTCCAGATCCGGCTTACGGTGGTGGACAACGACGGCCTGTCGAACCAGACGACTCGGACGCTCGCGGTCCCAGACCGGGCGCCCCAGATCACCTCGAGTACTCCCGGAGTCGGTCCGCTGACCATCGATGCGGGCGCGGCGCAGACCTTCACCGTGATCGCGTGGGATCCGGACGGGGACGTGCTGATATACACCTGGCGAGTCGACGGGGCCGCCGCGGGCGGCAATTTGAGTGCGCTGAATTTCGTGTCGACCTCGCCCGGAGCACACACCGTGAACGTCACCGTGTCCGATGGATCGCTGGTCGCCTCTCGGGAGTGGACCGTGACCGTCGTGGCGGCCGGATATCTGGCGCTCCTCACCTCGTGGCCGTTCCTCGCATTCGTCCTCGCCGTCATCGTCGCCGTGCTGCTTGTCTGGCGGTTCCGTCGAAAACGGAAGACGGAACGGCCGCCTCGGTCGACCAATCGAGGGACTTTCTAGCGGCTTCGTACCATCGGCTCCTCTCGCACGCACGGAGGTGAACCCTTACGTACGTGGAGCGGATGGCAGCCTCATGACGACCGTCCTTCTCCAGACCACGATGGGCGATGTGAAAATCGAGCTCCTCGACAAGACGATGCCGATCACCGCAGGCAACTTCCGGAAACTCGTGGCGGAGGGCTTCTACGATGGAACGATCTTCCATCGAGTAATCCCGAACTTCATGATCCAAGGCGGGGACCCGCAGGGAAACGCGCGGGGAACCATCTCTATGGCGAATGCCGGTCCGAACACCGGCGGGAGCCAGTTCTTCATCAACGTGGTCGACAACCGACGGCTGGACCCGAAACATCCGGTGTTCGGTCTGGTCGTGGGCGGGATGGAGGTCGTCGACGCGATCAGCCGCACGCCCACGGACAACGACGACCGGCCGCGGACGAAGGTCACGATCCGGAAGGCGAGCCTGCTTCCGTAGGCGCGAACATCTTACAGCCGCCAGAAGTCTCCCGTCAGCCCCAGCGAGCGAAAATGGGCCACGAGCTGGTCCTTGCCAGGTCGAACATACTCGACCCGCAGCTTGTCTCGGTAGATCGGGACGCTGAGTGCGTGGGTCTCTTCGATGGTGAGGACGGCGCCCTCCGGTGCCTGCGTGGCCCTCCGCCATTCGTCGAGATGCGATTCGCCGGAGAACAACACCATGTGATTCGAGCAGGTGAGGACGATGTCACTCCACCATTGAGCTGCGGGCAGGGCGAGATAGACGACCGGTGCGGGAGGGGTTGAGCGCGATTTCCCGCCGGCGAGCTCGATCGAAATCGGCTCAGCGCAATGATGGCAACGACCGTCGATCCGGATGATCTCGTGCAGCATCGAGTGGAACGCCACGGCGTCCCAGGCGCAGTTCGCGTAGTACCGCCGGCCAATGACGGGACGGGTGACGCGAAAAGGCGTCGCGACGGCCGAGAACGGGAAGGCCATGAGGATCCGCTGGGTGCCGGGGACGAGTTTCACGTGCCGCGCCTCCTCGAGCCCTTTCAGCAGCGCGAACGCCTCGTCGCGAAGGAGATGGTACCGCTCCATGCACTGCTCGAGGACGGGCGGAACAGTCTGCTCCACGAAGTGGTCGAAGACAAACTTCCTCATGTCGCGCGCGAGCGGATTGGCCGCGGACCCCTGCATGTTGGAACCTCTTCCGGGAGGCGCGGAGGCGGGCGATAAACTTGCGGCGTTCCTATTTCGTTCCCGTCACGAAGTACCCCGTGACGCCTGCGCGGCTCGACACCGCGGTGAATCCGCCGGTTCCCACTTTTGCCATGAGCTCGTCCGGCCCCTGGAAGGCCATGTGGCCGGCGTGCCGGTATCCGGCAATCCAGCGGTACAGCGGACCGGGAGCGCGGGAGGGCGGCAGTTCGAACAGCACAATCCGTCCGGACTCTTTCAGGACGCGTCGCATCTCCCCGAGGGCCGCCTCCTGATCTTCCATGTGATGGAACGCGACGACCGACGTCACCCGATCGAACGTGGCGTCCGGAAATGGGATCTTCTCCGCACGGCCCTCCTCGAACCGAATTCCGGGGCGGAGCCTTCGACCCTCGGCGACTTTTCTCCGGTCCGGCTCGAGGACGATCACCTTCGCGCAACCCTGCGCAAACCGTTCCGTCGCCGCACCGGCGCCACCGCCTACATCGAGCAGGTGGACCCCGGAGACCGGAACGATGAGCTCATGCAACTGTGCAAGGTCGGGGCCGCGCTTCCGAACGCTGCTCCGGTCAATCAGCCGAGACAAGGCCGACATGAGAGTCTCACCGGCGGCTTGGATCGCGATGCGTCCTCACGGAACTTCGCCGCGGAGGATCTTTCCGAGCGCCTCCGTATCGATGTTCCCTCCAGAGACCACGCAGACGATCCGGCCATTTCCGGCCTTTCCCGCGAGGGCCGCGGCAACGGACGAACCCCCCGCGCCTTCCGCGACCACGCGATTCCGTTCGACCAGCAAGCGGATCGCCGACGCGATTTCCTTCAGAGTGACGACGAGCGACCCGTCGAGCAGAGGCCGCACGAGATTCCACATTTCCGGGAGGACAGTCGAGGTACCGATCCCATCCACGAAGGTCGGGATTCGATGGACCTCCGCCGGTGCAGATTTCGCGAACGACGCCGCCAGCGGCGCGGCGGTCTCCGGCTCGCATGCGAAAACCCGGGTCCGCGGCCGTTTCGCCTTGATCGCCGTCGCAATGCCCGCGCTCAACCCACCGCCGCCGAAAGGGATGACGACCGCGTCGGGATCGGGCAAGTCCTCAAGGATCTCCAACCCGATCGTCCCGTTCCCCGCCATCATCGTCGTATCGGCGAATGGATGAACGAACGTCCACCCCTTGAGCGGCCCGTACGCCCGGGTGATGCCGATCTCCCAGACCTCGTCCCAGGAGAGCTGAACGATCGTCGCCCCGAAACGGCGAATCGCGGCGAGCTTCGTCGCCGGCGCGGTGTCCGGGACAATCGCGGTGCACGGGATCCCGAGACGCCGCGCATGCCACGCGAGGGCCTGGGCCATGTTGCCCGCGCTGCACGTGAACACGCCGTGGCTTCGTTGTTCCGGAGTCAACAGGGCGATCGAATTCCCTGCGCCCCGGACTTTGAAGGACCCAGTCGGTTGCAGGTTCTCCAGCTTCAGGTAGATCTCTGCAGGCGCATCGTCGACATTCAAGCGGACGAGCGGGGTCCGGACGACCAGGCCTTCGATCCGTTTGCGCGCGGACTCGATCGCCGCGAGGTCGAGGCGGTTCAACCCAATCCTCCATCAGCCGGGGACGGAAGGTCCGGCGGAGGATGACGACAAGGCGAACAGGTATCCTCCGAAGGCCAGGCCCCAGACGAGGATCGGCCAGACGATCATTCGCTCCATCCCGCCGGGACCGAGTCCCGCGTACGTCTTCGAGATGTACAGACCTAGGGCGATCAGGGAGAGGACGCCAAGGATGACGGAGATATATTGGAAAGGCGGCCGGACCACGCGCATCGCCAGGATCGCGGAGAGGGCGATGAACACGAACGTCCAGAGCGAGACGAGCGGGTGAAGGACTCCGAAATCCTCCGTGAAGACGCCGACGGCGATCGCTCCAACGCCCGCGAGGGCGACGACAATCGATAGGATTCGATCTCGGAACGCGCGAAGCAGGAACCATGCGGTCGCGAGGACGACGAGGCCGACGACGATGATCGACGGGTCAAAAATCAGGGCGGCGGGTCCGACCCCGAGATCGCTGATGTAGTTCTGCGACACGCTGTAATTCGGATACACGGACTCCGCAACGGTGAGGCCGATGACCGCGAACTGCGCGATCCCTACGAACAGAAGCAAGCCCGCCCACTGACGGTCGTCGAGGCGCATGAGTCGGCGACGCGAATCCGGGACCATAAGGATTCCGACCGGCGGACCGAGCACTTCTTAGCAAACCGGCGCCTAGGCCGGCCGGGACGTGCATGGACCCGCCGATCCGAGTCATTTGGTACACCGACCCGCACAACATCTGGTGTTGGGGCTTCGAGCCGACGATCCGCCGCCTCGAGGTGCGCTATCCGGACACGGTCGAGATCGAGACGCGCCAGGGCGGGCTCTTCGAGGATTTCAGCCCCGTCCGGGAGCAGTGGGCGCGCATGTCTGGCGGCCGCTGGAAAGACTCCGTGCGCGCGTTCTTCGAGGCGGTCTCGAGCCAGCACCGCATGCCCATGGCGGCGGACGCGATGATCGACTCATCCGACGACTTCGATTCGACGTGGCCGGCGTGCATCGCGGTGAAAGCCGCGGACCTCCAGGGAGCCGACCAAGGCTGGCGGTACCTCCGTCGCCTACGAGAGGCGTGGTGCCTCGACGGACGAGGGATTCACCGGAAAGACGTCCAAGCAACGGTCGCAAAGGAGACCGGCCTGAACGTCGACGCATTTGCGCGGGCCCTGGAAGACGGTTCAGCGAGCGACGCGTTCCAACGAGATCGCGACGAATGCCAGGCGCTCGGGATCAGCGGCTTCCCCACGTTCGTGGTCCGTCGCGGGGACGAAACGCGCCATGTGGACGGCTGGAGGCCATGGGACGGGTTCGAGGAAATCCTGCGGGACGTGTACCCTGATCTTGAAGCCGCGCCCCTCAACGTCAATGAGGACACCGCGATGGGGCTCCTTCAGCGGTATGGAAGTCTGGCCACCTGCGAACTCGCGGCGATCCTCGGGACGACAGACGATGACGCCGAAATCCTATTGGAGGAGCTCGAAGGCCACGACGACGTCGTGCGTCGTCCCGTCGGGCGCGGACTCATGTGGGACCTGCCGAGGGCCCGACACGCGACCTCGAAAGCGGACATCGCGAGTCGGACGCCTACCTGATCGCGTTCGCCCCCGATGGGAAGAACGGTAACGGCAGAGGCGGCTCGAACACGATCAAGAACACGCGGAGCGCGAGGGATTCCTTCGGAAGGATCCGCGAAGCCTGCGTCTCCCGAATTGGGATGAACTCCAGCTGAATTTGCTCACTGCCGTGAAACAAGAAAAAGGATGAAAGGGGAGAAGTCCTCAGAAGGACTTCAGGAGCCCCCACATGGCGCCCGCGAAGACGAGCAGGCCCGTCACGAGGCCGACCGTCCCGCCTGCCACAGCGAGCAGGGCCACGCCCGCGATCGCCGCGACGACGGCCCCGTTCCGCAGGTTCGCTCGCATCACCTTGTACCCGATCAGGGCCAGGGCGCCGAAGGCGACGAGCAACAGGCCCCGGACCCACGAGACGCCGAGCACCCGCTCCGCCACGACATCGGCAACGAAGGCCACGGCACCGGCGAAGACCGCGAGCGCCCCGCCGAGGACGATCGGCAGTTGGTACGCCGGCATCCGCCCCAGCGCGCGCCACGAGGATGCGGCCCGCGCCGGCCACGATCGGATTTCGGTTGCTGCCATGTTGTTTCACCTCGCACCGCCGCAAGGCCGAGGCTACTTGACCGTGTTGGGACGTTCATCGAACCGCTCGAACGCTCTCTAGAACATGATGTCGCTCGCACGGTGAACATAGATTCAGATACGATGGGCCGCCGCCGCCACGCTCTTATACCTCCGGATTGCCATCGAGCCCTATCGTTTCGAACGGGAAGTCCGGGGGAGAGGGGGCCATCGGTCTGGAACGGCCGACATTCGTCGAGCGTGCGATTGCCGCGATCCCGCTCCCGTATCTCGTGACGTGCACGATCGTCGCCCTCCTGGTGACCGGGCCGGGCTATTTCCTCGCGCGTCTGATCGAGACCGGCGGGGATTGGAATCAAACCGTTGCGGCGATCTTCGGTGACGCCTTCGCACTCCCCCTCTGGCGATCCGTCCCGCTGATCATCCTGTCGGTCGGATTCGAGTTGTACTTGCTGTGGCTCGTGCGACATTCGCGACTTCACATCGCTCGCTACGCGAAGGAGATCGCTCCATTGTTGCCCGGAGGAGATGCGGATGTCCGTCGAATCTTCGGCCACCTCTACTGGCGGCTCCCCGTGATCGGGCTCGCGGCCGCCTTCGGCCTGTTCTTCTTTGTGTTGCTGCTCGAACCGCTTCCGCCCGCCTTCGGAGTCTTGGATTTCTTGATTCTGGGCGTGAATCTGGTGTTCCTGCCGTTCGTGGATGCGCAGGTGATCTGGAACTACGCTGCGACCATCTGGGGCGTCCATCGAATCGGACGACAGGCGCTCCGTCTCCGACCCCCCTTCGAAGATCCGATGCTTGGGCTTCGCCCTCTTGGATCGCTCTCGCTGGGAGCCACCTTCTACTTCTTCGGGGCGCTCGCAATCATCATCGCGGAGGTGACCCTCAGTCCGGACCCCGTCCGCCCGGCATACCTCGCGTTCCTGATCGTCTTGGTCCTGTTCGGTGCGGGGTTGTTGTTCCTCCCGCTCGTCTCGATCCATCGACTCATGGTGGCGGAGAAGCGTCGTGCGATCGATCACGCGAGCACACGCGCAGGCGGTGTCTACGCGCCGCTCACGGCCGGAAACCCGACCTCGGAACCGAGCCTCCATGAGGTGCGAGACCTGCTCCTCCGCACGCACGGGATTCTTGTCCACCGGGAGGAGGAGCGCCGAATCCAGGCCCTGCCGACGTGGCCGTTCGAGACGCGGGCCATGACCCGCATTGCTGCGATTACCTTGACCGGCGTCGTCGCCGTGCTGGGACGCGCCGCGGTCGACTATTTTCTATTGCGATAGCACGATTCGGCGGTGACCCAAAGTTCAAAGCCCCGAGGCCGGTATGCGGGCCCGGGACCGTTCAATGCGATGCGACTCATGCGGCACGATGAACAAGGACACGTCTCGCTTCTGTCTGTATTGCGGCGCCCCGTTGACCACGATTGGAGCCGAAACCGCGGCCCCCGCGACCGCGCCGCCCGCGCCGCCGCCCTCCGTTCCCCGTGCAAATCCGATCCGGCCGTTGTACATGCCGCGGCCGCGGACGCCCGACTACGTGGGCCTGTTCGGGGTCGCGTTCTTCCTGCTCGTCCTCGGAATCGTGTTCTATCTCAACGGCAATCTGCTCACGGAACTCCGGCGCTGGTGGGATCAGGTCTTGGCGGGGCGAGGCGCGTTCCGCCCTCCGGAGGGCGTCATCGTCAGTGCCGGGCTCTTCTGGGGACTCCTCGGCGTCTCGAACTTCGGGATCGGCTTCCTCCGGTGGTTCTTCACCCGATCTCGGATCCGAACGCTCGGCGCGCTCCTCGCCGGAATCGCGATGGTCCTGTTCTCGTATTTCCTGTACCGATACTCGCTGCGGGACATGAGCGGGTCGTTCGTCGTCGCGCTCGAGGCCGGGGTGATCGCGGTCCTGTTGTTCATCTACATCGGCGCGGGCCTGTACTGGACGACCCCGCGGTACCGGCCGGCCTACGAAGGCGTGTATCGTACGCCGCGGCCATGACGGGAATCAGGGCCGGACGAGGTCGTACGACTCGGGTCCTCCGGGCGGGATGAACTCGCTGCCGCACTCGCAGGTCCAGACGACGCCCGGCCTGCCGCTGATCTCGACTCGCGTGATGCTGTAGTCGAAGCCGCACTGTTCACACGAGAGCACGACCGCGGGGGGATCGGGTTGGTGGCGCACCACGGGCGGCTGGGGGTGGACGACCGGTGGCCCCGGCGGTTCCGGCTTCTGGAAAAACCATTCCTTCAATCGCGCCAACCGACGAATGCCTCGCGGACTGTTGACCGCCGACGCCGGCGACGGCGCCTTCGGCTTTGCCCCTGAGCCCCCTTCTGGACCGTTCACCATCGGTCCTCCGCCTCCCCGCACAGGTATTCGGTTCCTGAGGCATAAAGGTCGCTGAATCAGTGTGAATTGTTTCTCTTCCGATAATGAGGACGCATGCGCCGATGTGATGCCACCCGTTGTTCGCGGGACCTACCAGGGGAGGCCGATCGCTCCCGCCAGGAAGCGGTTCAGCGGGTCCATCGACACGCACGCCTCGATGAAGGAGTCGAGGAACTCCGGGCTCGTGAGCTGGTTGTCGCGGAAGCTTCGACTCGAGACGAAGTCCTTTCGCCGCAGGTCCTGGATCAGCGGATGATTCGGGTCGTAGCCGGGCGGAGGCCGCTTGAGCGAGTCGCCCTCGACTGAGACGCGGCTTCGGAGGACCTTCTTCCACGTGTCCGGCTCCTCGACAATCCGATCGCGGATCTTCTTCAGGGTCGGCGCGTCGGGATGCCAGACGCCGGAGTGGGCCATGGTCTCGCCGGAGGACATGTGGAGATAGTAGCCGGGCGCCATCTCCTCCGGCCCGGGCGCCTTCGCGTGCCAGAAGTGGATCCCGACCTCCGTCTTGTACGGGCTCTTGTCCGGCGAGAATCGAATGTCGCGGTAGATGCGGGACAGCGATCCGCCAAACGGCTTCGCGTCCGCGACGATGTAGGAGCTGATCTTTTGCAGGCGCGATCCGGCGTCGCGGACGAATTGCAGGCTCGGCTCCTGCACGGCCTTCTCGTAGCGTTCCTTGTTCTTCGTGAACCACTCTTTGTTGTTGTTCTTCGCCAGGTCCCTGAAGAACGCGAAGAACTCCGGGGTGAAGTATTTCGATTTCTCGGCCACCGTTTCGGACCTCCTCTCCCTCAATATCGCGTCTCACCGGTTGAACATTGGCGCGAAGGGCCGGGCATCGAAGACCGCACGAACCGATGCGATCTTTTCGCCGCGGACATGATACCACTCGCAGCTGAACGCGGTCCCGGCAGGCGTGTTCGTCACCATGTCGTACAACAGGCATACGTCGTCGCCATCGACGAACGTCTTCCTCGGCTCCACCCGTGCGATGATGGCGTGGAGCTTTCCCAGCGCCTCCAAGTACGGCTCCGGCTTATTGAACGACTCGAACGGACCGACGAACGAAACGTCGTGCATGTACCGCCGCGCGCTCGCAAAGTCAGCCTTCCCCAATGCTCTCTGATACGCCATCACAATCTCTTTCGCATTCGCCATTCACTCACGCTCCGTCGGCAGCGCGGGAGCGTCTTGCCATGCCGCGAGGATCGGACCTCCGGGCGCGCGGAACCAGAAGAAGCTCCCCATGCCCGGGACGTCCACGCGCGGAAGGACAATCTCGCCACCCGCCCGCTCGACTTTCTTTCGCGCCGCATCGAGGTCGTTGACACGCACGTAGCTCGTGCTCCCCGGGGGCTCCTTCGCCTGCGTCGGCCGGATTCCGCCTTCCCCGCCGCCCGGCGTTCGGAACGACAGGTACTCGCCCATCGGGAACTTGACGGACTCGAACTGCCAGCCGAAGACCTTCTCCAAGAACTTCCGCGTCGCGGCGGGTTCCGTGCTCGAGAACTCGGAGAAGGCCATCGACCCGTCCCGATCCGATTGCCCTGAACTCGTCTTCCGTGCCATCGTCAACTCACTCGCGGACGCGCAAGGTGATATCCATTAGATAGTATATACGGGCGGTAGGGGCCGAACGGATAGTGGCGCGAAAGCGGACTCATGCGGGGGAGGACGAGCGGAGGATCTATCCGCTCCTGGCGTACCAGGCCGACCCGATCCGGGAGAGCGTCAGGTGGCTGGGGCGCAAGTGGACGCTGCTCATCCTGCGCGACATGGCGTTCCTGAAGCTGACTCGGTTCGGCCAGATCCTTCGGAACAATCCGGGGCTCACGCCGCGGGTCCTCGCCCGCCGACTCCGACAGATGCAGGAGGAAGGCCTCGTGGAACGCAGCGTGACCGACGAAAAGGTCGCGTATCGCCTGACCTCGCGAGGCGAAGACGCGGTGTTCATTTTGCTGGCCTTTCTCCGCTATGGAATTCGGCACCACTTGCCGCCGCAAGCCGCCCGAGACGCCGACGCGGAATCGTAGAGGTCGACTCTGGAACAGCCGACCGTCAAGAAAGAACCGGGCTCAGGCGGTGGGCCGGAACTTGTATCCGTAGTGGATGACGCCGGCCTCGCCTTCCTGGCCGAGCTTCCGGAACGTGGCCTGGACCTTCATCCCGATCTTCACGTTCTCCGGCTTGACGTCGATCAGCTGCGAAGTGAGGCGGACCCCCTCATCCATCTGGATGATCGCCATCACATACGGCTTCTGCATCTCGAACTGGGCCGGCGCATCATGGATGACCGTGTACGTCACGACCGCGCCTTTGCCCTTGAGATGCACTCGTTCCATCTTCCCGACGGATCGGCGGCCGCACGTCGGGCACACCGCCCTCGGAGGAAAGTCGACCTTGCCGCAGCTCCCGCACTTCGTGCCAATCAGGTTGTACCGGCTCTGAATCTCCCGCCAGAAGCGAGGGATGGCCATCTCAGTCCCCCCGCTCGAAGATGTGGACGACCGCGGTTGCATCGGTGCCGCCCAGGGTGTGCGTCAGCCCGCGGCGCGCTCCGACGACCTGGCGCTTCCCGGCCTGCCCGCGAAGCTGCCTCACGATCTCGACCGCTTGCGCAACTCCGGTGGCGCCGACCGGTTGGCCGCGGGCCTTCAGG
>WNGH01004842.1_pt1 | contig 12832 bp, 9 predicted proteins | sample 5400631 | NCBI WGS metagenome assembly WNGH01 (sample SAMN13153373, study PRJNA577476) | soil metagenome | isolation source: 115 cm soil or saprolite under Garry oak tree replicate 1 | place: USA:California | collected 2016-06-15
GCTGCTGACGAACGATTGGTTCTCGATTGGTAGAGTTGAATGATCTTCGCGTATCGGCGGCAAGTTCGATCCCGAGCGCTTTGGAATCGAGCGCAATGTCGGCGGGGTTATCGTCTGCGCGAGAGCAACCGTCGCGATCGCCGTGAGCCTCGCATTGACCAAGGGCGGACATTTTCCTTAGTCTGAGCAGGAAACCCGCCCTCACGCCGGGTGCTTCAACGGCTGTCTGTCTGGCTGAAGTCAGAGGGGAGTCGGGGGGGAGACTGAAAAGAGACTAGAAAAAGCTAAGTTCCTGAAATGCGGGCGTAGTTCAGTGGTAGAACGACAGCTTCCCAAGCCATTTTGGCCGTAAATAGTTGATGTTGCTGGATAATCAATTTTTAGCAGTAAGTTTCGCGAGCTATAAGTTCCTAATTGAATTGCCATTATGCGTGCCAGCTGGCAATTCGCTCTGAACACTGGCTCGCCTAATCTGATCAGACGTGGGGTTTTCGTCATCCATTTCCAAGTCCGATATGCCACGACTGAGATTTCCCGCGACGGCTCTTCAAGTTCCGCTTGCGATAGCTAAGCGGAAATGTCCCGGACAGCGCCGGAAGACCGAGTTTGACCCAACTCGGACATCGCCTGCGTGGCGAGCCGAATCTGGAAAATCGATTCCTTCTTTCGTACCCAGCCAGTTCCAATGTGCTAGTTTGAGGCGAGCGACGGGTTGTCTCTAGACTTGGACAGGGCGTGGGGCATGCAGCGACGCGATTTCATCATGGCACTCGGTTTAGCTGCGGTTTGGCCGCTTGCTGTGCAGGCGCAGCAGCCCAAGAAGGTGCCCCGAATCGGCTTCCTGACGACTGGGTCGCTTGAACTTCCTGAGACGCGCACCACCCTCAACGCCTTCCGTCAAGGACTACGCGAACTCGGCTATTTCGATGGTCAGAACATCGTCATAGAGGTCCGAGCGGCGGACTCGAAAATCGAACGGTTTCCGGTTCTGGCCAGCGAACTGGTCGGTCTCAAGGTCGATGTCATCGTCGCATCGAACTCGCTCTCCGGCCGCGCTGCACAGCAAGCGACCACCACGATCCCCATTGTTGTCCCGGTTATGGGCGATCCAGTTGCAGACGGGCTCGTCGCCAACCTCGCGCGACCGGGCGGGAATATTACGGGGTTAACCTTCCTTGGCCCGCAGCTGGTTCCCAAGCGTTTAGCCTTGCTCAAAGAGGCGCTCCCCTCGGCTTCCCAAGTGGCGGCCCTCTGGCATCCCCGCGCATATGGCGAGCGCACGATGGATGACATGATGAAGGAGACAGAGGCCGCAGGACTGACTCTAGGGCTGCACCTTCGATTTGTTGCTGTGCAGGGTCCCGATGAGTTGGATCAGGCATTCTCCACGATAGCCGCAGAGCGTACTGATGCCGTTATGGTATTTCCAAGCCCAATGCTCTTCACTGAGCGAAGACGCATTGTGGATCTCGCCGGAAAGCTCCGGTTGCCCTTAATATCCATGGGCAAGGAATTTGTTGAACTCGGTGGGTTCATGTCTTATGGAGCGGACATTACTGATTTCATCCGGCGTGGGGCCACCTACGTGGACAAAATCCTTAAAGGTGCCAAGCCCGCGGACCTCCCGGTTGAGCAACCGACCAAGTTTGAACTATTCATCAACCTCAGGACTGCGAAGGAGCTTGGCATCGAGATTCCAGCTACGCTGCTGGCCCGTGCCGACGAGGTGATTGAATAAGACTGAATTTGCTGCAGTGCTTGAGTCGGCTTGTGGCACGACTCGGACTTGCCGGGATGTCCGCTTTCCAGTCGCTATCGGGTGCTAAGCGGACTTTGAGCAAAGACTGGCCGGCGTCCGTCCGCCTGAAGCAAACAGATCACGTTCCAGATCGCGGCGCTGACCGCGCCGTCATCGTACTTGGCCCGCACCATCGCAAGGCCAAGCACAGCACTAATCCTGGGACGCAAGGCGGCCAGAACCTGGTCTCTCCGTGAAAGCGGTCTTGCCGGATCGGCAGCCCCGGTCCGGCCAGTGGCGCTACGGCCGCACTTTGTACACGACGTCGTGCTCGCGCGCGTGCTGGACCACCTTTAGGCCGAAATCCTCGTTCGGCCCCACTTCGGTCGCCGGCGCATGATTAACCTCGAGGGACTCGACCTTCTGGCTGAAATCGGTGGTGTGTCCGCGGATGTGGATCACATCGCCAACGCGCAACGTACCGGACTCGAGCCGCAGGGTCGCGACTGATAGGTGGCTGTAATAGTGGGTCACAACGCCGATACGCTCCCCCGGCGGAGCGGGTTGCGCGGGCAGGCTCGGCATCGGTCTGGCTGCCACGGACTGTGCCGGCGGGCGGGCGGGCGTCGGCTTGACCGCGGCCTTCGCGGTCGGCCTGGCTTTCTTGGGTGATGCTCGCCGGACCGGCGCCTTCTTCGCCGGCTTTCTTCTGATTGTCCTGGGTTTTCTGACCGTCGTGGTCTTTCTGCGCGTGGCCGCCTTGGTGACGCGGGTTTTCTTGCGCTTTGCCTTGGTTTTGCCTTTGGCTTTCTGTCTTGTCGCCATTACAGCCTCCGAATTAGAGTGACGCTGACTGGATGTTGCGCGGCAGCGCAAGGATTATCTAATCTAGTCGCCTCGCGGGGCATCGCCAAATTGTCCGTTGTTGCCACGACTGAGGCATCGCGCGACGAGCTGTCGAATTCCGCTGTCGACGGCTAAGCGAGAGTGTCGCGGATAGCGCTCGAGGACCGGGTTTGATCCATTGCGGACCTCGCGTCGTCCGGTTGCCGACCAACAGGGAAAGCGAACGGCCCTATCACGCGATGGCCAAGGGGATTGCAGGCGGAATCCTGACCCGAGCGGTGCGAAACCGCCCCAACCGAACCTGGGTCGAGGCGCGCAATCGTGTCGAAAGGTCTAAGTCGCAGTGACCATTTGGTATTAGTCTAAAGTGGTAGGGCTCCAACGGTCTCGCGCTTACGGCAATCGTCTTACGCCTAAAGTCGTAGAACCCACGAGCAGCGGAGTACCACTGGGCGTGAATATGGAGCATGCGCAATAGGATGATGGTCGCCCGATGCTTCGCATGGGGGCCGCGCTTTAAGGGAAAACCGCTGGGCGCGAACGCGCCGAAGCATACATTCCCGCCCCAGCGGGCGAAACGATGGTTCTGAATTTGATCTAGATCAGAGTTGGTGGGAGAATAAGCTGGTCTCTTGCGCGGTCATCGATTGTTGAGACTATGGCGCTAGGGGGCGCCCAGCCATGAGCACAACCGATCCGATTCATGCCATTGCCGCAAGGCGGTGGGCGATCGCTCTCACGCTTTCAGCGCTGATGCTGGCGATCTATCTGGGTTTCATTCTGCTGGTGGCGTTCGGCAGGCCCTTGCTTTCGATCCTGCTGAGCCCGGGGCTCAGCCTCGGCATCCTGTTGGGCGCGCTTACGATCGTCTCCTGCTGGATCCTCTCGATCGTCTACGTGCTGTGGGCAAACCGGGGCTATGACGAGGCCGTCGCCCGGGCCGTCGCCGCAGCCACAGCGGGATCGGGGAGGAAATCATGAGCGCCGGATCGAACCCTCTCGCCATCCTGTTCTTTTTCGTCTTCATCGCGCTGACACTCGTCGTCACCTATTGGGCGGCGCGACGAACCAAGACCACCGAGCATTTCTATGCCGCCGGGCACGGGGTCACCGGATTCCAGAACGGCCTCGCGCTGGCCGGCGACTATATGAGCGCCGCGAGCTTCCTCGGCATCGCCGGACTCGTCGCGCTCAACGGCTTCGACGGCCTGATCTATTCGACCGGGTGGCTGGTCGGCTGGCCGATCATCCTGTTCCTGATCGCGGAGCCACTGCGCAATCTCGGCAAGTACACGTTCAGCGATGTGGTGGCCTATCGGCTGCAGCAGCGGCCGGTCCGGATCGCGGCGGTGATCGGCACCATGGCCGTCGTGCTCACCTATCTGATCGCCCAGATGGTCGGTGCCGGCACCTTGATCAAGCTGTTGTTCAATCTGGACTACACGCTTGCCGTCGTCATCGTCGGCGTCGTCATGATGACGTACGTGCTGTTCGGCGGAATGCTCGCCACGACCTGGGTGCAGATCATCAAGGCCTGCCTGTTGCTTGGCGGGGCCGTGGTCATGGCAATTCTGGTGCTCGCCCAGTTCGGCTTCAGCCCGACGGCGCTGTTCGCCAAGGCCGCCGAGCTCAACGGCAAGCAGGTCCTGGAGCCGGGCACGAAGGTGGTGACCGGCGCGTGGGACGCGATTTCCCTCGGCCTGGCTCTGATGTTCGGGACCGCGGGCCTGCCGCACATCCTGATGCGCTTCTACACCGTCCCGGATGCCAAGCAGGCGCGGATCTCCGTGGTGTGGGCGACGATCTGGATCGGCGCGTTCTACCTGATCACCTTCGTTCTCGGCTTCGGCGCCATGGTGCTGGTCGGGATGAAGCAGATCGTCGGTGTCGGCGGCGGCGGCAACATGGCAGCCCCGCTGCTGGCCAATGCGGTGGGCGGTGCGGCCTTCTTCGGCTTCATCTGCGCGGTCGCGTTTGCCACCATCCTGGCGGTCGTGGCCGGGCTCACCTTGTCGGGTGCGGCCGCGCTCTCACACGACTTCTGGGTCAATGTCGTCAAGGGCGGGCACGCGTCGGAACAAGAGCAGCTGCGGGTCGCACGGATCGCGGCCGTCATCCTCGGCATCTGCGCGATTCTGCTGGGGATCATCTTCCAGGGCCAGAACATCGCCTACATGGTCGGCCTCACGTTCTCGATTGCGGCCTCGGCGAACTTTCCCGCGTTGGTGATGGCCATCTTCTGGCGCCGCTTCACCACGTGGGGCGCGGTGACCGCGATCGTTCTCGGTACCGTCTCGACCCTGGTGCTGCTCTATTGCGGCCCCACGATCCAGGTCGACATCCTCAAGCACGACCTAGCCGAGGTGTCGAAGCAGTGGTGGTACTTCCCGCTCAAGAACCCCTGCCTGATCACCATGACGCTGTCGTTCCTGTCGGGCATCGTGGTCTCGCTGCTCAAGCCGGAACCGGCGGCGGAAGCAGGGTTCGCCGAGGTGGAGCGTCGCGCCATCCTGGGAGCGATACCCGATCTCGGACCGGCGGCGGCCAAGGCTGCTCCGGCGGAGTGATCGAGGCGTTCGCATTTGCTGCCCGGGCCGAGCATCGTTTGGCCCGGGCAGCAGCGTTTTCCGATCAGCCGCGCCGCATCTTCGCCGTGGTACGCTCTCGAGGCCGGTGCTGGCGGCAGCATCAATCTCTCGGGGCGGGTTTGCATGAGCGAGTGGCTGCGGCGTTTGACTCGTCCGATCGGGGACTTGGTCGAGCGGCGAGCCGTCACCGGCTCCGAGACCGAGCCGCTGTTCGGCCTCGTGGCCCGCATGCGCGAGGCGGGCGAGTCGGCGGCCCTGATCATGGACGCGCGCGGCCGGATCGCGGGAGTTCTCACCGCAGAGGATCTCCTCGAGCGCGCCTTGTTCATGGTCGAGCCGGACCAGCCGGTGAGCGCGGCATTGCGCCGCCGCGTGCCGTCGCTGCACGAGCACGATCGCGTCTACCGGGCGCTCGCCGAGATGCGGCGACAGCGGCGCAATTGCCTTCCCGTCGTGGATGCGGCGGGCAGGCCGATCGGCCTCCTCCGCCTGGAAGCGGTGCTCGGCGCGGGATTTGACGGGCTGCTGGGTGAGCTCGATCCCGCGGTGACGAGCGAGAGCCGGCCGCCCTCGCCGGACGCGAGAGCCGCCCAGGCGAGTCTGGCTGCAGCGCTGTTGGCGGCGGGCGAGCCTGCGATGGAAGTGATCGCGCTCGTCAACGCGCTCAACGACGACGTTACGGCGGCGGTCCTGCGTCAGGCGCTGGCAAGCATGGCGGAAGCGGGCTGGGGCGAGCCACCGGTATCCTTCGCCGCCCTGGTGATGGGCTCGGCCGGCCGCGGCGAGAGCCTGCTTCACCCGGACCAGGACAACGGCTTCATTCTGGCCGATCACGCCGGTTCCGAGCAGGAGAGCGTCGAGCGCTTCTTCGTCGAACTGGCGCAGCGGTTCACGCGCGGGCTCGAGCAGGCGGGCTTTCCTTTGTGCGAGGGGAACGTCATGGCGACCAACCCGCTTTGGCGCAAGCCGCTGGCGCACTGGCAGGCGCAGGTGAACGGCTGGGTGCGTGCGCGAGGCAACCAGGAAATCATGTTCACGGACATCTTCTTCGACTTCAGGGCCATCTTCGGTTCGCCCGAGCTCGCGACCGCGCTGCGCCGACACGTTACCACGGCAGCACGCGATAACCTGCCGTTCCTCGCACAGATCTCCTGGCTGCAGCACGACCGCACCAGCAGTGTCGATCTGTTCGGGCAATTGATCGCCAAGGACGGACCCGAGAAGGACGCCATCGATATCAAGCTGCGCGGGACCAAACCGCTGGTCGAGATCGTGCGCCTGCTGGCGCTCAAGAACGGAGTCGAGGCGACCGGAACCCCCGCCCGCCTCGACGCCCTCGCCGAGGCGGGCGTTCTTGCGGACGAGGATGCCGGCAGGTTGAGCGAGGATGTAGCCTTTCTGCTGGAACTGCTGCTGCGCCACCAGATCGAGCGGATCTCGGCGCGCCGCGCCCCGGCCAATTGCGTCAAGCCGGAATCGCTCGGCCGACCCGAGCGCGATCGTCTCGTGCAAGTATTCCGAGACATCGACCGCTGGCGTCAGCGCCTCGTCGCCGATTATTTCCCCGGACTGGGCTGAGCGTCAGGCCGCGGATGCCGCGGCGGGTTCGCGCGGCAGCCAGACCCGGAAGATCGCGCCGCCGCCCGGCGCGTCCTCGACCCAGGCGCGGCCGCCGAAATGCTCGACGATCATTCGCGAGATCGCGAGCCCGAGGCCGCTCCCCTCCGGCTTCGCGGTAAGCGTGTCGCCGACCTGGCGGAAGCGCTCGAAAATCGCCTCGCGATCGTGCGGCGCGATCCCGGGCCCATTGTCGCCGATGGAGAGGCTGACGCCGTCCGTATCGGCTTGGACGGTCAGCGTCACCAGCCCGGCGTCTCGCGGCGAGAATTTCACGGCATTGGACAGCAGATTGACGACGACCTGGAACAGTCGATCGCGATCGGCGATGGTGGCCGGCACGCTGTCCGGCAGCTCGATTTTCAGCTCGACGCTCTTGTCGCGGAACAATTGGCCGAGCGCGGTCGCTGCTTCGCGCGCCACTTCGCTCGCGCTCACCCGCTGCATGTGCCACTCGAGCTTGCCCGCCTCGATCTTGGCGAGGTCGAGCATGTCGTTGATCAGCCGCGTAAGCCGCTCGCTCTCGGTGACGATGATCCGCAGGAACTCCTGCCGTTGGTGCTGCTCGAGGGCCGGGTTGTCGAGCAAGATCTCGGAAAACGAGCGGATCGAGGTGAGCGGCGTGCGCAACTCGTGGCTCACGGTGGAAACGAAGTCGTCCTTGAGCCGATCGAGCTCGCGGAGCCGCTCGTTCGCGCGCCGCAGTTCCGCGGTGGTGGCCTCGAGCGTGCGCGACTGCTGCTCGAGGCGGCGGCTGTATTCGATCGCCTGCGAGGTCTCGTCGAGAATGCGCATCACTTCCTCGGTGCCGATCGGCTCCTCGTGCACCACCGAGGCAACCATGACGCGCGCCGACGCGCTGCCGATGGCGCCGGCGAGCAGCCGCTCGGCGAGCCTCACGGTCTCGGCATCGGCGGCGAGCGCCGCGGGATCCCGGCCGCGCCCTCGCGCCTCCGCCGCGAAGGCTTCGCGCGTCTGTGCTTCGCCGAGGAAACGGCCGACCAGCTGGACGAGGTCGGCGACTTGCGCGGTGCCGCGCCAGAGCCGGCCTTCCTCGTGTCCGGCGCCGCGCCAATAGTCGACGAACAGCGCGGCCTGGCTGCGCTCGAGCGCCGATTGGTCGACGAACAGCGACGCGCCGACGATGCCGGCGATGTTCAACAGCATCGACCAGAACAGGCCATGCGTGACCGGGTCGAGCCCGTCGAGCCCGAATAGGGCCGAAGGACGCAGCAGGGAAAAACCGAGCGCGCCTTGTTCGAACAGCTCGCGCGGCAACCAGCCCGCCGACGCGAACGAGGGAAGCAGCAGCGTATAGGCCCAAACCAGGAATCCCGCGCTGATGCCGATCAAGACCCCGAGCCGGCTCGCGCGCTTCCAGAACAGCCCCAGCACGATGGCGGGAAAGAATTGCGCGACCGCCGCAAAGGAAACGAGCCCGATCGACACCAGGCCGTAGCTCTCACGCACGATCCGCACATAGGCGAAGCCGAGCAGGACGACGAGCGCGATGGCGGCGCGCCTTATGCCGAGCAGGACCGGACGCGTATCCGGGCCGAGCCACCCTAGGCGGAGCAGCATGGGAACCGCGAGGTCGTTGCAGATCATGGTGCTGAGCGCCACGGTCTCGACGATAACCATGCTGGCCGCGGCGGAAAGCCCGCCGAGAAACGCCAGCAGGGCGAGGCCGCCATATCCGGAGCCGAGCGGCAGCGCCAGCATGAGCGTGTCCGGATCGGTGCCGGCCGGCACGCTCAGCAGCCCGGCCAGCGCGATCGGCACCACGAACAAATTGATGGCGATGAGATAGGCCGGGAACAGCCACAGCGCCCGGTCGAGGTGCCGCGGGTCCACGTTCTCGACGACCATGACCTGGAATTGCCGCGGCAGGCAGACGATCGCCGCCATGGCCAGGAAGGTCAGGGCGATCCAGTCGATGCCGGCGGACGCCCCTGAGAAGTCGAACAGCTGCGAGAGCTCCGGCCGGGCCGCGGCGCGGGCGAAAATGTCGCCGAAGCCGTCGAACAGCACGAGGCCGGCGAACAGACCCACGGCCACGAAGCTGACAAGCTTCACGATCGACTCGAAGGCGATAGCGGCCACAATGCCTTCGTGGCGCTCGCTCGCGTCGATCTTGCGGGTGCCGAACAGAATGGCGAACAGCGCGAGCACGCCCGCCACCCACAGCTCGGTGTTGCGCAGCACGCTCGTCCCATCGACGGCGTCCGTGCCGAAGCTCCCCTGGTGCTCGAGCAGCACTTTCAGGCTCGTCGACACGGCCTTGAGCTGCAGCGCGATGTACGGAACGCTGCCGATCACCGCGATGATGGTGACGAGTCCGGCGACCGCTCCGCTCTTTCCGAACCGGGAAGCGAGCAGGTCCGCGATCGAAGTGATGCGATGCGCTTTCGAGACCCGCAGGATCCGCCTCAGCAGCACCCAGCCCAGGCAAAACACCAAGGTGGGTCCGAGATAGATCGGCAGGAAGTCGAGACCGCGGCTCGCGGCGCGGCCGACGCTGCCGTAGAAGGTCCAGGAGGTGCAGTAGACCGCGAGCGAGAGCGCGTAGACCACGCTCGAGTCGATCAGGCTGCGCCCCGCGGCGGCGCGGCGGTCGCCGAAGCTGGCGATGGCGAACAGCAGCGCCATGTAGGCGGCCGCGGCCAGGAGCAGAAGGACGCCGCCGGCCAGCATGGCTCAGTCGTCCTCGAACGGGGATCGCATTCTCCGGCGTTCCACGGTGAGCGCGACCATCCCGGTGAGCGCCGCCCAGGCACAGAACAAATATACGAACAGCAGCGGCCAGCCGAACAGCGTCGTGCCCGCGAACAGCCGCAGCACCGGCGGATTGAACAGGACGAGGCCCAGAGCAAAGAGCCCGACGAGCCGATCCCTACGACGCGCTTCCCGCGGCATGGCGTTCAAACCCGTGTTGATGCGCTCGTAGTCGCCCCGCCATGTCGGTTGCGGCGATGAGCTGGCCGAGGCGGGTGATGCCGAGTTCCTCGCAACGATCCAGCAAGCGTAGCAGGATCGCCGCCGTAAGTAAGGAATCCCGGACCGCGCTGTGCCGGCCGACGACGTCGAGTCCCAGCCGCGCGGCGATGGCGTCGAGCGCATGGTCCGCCTCGGTCGGATCGAGATGGGCCGAAAGCAGCAGGGTGTCCACGACCGGCTGCTCGAAAGACAAGGCGCCGGCGGCGCGCTGGAGAAATGTGATGTCGAACGCGGCGTTGTGGGCGACCAGCACCGCGTCGGCCGCGAAGCGGTGGAACGCGGGTAGCACCATGGCGAACGGCGGTTTGTCGCGCACCATCTCGTCGGTGATGCCGTGGAAACGAATGGAGGCTTCGGGAATCGGCCGGCCCGGATTGACCACGCGCTCGAACGTCTCCGTCGTGAGGATGCGGCCGTTCACGATGCGCACCCCGGCGATCGACACCACTTCGTCGCCTTCCGCCGGCCTGAGCCCGGTGGTCTCCAGATCGAAGACCACGTAGGTGAGCTGCTTGAGCGGGCGCTCGGCGAAGCGGCCGGTCGGCACCGGGTGGCGCAACAGATCGAAGTCATAGAATTCCGGCCGCTGCGGCCGGAGCGGACGTTCGCGCGGCGCTCCGGCCTGGGCCGACGCCAACGGAATCCGCAGCCTGGCCATGCCGGACCCAGCCGGCTGGCTCCAGGCGTCGCTGCCGTGGCGGCGCAGCACGGCCTGCCCGGTGAGCGGCCCGAGCCCGCCGATGAGCGGCCGGTTGAGCCAGGACTCCAGCTGTGGCGCGGGGATCGGTTCTCCCCGCCAGATCAGATCGAGATAGATGCGGTTCTCGCTGCGGGAGACCGCGACGTCGAACGCCTCGGCGCCGGTCGCGGCATGCAGCTGGCGGAGCTGCAGCTCGAGCAGGACCAGGAGCGACAAGCTGTCGCCGTAGAGCCAGTCCGGAAGTCCTGTCGCCGTGAGTTGCAGCGGCGCGCCCACCAGGCGGCGGGTCAGCGAAGCGATCAGGTCGTTGGAATGGATCTCGGCCATCATCCATCGGCCGCCGCCGAGCTCGCGGTAGCCACGGGCGAGCGCCTCCAGCTGATTGCTGAGCGCCATGCTTTCGTCCAGTACGACCTTTTGGAATGCAGCGCGCTGGGCGTCCGGCAGATCGGGATTCTGCGAAAGCATCTCCGCCGCGGCGCGCAGGTTCGCGATCGGCGCGCGCAGTCCTTGCGTCGCGAGTTCGAGGAGATCGTCGCGCTTGGCCAGCGCCGTCTCCTCCTCACCGAGCTCGGCGAAGCTCAGCACATAGCCGTTCGGCGCGGCCTTGACGTCGAGCACGACGCCGAGCCTGGCGCCGAGCAGGCGTTCGCCGCCGGCTGCCCCGCACATGAAACGCGGCCCCGGCGCTGCCCAGCCGCCCTCGAGACGCTGCATTTGCCGCTCGAGCGCATGCAGCACCGGCTCGCGCGCCAGAAACGGGAAAAGCGACCGGCCCAGCCCGAAGCTCTGGGTGCCGCCCAGCAAGTCGGCCGCGACCTGATTGTACAGCAGCACCTGGTGCTGCAAATTGCACACCACGATTCCCTCGGTGAGATCGAGCAGGATAGCTTCGAGCCAGCGTTTTTGCTCCGCGCCCTGATTTTGCGCCTCGGCGAGCGCCTGCGCTCCGTCGGCCTCGGCGCTCATCAGCCGGCCCCGCATCGCCTCAATGTTCTCGGCCAATCCCCCCAGCCAATGCCGCGGGACGAGCCCGAGCCGGTGGCCGGGGTTTTCGCGGGCGATGATCCTCACGTCGAGTGCAACGCGGTCGAGCGGCCGGGCCACGCGGTGCAGCAGCAGCAAGGCGAGAGAGATGAAGACCGCCAACAGCACGCCGCCCGCGATGGCGATCGGGAGGACCGCGGGCTCGCCGAGCGCGAGCGCCAGCGCCGCGAAGCCAGCGGCGAGCAATCCGGCAAACCCGATAAGCAGAGATCCGATCCGTCTGCTTAGCGTTCCGACGCGCCCGCCCGCCACGTTCAACCCCGGGGGCCGAGCATGCGGCGGATGCGCTCGACGAGCTCGCGCGTCGAGAACGGTTTCGTTACGTACTCGTCGGCCCCGAGCGAGAGCCCCTTCTCGCGCTGGATGTCGCCGCCCTTGGCGGTGAGCATGATGATGCGCATGTCGCGCCAGGCCGGATTGGCGCGGATGCCCTGGCAGACGGCGTAGCCGTCGCGGCCGGGGATCATCACGTCGAGCAGCACGAGGTCCGGCGGGTCCTGGGCGATGGCGGCGAGCGCCGCCTCGCCGTCCGAGACGGTGCGCACGCGAAAGCCGGCCTGCTTCAGCAAAAACTCCAGAGAGAGCACGATGTTGGGCTCGTCATCGGCAACGAGGATGGATGCGCTCACAACCCTGCCTCATACGCCCGAGGATCGAGCCTATCATACTCGCACTATCGAACGGATAACCAGCGGCACCTTGACCCAAATCAATAGCGGCATGGCCCAGCGGCGCAGGTCGAATTCATCGTTGACGCCGACGCGACGCGCAAAACCTTCCGGTCTACGGATTCGCCGGGGTGAGCAATAAACTAGAACTCCTCGTAGAATCGCCCTCTTTCCATTCGGGTCCGGCCGAGCAGATCGCGCTCAATGAACACCGCCTATTCAGGATTCGATGGCCAGCATCCGGTTCCATTCCGTACGCGAAGTAACAAACCAGCTGCAAAGTGCAGCCGCTCAGGATATGAAATTTATGTCTGCTAGGCACGAAGCTGCCGTGCCAGCGTCTCCGCCGGATGTCCGGTATTGGGGGCAAACCAGACGTGACGCGGGCGTTCCGCGAAGTCGCAGTTTGACCCCAACCCGACATTCACCGATCGAGCGACATCGCTCCACTAAGTCCCGGGAGCTCAAAATCGAACGATCTCAGCCCCGACCAATTGGCAATCTCCATTCGTTAACGAAGAACGGCTTCCAGCGTCTTTATAACGCGGTGCGTCCGCCCGCGATGTGAGCTTGTTCACATGATACGCCCGATCGGGATGAGGAGTGGACAGGCCTTGCTCACCCGTCATCC
>WNGH01006800.1_pt1 | contig 12830 bp, 14 predicted proteins | sample 5400631 | NCBI WGS metagenome assembly WNGH01 (sample SAMN13153373, study PRJNA577476) | soil metagenome | isolation source: 115 cm soil or saprolite under Garry oak tree replicate 1 | place: USA:California | collected 2016-06-15
GGTCCGGCTGCTGCACCTGGACCTGGACGACCTGGCCAGCGTCCGGCAGTGCGCGAGCGAGTTCGCCGCGCTCAGCGAGCCGCTGCACGTGCTGCTCAACAACGCGGGCGTGGGCGGCGCCCGCGGCCGTACCGCGGACGGCTTCGAGATCCACTTCGGCATCAACCACCTCGGGCACTTCGCGCTGACGCAGGCCCTGGCGCCGCTGCTGCTGGACAGCGCCCCGGCCAGGATCGTGACCGTTGCCAGCGACTCGCACTACCAGGCGAAGGGCATCGACTTCGAGGGATTGCGTAATCGCACGAAGGGCATCACCGGAGTGCCCGAGTACGCGGTCTCCAAGCTCTGCAACGTGCTCTTCGCGGCCGAGCTCGGCCGCCGGCTGGACGGCACCGGCGTGACCGCCTACTCGCTGCACCCTGGCGTGGTCGCGTCGCAGATCTGGCGCCGGGTGCCATGTCCGGCAAGTACTACGACGACTGCCGCCAGACCGAGCCGAGCAAGCTCGTCACACCCGAGCTCGCAGTGCGGCTCTGGGAATACAGCGAGAAGTCGATCTCGCTGTAGGGCGACGCGGGCGCGCCCGCGCTAGCGCCAGTGCTGGAGCGGTACCGGGCCACCGCCGAGGATCGTCCTGATCGCGAACGTGCTGTGCGCCTCGACCACCGACGGGATCGCCAGGATCTCCCCGAGCAGCAACTGCTCGTAACTCGCCAGGTCGGGAACGGCCGCCTCGACCAGGAAGTCGCCGAGGCCGGAGACCAGGTAGCAGGCGACGACCGCCGGGATCGCCAGCAGCCGCTGCTCGATCCGCGACGACGTCTCCTGCGAGTGGCCCTCGACCCGCAGGCCGATGAAGATGGTGAGCCCAAGGCCCGCCCGCACCCGGCTGACCTCGGCGTGGTAGCCGGCGATGATCCCGCCGGCCTCCAGCGCCTTGACCCGCCGCAGGCAGGCCGAGGGCGACAGGCTGACCGCGTCGGCCAGGTCCACGTTGGCGATCCGGCCGTCGCGCTGCAGCCTCGTGACGATGGCACGATCAACGCTGTCCGGTTGATGCTCTGGCATAAAGCCGAGTCTACGGTGCCTTCGGCGCAAGTTCGTTGCGTGCCGAGGCGGTTCTGGCGGCATATTTGCCATCGCGTTCGAGGCCATTTCTGGCAGATTTCAAGCCATGACCAGGCGCTACGCAAACCAGGCGGACTCCCCCAACCTGACGACTGCGCGGGGCGCGGCACTGTACATCGGCGCCCTGCTCGGTCCCGGCCTGCTGCTGCTGCCCGGGCTCGCCGCGGCCGAGGCAGGACCGGCCTCGATCGTGGCCTGGCTGGCACTGCTCGGGCTGTCCGGGCTGTTCGCCGCCGTGTTCTCCGCCCTCGGCCGGCGCTTCCCGCAGGCCGGCGGCGTGATCGGGTACGTCGCCGCCGGGCTCGGCCCGCGGGCGGGCCAGGCAGCCGGGTGGTCCTTCCTGATCGGCGTGGTCGGCGGAGCCCCGATCGTCTGCCTGATCGGAGCGGGCTACGTGACGGGATTGACCGGCGGCGGCCACACGGCCAGGGCCGCGATCGCGGCGGCGCTGCTGCTGGCCGTGCTCGCGCTGGCGGCCGTCGGGCTGCGCGCGAGCACCGGCGCCCAGCTTGTGCTCGTCGGCCTGCTCGTCACGCTGGTGACGGTCGCCGTGGCCGGATCGGCCGGATCGGCCGGCATCGCGCACTGGACCCCGTTCGCGCCGCACGGCTGGCCGTCCGTCGGGCGCGCGGCGACCACCCTGATGCTGTCCTTCGTCGGCTGGGAGGCCGTCGCGCCGCTGACCACCCGCTTCGCGAATCCGCAGCGGCAGCTGCCGCCGGTGATCGCGATCGCGCTGGCGGTCACCACCGCCCTGTACCTCGGCCTGGCCGTCGCGACGATCGGCGTGCTCGGGCCCGGCGCCGCGACATCGGTCCCGCTGGCCGACCTGCTCGGCCGGGCGGTCGGCTCCGCGGGCCCGGGCGTCGCGGCGGTCGCGGCGGTCATCCTGACGATCGGCACGGTGAACGCGTACGTCACCGGCGCCGCGACCATGGCGCGGCAGCTTCTGGCCGACGGTGCCGCCGACGGCGGACGGCCGACGCGAGCGGCGCGGGCGGCGCGGGCGGCGCCCGGTTTCCTCGCGGCGATCGCGGCGGCCGCCGTCTCGGTAATGCTGGCCTACTGCGGCTGGGCCCTCGCGCTCCCGGCAACCATCGCACTGGCGTTCGGCTGGCGGCTGCCGAAGGGCCCAGCCACCGTGATCGCTGGCACCGTGACCGCTGGCACCGCGACCGCTGGCACCGTGCCGGGATGCCCGCGCGCCTACGACGGCGGGTCCGACGGCGCCGGGTCGCTGTCCGCTATACCCCGAATGTCGGGCTCAGCTGACGGCGAGTCGACTGCCGAGGCGACTTCCCACGGATTCCAGACACTGCGGCGCTCGGATTGCGCGTTCTGTGGTGACCCAATCCGTGGGGAGTGCAAGTGCACTCAGCTGCGCTTGGCGACGATCACCTCGTCGTGCACGGTAACCGGCTGCCCGTCGGGGTCACGCGCGCGGCGAGGGCGAGCCTCGCTGACGAGGATCGTCCACCGCGAGGGGTCGAGGCGCTCCGCCACCTCGGCGGCGGTGAAGAACAGCTCGGGCAGCGGCGGACGGGGTGCTGTGGTGTTCAGGTCCCCGGGGCTATGCCCGACGATCAGCAGCGTCCCGCCTTTCGACACCCCGGTCCCGATCCGACCGAAGAAGGCGGCTCTGGGCTCGGCGGGAAGCTGCATGAACTGCGCCGAGACCAGGTCGTAGCGCTGCGGCGGCGGTTCCCAGGAGAGCAGGTCCGCCTGCTGCCAGGTGATCCGCTCCGCCAGTTCGCTGCTCAGCTCCCTGGCATGGGCGGCGCCGCGGTCGAGAGCGACCGTTGAGATATCCACGGCGGTTACCCGCCAGCCGCGCCCGGCCAGCCAGGTGGCGTCAGCCCCCTCCCCGCAGCCGGCATCTAGCGCCGTGCCGACCGGCAGGCCGGCTGCTTCGGCCAGCAACTGCGGATTGGGGTGACCGCTCCACAGCGACCCGCTGGCCTGGTATCGCTGATCCCAGAACGCCTGGCTGAACAGGTCATCACCCGGCGGGGGCCTGTCCCTCGGGTCCGTGCCGGCGGTGGTGCTCGTGCTCGGTCATGGGTCCTCCGGCGGCATCATTTCGCGGCGGCCCCGCAGTTGACAAATCCGCAGAACGGCTCGATGGTCATCGCCTTCGCAACCGACGGAGTTGAACCCAGCGCCTCAGCGGGACGTGTGATCGAAGACGCATGAACTAGCAACGGGCGCGTGCGAGTGTTCCGCGTGCCCGGAGAGAGGTGTGAGATGCGCAAGATCAGCTTGCTGCTTGGCATGGTGGGTGGCGCGGCCCTGGTGAGCGTGGCGGCCGTGCAGGGCGTCGCCGCCTCTCCGGTTCCCGGCCCGCCGACGGTCCTGAAGTTCGACACGATGACGCCGGTCACCGGGCCTTACGTGGGTCCGGCGAACCCGATCAGGGGCGTGCCAGGCGGCGGGCTGCCTTGGGTGCTCACGGCAGCGAACGGGTCACTCAAGCGTGACGGCCATCTCCTGGTGAACGTGAGCGGGCTGGTTCTCGCCGAGCAGTCGCCCGTGCCTACCGCGCTGCAGGGCACGAACCCGTTCGCTGACTTCCGTGCCGTCGTCAGCTGCCAGAGCATCGGCGCCGACGGCACGGCCACGGTCGCCAACGTCAGCACCGGCGACTTCAAGGCCGACGCGGCCGGCGATTCGAACATCAACGCCAGGGTCGACCTCCCCCATCCCTGCATAGCGCCGGTCATCTTCGTTACCGGTCCCACCGGGGTCGGGGTCTGGTTCGCAGCGACCGGAGCCTGAGCCAGATCGATCGCTGACAGGACGCCAGCGCGTGGTGCTCTCTCACCGGCGCGCTGGCTCCTGCCTGGCGCGCGGCTACCGCCGAGACGCCTGCGGGCCCGGCTGCAGCACCCCGTCGATGGTCAGCTCGACTCGCTCGTTGTAAAAGCACATCAAGCCTGCGATTCCCTCGGCCGATGGAATCGGGTTCAGGTAGCTCCAGACGATGTCTTCGTGAGTCTCGTCCCCCACCTGAGCCGACCAATACGACGCCTGGCCCTTGAATGGGCAGGTCGTCTGCCGGTCAGAGGGCCGCAGCAGGTCGGCGCGCACGTCGTCGCGCGGAATGTAGTACCGGGCAGGCAGTCCTGTCTCGTGCAGGACGACTGCCCGGTCGGACTTGGCCAGCCTCTGGCCATCCAGGGTCACCTCGAGGTGGACATCGGCCGGCGTGATCGTGATCTGGTGTCCCGAAGCCATACAGGTGCCAACCGCCAGGCAGCCCGGCCGATTCCCGGCACGGCGCCTTCGGTCGCGTCGGCGGTGCTGTTAGGCGGCGGCGTGCGCTCCGGCCAAGGCAGCCGCGATCGCGCAGCCAGGACGATGTTTGCTGCCATGAGGAGGACACGGAGCCGAGCACTCCGGGCAGCACCCGCTGGACTTGAAGGGGGTGAGACCCGCCCACTGGTGCTTTTCCAGCAGACGGCGAAGCTCGGCGTTCTCGGCCCGCAAGGCAGCCTCTGTTTCTCCCATGGCGCCTCCATTTCAGTTCGCCGCTGCGGAACGCCGCACAGCAGCACCTGTGGCGCTATCAGGCTCGGCCGCCGGTTGGCCGGTGCCGATCGCGCGCGGTCCTGGCCGGTCGGTCGTTCTCGCCGGCAGTCTCACCGTCGAGGGGTGCGAGGGCGGCGGAGAGTTGCTGGCGGGAGGTGATGGCGAGCTTCTGGTAGGCGTGCGTGAGGTGTCCTTCGACGGTCCGGGCGGTGATGAACAGGTCTTGGGCGATGTCGCGGTTGGAGAGACCGGCGGCGGCGAGCTGGGCGACGCGACGCTCGCTGGGCGTCAGCGAGTCCAGCCCGCTGACGGCGAGCCGTCGGGGTCGCCCGCCCGCGGCGACGAGTTCGGCCCGGGTCCGCTCAGTCAGCGCAAGCGCTCCGCAGCGGTGGGCGAGGTCGAGCGCGCGCCGGAGGATCTCACGGCTCTCCGCCCGCTGTCCGGCCCGCCTGTGGGCCGCTCCCAGGTCGGCCAGTGCGCGGGCCCGTTCCAGTCGCGCGCCTGAGCTCTCGAGCACGCGTCCCGCCTGGCGCAGCAGCTCGATGCCGCGCCGTCCGCCCTCTGCGAGGCCGGCCGCGCGCAGCGCTATCCCGAGCGTGCGCGGGCCGTTGTAGACCCTGGCGAGGGCGACCTCCTCGGCCGCGAGGGATCTCGCTTCTGCTCTTGCGCCGAGCGCGAGTTGCGCGAGGGCGGCGTCGGAGCGCCACGGCGCGACCGACGGGGTGGGGGCGCGCAGACGAGCGAAAAGGTCGCCTGCTGCTAGAAGGTCGCCGAGGGCCGCCGCCGGGCGAAGCTCGGCCAGCCGAAGCCGGCCGCGGGCCGCGAGCACCCATCCTGCGTGCAGCATCGCCGGGAACTGCTCGGCGAGACGGTAGCGTTCCTGCGCCGCCTCGGCCGCCTCGAACTCCCCGCGCTCGGCGAGCGTCGCCAGCAGCACGGCGAGAGCGAGGGCGGCGTGGATGCCGGGCGGGCGCGGCCCGGTCTCGAGCGCGACGCGCGCGTCCGCCTCGGCGTCCGCGAGGTTGCCGACGTGCAGGTGAACAAGGGCGCGGTAACACGAGAGCCCGAGCACGTGCGGCAGCGAACCGAGTCGGCGGGCGTCCGCTAGGGCTTCGTCGAACCGCCGCAGAGCCTCGTCGTAGCGTTCTGCGAACGTGAGCGCGATGCAGGCGTGGTAGAAGAACGGGGGTCGGTCGACCGCCTCCGGCAGCAGCTTCGGCGCTCCGTCAAGCGCGCGGAGCGCGAGGCGCGCGACGGTCTCCGCGGGCTCGTTCGCATTCACGGCCGCGATCGCCAGCATGCCGAAGACGCTCGACGGGACGTCGGGCTCTTCCTCGGCCTGCCGGCGGAGGCGGGCGATGCGCTTGGCGGCATCGTCCGCGGTCTGCGCGTCGAGCTGGGCCGCGCCGAGGGCGGCGCCCTCGAGCGTGAGCGCCGCCAGTCGGTCGGTGCTACCGAGGCGGGCGCGCGTCCGGTCGAGCACCTCAAGCGACTCGCGGTTGCGGCCCTCGATCTGCAGCATGCGTCCCAGCGCGAGAGTGACCGAGACCTGTGCGGTCGCTCCCGCCGCGGTATTGAGTGCCTCCTCGAGATGAGCCGCCGCCCGCGGGTCTCCCGCGTACGACTCGGCGAAGCCGAGCTCGAGCAGGACATCGGGGCGAAGCCGCTTGGACGGCGGTTCCGCCAGCGCCCGCCGCAGATAGGCAACGGCTGAGTCTGGAGCGCCGCTCGCGATCGCGGTCCTGGCGGCTGGCCCGAGCGAATCGACGACCCAGTCGTCCCCGGCCGGGTCCGTCGCCAGAAGGTGGGCCGCGATGCGGTACGGAGACGCGGCTTCGTTCGCGAGGCAGCGTGCCGCCGCCGCGTGCAGGCCGGCGCGCTCGCCTGGCGACAGATCTGCCTCGACCGCTGCCCGGACGATGGGGTGGACGAAGCGCAGCGGCCGGCCCTCCTCCAGGATCCCGGCGGCGGCGAGCTCGTCGGCGGCGGTCGCGGCGGCGCCGGAGTTCACGTCGGCGAGGCCTGCTGCGAGCCGCAGGTCCGCCTCGCCCAGCACGGCCGCCGCTCGTGCCAGGTTGCGAGCGGCGGCGGGCAGGCGACTCAGCCGCTGCACGACCGAGTGCGAGACCGCGCGCGGCGCGACGGCCGCCACGCGGGACGAGGTTGCTGCGGTCGGCTCGAGGCCCTGGTCGGCAATCGCACGGACGAGCTCCCGGACGAGGAAAGGAACGCCGCCGGTCACCTCGTGGCAGGCTCTCGCGAAGGCCGGCTCCACTTCGGTGCCGAGCCCCAGCCGCACAAGCTGGGCCACCGCGGGTTCGCTCAGCGGAGCGAGTACGAGGACTTCGGCCGACGGTTCGGCGAACGCCGCAAGCAGCGGTGACCGGTCAGCCGAGCGGGCGGGCCGCGTCGCGGCCATGACCGCGATCGGCAGTTCCACAAGTCGTCGTCCGAGGTAGTGCAGAAAGCGCAGCGAGGCCTGGTCGGCCCAGTGGACATCGTCGATGCAGAGCAGGAGCGGCGAGCGGCTCCCGAGGTTCGCGCACAGCCAGTAGAGCCCGTGCAGGATCGCGAACGAGGGGTCGAGCAGCGCGTCGGCGGCGTCATCACGCGCCGCCGCGATGCCGAACAGCGTCGCCGCGCGGCCGGCCGCGCCGGCGAGGAGCTCGGCCCGTTCCGGCGGCGACGCCGCGACGAGCGGGGCCTCGAACAGCTGGCGGACCAGGCCATACGCGAAGTCTCGCTCTAGTTCTGAGCCGCGCGCGCTGAGCGTCGTGAGGCCAAGCTCGCGACCATGCCGTCCTGCCGCCAAGACCAGGCGCGTCTTGCCGATGCCCGCCGGGCCCTCGAGCAGAAGCAGCGAGCCACTCCCCGCGATCGCCTCACGCAGGCGCTGATCGATCCGGGCGAGAGCGGCGTCTCGCTCCAGAAGCGCTTGCCCACCATCAACTTCGGCCACCTGCGCTGATCGTATCGCCGCCAAAAGTCCTCGGTCCAGCAAGCCAAAGGCAGGTGGTCTCCCACGTCGCTACGTCGATCCGGCCGCGCGATCCTCGCAGCAGAACGCCTTACCGGTTCGGCGTCTGCGCCTCGGCGCATCGATGAAGCAAGGGCCACGGAGATGACGAACATGACCGCACCACCGAGTCCGCCGTCGCTGGTCGAGCCGTACTTCGGCGGCTGGAACGCACGCGACCCAGAGGCCGTCGTCGCAGCCTTCGCCCACGGCGGCACCTACACCGACCCCACGGTCACCGGGCCGGCGCTCACCGGCACCGCCATCGCCGAACACGCACGAGCACTTCTCACCGCATTTCCTGACCTGAACCGTGAGCTCCTGGGCGGACAGCCGGCCGACGGCGACCGGGTGATCACGCAGTGGCTGATGCGCGGCACCAACACCGGCACGTGGAACGGGCAGCCGCCGACCGGCCTGCCGGTCGCCCTGCGGGGCGTCGATGTGATCACCATCAGGGCCGGCAAGATCAGTTCGGTCGAGGGGTACTTCGACCGGCAGGGGCTGGCCGAGCAGCTCGGATTCGAGATGCGGCCGCTGCCGCCGGTGGCCGGCCCGTTCCAGTTCGGCTACGCCGTCCGGGCATCGGCGGGCAGCTGCACAGTCCCGGGCGTGTTCAGCCTGACGTGGATCGACGCACGGTCTGAGGTGGAAGCCGACGAGGTCAAGCTGACCGCCGCCGCGGTGGCGCTGGAACTGGCCCAGGAGCCGGGATTCCTCAGCTGGGTGGGCATGGAGATCGGCAGCCGGCTGTACACCGTCACCGCGTGGGAGAGCGGGGACGCCGTCCGGCAGGTGATGCGTAACAGAACTCACCTGGCTGCCGTCAAGCGATTCCTCACCGAGGACTTCTGCGCCGCCGGTAGCACCGGCGTGTGGAGCGCCCACCACCTCAATGCGGTGTCGGTGCGCTGCCCGTCCTGCGCCCGCCTGACCGACCGGGCCAAGGCCAGCGGCTCCTGTGACTGCGGCCGGCCACTGCCGCCGATGCCGGAATGCTGGTGACAATCCGCTGCGGCAACACAACCGGCGGTACGAGCGCCTGGACGGCTCGTCAAGACGGCAGGCGACGTTGGTCGAACCCCGTCATGCTCCGGAGCGTGCGGCCGTAGCCAAATGCTCGCCTTCTTCCTCACCGCCGTAGGCCAGGAAGTCATCGACCATCCGGTGGAACAAGGTGGCGAGCAGGTGCAGGTCGTGCGGCTCCCACTGCGCCAGTGCTGCCTGCATGGACCTGTGGGCCACTTCGCGAATACGGTCCGCCGCCTCCCTGCCCGAAGGGGTGAGCTGGATGAGGTGGGCACGGCGGTCGTCCGGATCCGCGACACTGTCGACGTAGCCGGCCTGCTGCAGCCGCTGCACCTGCCGGGTGATATGCGGCGCTTCCACTTGAAGCCGGCCTGCCAGCTCGCCGGGCCGGATCGCGTCGGACTCAGCGAGCTGCCCCAGGATGACCATCGCGGCGCGGTCCAGCGGCACCCCGGCCGCAGCCCTGATCCGGTCATGCTGCCGGGTCCGGGTGAGCAGGTACGCGATCCGCGTGAGCGCCCGGTTTAGTTCGATCACATCATCGGAGATCGAGGCGGCCGCGGCGGCCGCGGGTTCCGGCTGGCTCGTGGGCATGGTCATCACGCTAGCGTTAATTACCTAAGTTAAGCAACTTGACCGCCGCCGCGAGGTCATGTTAAGTTCCCAAGAACTTACCTAAGTTAAGTAACTTACTCGCCGGCTCCGGAAGCCAGGAGCGCTTCCCCGTCTCCCACCCGAAGGAACTCTCATGACAAGCACCACGGCCCTGGTGGCCCGCCGAACCGAGACCTCCCGACCAGCCGGCCTCGGCGGCAGGCGTGGAAACCCGGCTCTGACCCTCCTGACGGTCGCGCTGGGCGTGATGATGGTGGCGCTGGACGGCACGATCGTCGCGGTGGCCAACCCTGCCATCCAGTCCCATCTGCATGCCTCCCTCGCCGGCATCCAGTGGATCACCAACGCCTACCTGCTGGCGCTGGCGGTCAGCCTGATCACCATCGGCAAGCTGGGTGACCGGTTCGGGCACAAAAAGGTATTCCTCACCGGCGTGACGGCTTCGCGGCCAGCTCGGCGGCCATCGGGCTGTCCGGGAGCATCGCCGGCAGCATTACCCTGGTCATCGCGTTCCGCGCGCTGCAGGGCGTGTTCGGGGCCATGCTGCAGCCGACAGCCCTGGCCCTGCTACGCCGGACGTTCCCGGTCAGCAAGCTGAACGGGGCCATCGGCGTGTGGGGCGCGGTCATCGGCGCGTCCACGGCCGCCGGGGCGATCGTGGGCGGGCTGCTGGTCCAGCACATCGGCTGGGAAGCCTGCTTCTACGTCAACGTCCCGGTCGGCGCCGCCGCGCTGGTCATGAGCCTGCTCGTGCTGCGCGAAACCCCCGTCTCGCCGGACGCCGCCTCGTTCGACATCCCCGGCATCGCCGCCCTGTCCGGTGCGCTGTTCCTGCTGATCTGGGGGCTGATCAAGGGCCCGGACTACGGCTGGGCGTCCGCCCGCACCCTGACCTTCCTCGGCGCTGCCGCGCTGCTCGGGCTGCTGTTCGTCATCCGCGAGTCCCGTGCCCGCCAGCCGCTGCTGCCCCTTAAGCTGTTCCGCTCGGCTTCGCTGTCGGCCGGGGTGGTGCTGGTCATCCTGCTGATGTTCGCCCTGTTCGGCGCCATGTTCTTCATGACCTTCTACCTGGAAAACGTGCACGGCCTCGACCCCATCGCCGCCGGCGTGCATCTGCTGCCCATGACCGCCATGCTCATCGTCGGCTCCTCCCTCGCCGGCGCGCTCATCAGCAGGATCGGCCCGAGTCTTCCCGTCGTGGCCGGCATGGTCATGGCCGCCATCGCCCTGTTCGGCCTGTCCCGGCTGGGCGCCACTGGCAGCGCCAATGACACCATCGCCTGGTTCGTGCTGCTGGGCCTGGGCCTGAGCCCGGTGATGGTGGGCGCCACCGACGTCATCGTCGGCAACGCTCCGGCAGAGCTGGCCGGCGTGGCCGGCGGGCTGCAGTCCACCGCCATGCAGCTCGGCGGCACGCTCGGCACCGCCGTGCTCGGCGCGGTCATGTCCGCGAAGATCAGCAGCATGCTGCCGGCCAGCTGGCACGCCGCCCACCTGCCTGCTCTCACCACCACCCAGCTGGCCGAGGTCAAGAGCGCGGTCTCAGTCGGCCTGGCGCCAGTGACCCGCGGAACCCCGCCCCAGCTCGCCAGCGCCATCACCCACATCAGCCACGCCACGTTCGCCGCCGGAATGCACAACGCCTTCCTGGTCGCCGCCGCCGTCGCACTCGCCGGGGCGGCTATCGCCCTGATCACCAAGCGGGGTAACCGCACCGCGGGAGCGCACGCCGGAATCTGACCCCAGCCGCCGCGATCATCCGCTCTAACACCGCAAACCGAAAGGAAACTCCCATGAAGTCGCTGCTCTCCTCCAGGCAGGTGCTCTCGTCCCTGTTCCTGTTCAACCTCCTCGTCGCCGTGGCCGCCGGCTTCGCGCTCCATGGCACGCAGGCGCTCCTGGCCAGCGCCGGAATGGGTGTCGTCGCGCTCGGGGCAGGCGCCGGTCTCTTCCTGCGCCGCCCGAAGCGGGCCTAACGGACCCTCGTCGCCTCCCGGCCCACGACACCAGCCAGCTCCTCGAGCCAGAAAGCGAGCATTCCCATGACGACAATGAAATCCGTGCAGACCGGCGCCCCCGGAACGATCGAGGTTGTCGATGTCGAGCGATGTCGAGCGCCCGGCTCCCGGCCCGCGGGATGTGCTGGTTCGGGTGCGGCACATTCAAGGTCTCCAGGGATCCAGAGTTCGCTGCGAAAGTTGTCGATATTATCGGTCTGTATCTCGCCCCGCCGACGGGTGCAGTGGTGCTCAGCTTCGACGAGAAGACCCAGGTCCAGGCGCTCTCAAAGGACCCAGCCGATGCTCCCGCTCGACTTGAAGGGGTCGTTTCTGGCATCCGCAGCTCATGCCCGGCCCGCCCAGACGTAGCGGCGGTCCCGGTCCGACTCCCCGCGATAGACTCGCTCGTCGCGCTATGCGACCGACAGACCACGGCACTGGTTTACACCGATTCCGGCCTGCGCAGGCAACTACTGGTCTACCCCGACCGGCAGCCAGGGCGACTCCGCTGGCACGTCAACGTCGATGACCCACAGCTGGGCTCGACCGGAACAGCCTGGTTCTCGACCCGCTACGCTCCGTCCCGCCCTCCGGCCCTCGCCGGCGAGCCGGCGGTTCTCGACACCCGGCCCAGCCAGGGCTATTGCCGAGGATACGACTGGCCCGTGGGCAACGGGCCAGTGGACCCGGTGCTGGTCCAGGACGCGGGGGTCGTTCGAACGTGACGGCATCACCGCCAGCCCGTACGCAGGCTCCCCAGCTGGACTGGTACAGGCGGTGATCCTCGCCCGCGTCACCGGCGACAATGAACTAGAAGCCCTCGCGCTTGACAAGCTGCACCGCGATCGCGACGACACCATCAACGGGTTCGGTGGCACGCTCGCCCAAGCCGTCGCGTACTGGGCCAACCAGATGGTGGAGGGATCACCTGTAGGCATCCCCGACCTGCTTGAACTCAACAAACGCCGTACCTGCTGAAGCAAGCAGGCGGTGCGGCCGGCCGAGGGCGAGGCTCACCGGGTCATGGAGGCGGCGTGGGTCGTGGGCGGAGCCTAGTCTGGCAACTGGTCCGCCCACCCACAGGTCGCCCTGGCCATCGGGCGTCACCGCGATCACGCTCGGCCGCCTGAGGAATCAGCCCTGGTTGATGAGCACCGGTTCGTCCAGCGCGGCGAGCCCGTGCGCCGCCAGGAAGGTGGCCGCCGGACCCGGCGCACTTCCGGTGGCGACGTCCTCGACCGCACCCGCGTTGTCCCAGCTGCGGCCCTCACGCTTGTCCGGATCGAAAACGTAGACGAACTTCGCGCCCACGCTCGCCAGCCGATCCTCGAAGTCCCTGACCGCGATCCGCGCGCGATCCAGGCCATTAGCCACTGGCACGATCAGATACGGCAAGCCGGTGGAAACGACCTGCATGGGCAACTCGTGCAGATCGGCTTCACTGAGCCCGAGCGCTCCCGCGAAACCTGCAGCGTCTTGCTGCCTGGGAACCCGATCAGGCCAGCCCTCGCCGC
>WNGH01009600.1_pt1 | contig 12830 bp, 4 predicted proteins | sample 5400631 | NCBI WGS metagenome assembly WNGH01 (sample SAMN13153373, study PRJNA577476) | soil metagenome | isolation source: 115 cm soil or saprolite under Garry oak tree replicate 1 | place: USA:California | collected 2016-06-15
TAGCACCTCGTAGTCGTGGAAGTTGCTTTGTTCCACTCGCCCACCAGACACGGTGATGGCACTCTTCAGGGCTTGCGCCAAGCCGAAATTGATGGCCCCCTCCATTTGCGCTTTCACGCCCAGGGGATTCACGGCCGTCCCGCAATCCACGGCACAAACGACGCGATCAACTCGCAGCGCGCCTTGCTTCGCGTCACAGGTAACTTCGGCGACTTGCGCGACGTAACTGCCCCAGCCAAACGCGGCGGCGATGCCGCGGCCACGGCCCGCCTTCAGCGGTTTAGGCCAAGCAGCTTTCTCCGCGGCAAGCTCGATGACCCTACGGCGGCGGCCGACATCGAGCGTCTCTCCATTTCCCACAGGAATCTTTCGCGCCGGGCCAAACGCGGCGAGCAGGAATTCAAGGGGATCGCGGCCAGCGGCATGCGCGGCTTCATCAAAGAAACTCGAGAGCACGAACTGGTTGCCAGAGGCATCGACGGAACGCCAATAGCCGAGGGGCATGCCTGATTCGGCGACCGTGAATTCGAGCCGGAAATTTGGAATGAAGTGAGCCGGAAAATCAAGGGAGTCGACCTGCGTCGCGGCTTGCGGTGATATGCCAGCGCCGTTATAAAAGGTTTCGATGGAGGGCGAAGATGCGCGGTGCCGCCAGGAGACCAATTGCCCCTCGGCGTCCAGTCCTGCCTGCAAGACGTGGCAGGCGGCCGGGCGGTAGAAATCGTGGCGGATGTCATCCTCGCGCGTCCAAACGACCTGCACGGGCGCGCCGGCGTCGCGCGAAATGAGCGCGGCTTCGACCGCGTAGTCCTGAATCAAGCGCCGGCCAAAGCCTCCTCCGATAAGCGTTACATGCACTTTGACGCGTTCGCGCGGTATGCCAAGGGCGCTAGCCACGGATTCAGCGGCTGCTCTGGGGATCTGCGTGGGCGCCCAGAGTTCGCAGGAATCGCCGCGAACATGGGCGGTGCAATTGACCGGTTCCATCGTGGCGTGTGCCAGGAAAGGCAGTTCGTAGACAGCTTCGATTTTGTTCGCAGCGGCTCGATGAGCCTGGTCGAAGTCGCCGTCATTGCGGATAACGGTTCCAGACTCGGAAGCGAGCCGCAACATTTTTTCGCGGAGGCGGACGGAAGTTTCGGAGGCGGAAGGAGGTTCGTGCCATTCGACCTTGAGAAGCTTGCGGGCTTCGATGGCGGCCCAGGTGGAATCAGCGACCACGGCGACGCCCGCACGGGAGTAGTTGCGGCTGCCGGGACCGGAGGTATCGCCGAATTGATGGGTGAGATGAGCAGACTTCACTTCAAGAACAGCGCGGACGTACGGAGCGGATTTCACCTCGTCGGCGTTGAAGCGCAGCGGCGTGCCGCCGTAAACGGGGCTACGTTCCATGGAGGCGATGAGCATTCCCGGAAGCCGCGTGTCCAGACCGAACTTAGCAGCGCCGGTTGCTTTGGCGAGTGAGTCGGTGCGGCGTGTGGGCTTGCCGATGAGCGTAAAGTCCGAAGAATTCTTCAACGGCGGATCGGCTGGAGGCTGAAGAAGAGAAGCCGCGGCGAGGAGTTGTTCAAAGGCCAGGTTGCGCTGAGTGGGTGCGTGGGTGACAAAGCTGGATTCCGCGCGACATTCGGAGCGGGACACGTTCCATTCAGCGGCCGCTGCGGAGATCAGCATTTCGCGGGCGGCAGCGCCGGCCTTGCGTAGGCTTTGATAGGAAGTCCGAACGCTCAGGCTTCCACCCGTGAGCTGTTCACCGTACTTCGGCTCCAGATCGGCCTGCGCGACCCGTACGCGGCGCCAATCGCAGGAAAGTTCCTCGGCCACGATCATCGGGAGTGCTGTGCGAACACCTTGTCCCAACTCGGATTTGCCGCACCAGATTTTTATATCGCCGTCCGGGGAAAGCTCCAGCCAGGCGTTGGGAGAAAACGGAGCGGTTGCCAGAGGACCTGCGTTTTTGGAATTGCCAGCATGCCCCGAAATATGGAGGGGCAAGAGCAGGCCGGCTCCGGCCGTGGCGGAAGTCTTCAGGAAGTCCCGGCGTGTGAAGTTTGAGGACAAGTGTGCGGCACCCAACAAATCAGACGTCCGGCATCCCGGGGCGTGAGCAAACTCAATTTCCCTCAGCCGGGGCGGGTTTGGGCCGGGTTTTGGGAGCTTGTGGCGGAGATCCGAGGTGGTCCACAGTTGCGGCAGCCGCGTGACCCGGAACTGCGCCAGGACCCACAGCAGCAGCGAGCCAAAGAACATGAGGTCGATGATCGGCGAAATCAGCGGCAACACGAGCTGAAATACGAAGATATTCGGGAGCGCGATCCACCCGAGCGTTCCGTATTTTGGCCGGAGCAGCGTGTCCCCGTGCTTCCAGAAGGATTGCAACGTGCCGAAGGTCCAGCGGAAACGCTGGCGGATGAGCTGCCCGGCTGTTTCCGGAGCTTCCGTCCAGGCGATGGCCTCTTCGTCGTAGCTGACGCGCCAACCGAGGCGGCGGATAGCAATGGTCAGATCGGCGTCTTCGGCGACGGTGTCCGCGGTGATGCCGCCCGCGGCTTCAATGGCTTTTTTGCGCCATGCACCGAGCGCTCCGGGCACCACGGTAATGCAATTCAAGAGGTCAAACGCGCGCTTCTCCATGTTCTGGCTGGTGATGTACTCAAGCGCTTGCCAGCGCGTGAGCCAGCGCGAGCGGTTGCCGACCTTCACGTTGCCGGCGACCGCGCCAACCTGGGGATCCGAAAAGTGACGAATTAGCTTGCCAAGAGCATCCGACTCAATTTCTGTGTCCGCGTCGATGGTTACCACGATTTCGGCATCCGCCAGGGACATGGCTTGATTCAAGGCCGCCGCTTTTCCGCGATTCACCTGATGAATAATGCGCACGCGCGGCTCAAGCGAAAAGTTCGTATCCAGCAACTCGCCCGTTTTGTCCGTGGAGCCATCGTCCACAACGATGATCTGCAAGTCCTGGAGATCCGAGAGCAGGACCGAGGTGATCGTCTGCACGATGACGCGCTCTTCGTTGTGCGCCGGGATCAGTACGGTTACGCTCGGCGGAGGATCAGGCATCACGGAATGGTCCGGCCGCAGCTTCTCGATCAGCGCGAGCAGACCGATGATCACGGCGCGGCCGCTCACCAGCACGATGCCGAGAATGAAGATCATGCCAATGAAGAAACGAAGCCACTGGTACAACGTGAAGATAAATCCATCGGCGCTCGCCTCGAAGCGCTCTTCGGGGGAGAGAGTCAGCATCACTTCAGCGCGCGTTTTTCCAATCAGGTCTGAAACGGAAACAAGCTGGTATCCATGTGCACGCAACGCGTCGATGATCTGAGGAAGAGCGATCACCGTCTGGGTACGATCGCCGCCACCATCATGCAGCAGTATGATGTTTCCTTTATCTGCTTGCCTCAGAACGCTGTCGACGATGTCCTTTGCAGGGATGGGCTTGCCTCCGCGCAGGCTCCAATCGTCGGGGTCGATGCGCTGGCCCACAATCAAGTAACCCATCTCCTGAGCCAGGGGAAGCTGCGCCACCTCCTCGGCATACTCGGGCTGATGATCGATGCCGTAGGGGGGACGGAAGAGAATGGTCTTGACGCCGAGGGTGCTTTCAATCAGACGCTGTGTCAGATTCAATTCCCAGCGGATTTGCGTGTGTGAAATCTCGTCGAACTTCGGATGCGTAAAAGTGTGATTCCCGATTTCGTGACCCTCGGCGAATTCGCGTTTTAGGATATCCGGCCTTTTATTCGCCTCGTCGCCGATGACAAAGAAGACGCCCGGTGCTTTCTTTTCTTCCAGTACGTCCAGGATCTTAGGGGTCCAGCGTGGATCAGGGCCATCATCGAAGGAGATGGCAATCTTCTTAACCGCTCCGCCCAGGCGATCGATGTTATAGGAGAGCGGAATCGCGTCGTACGACTCATCGGTGAATAGATCGCTCGCCGGGTCATATTGGAACGAGCGCTTGCCGTGTTGGGGGGTGTCCGTGATATGCCAGATGTCGCCGTCGCCTTCGAGGATTAGATCGGGACCGGGCGGCAGATCGGCGAGTTTTTGGCGAGCCCCATCATCGGCCCGTACCGCGTCCCAGATCGGCCAGAGCGAAGTATCGGCTGACCCGAGTCGCCATAGCGCTGTGCCTTGAACTCCGAGCCTTTCGCTCGCGCGCAATTCGTTGTAGGCGGTTACGGCGTCGAGCAACCACACCTGATGCACGCGGTTGTGCTCGTCGAAATACGAGTAGTGAGGATTCAGAGAATCGCCGTCGAATTCGACGTCGGCATCCGATTCTTCGGCGTGCAGCAAAGCTTCCTGGATGCTCCACTCCTCCGCGGCCCCGTACTCTTTTTTCGGCGCGGCAGCCCAGTCGTAGGCATAGCTGGCAATCCCCACGACGATTTTTTGCGCGGGCACGACTTCACGCACCTGGCGCAGGTTTTCCACGAACCAGTCCTGTGCCGCGATGGGGCCCGGCGGGGAATACGGCCAGTGCTGGTCGTAATTCATCAGTACGATGGCGTCGCACTTCTTGCCAAAATATTCGTAGTCGTAAGAGTCGTCGCGGGCGGGCAAGGCGACCATTAATTTCAAGCCCTTGGAGTGGAGCGCGGGCGCCAACGCGCCGATGAGTGCGCGGAGGTGCGCTTGGCTCGCATCGGGAACCTCTTCAAGATCGACGACGATGCCTGCCTCGTGCGACTCGGCTGCGTATTCAGCAACGTCCCGCACCAGTCTCTGCCGCGCAGTGGGGCTCTGAAGCATTTGCGCCATTTCCTTGATGCGCCACTCCGCGCCGTCGTAATTGTTCACCAGACCCATCAAGGGGAGCTCGATGGGGGGATTGAACGATTTCATCCACTGGTGGAGCTTGTCGTCCTTCAGCAGCGTGATGGCCTCTGCGGGCGACGCTTTGACGGTATTCTGCCCGCGCTCATAATCCACGACGGTCAACGCGCCATCCGCCGAGACTGCATGCAGTTGCTCGGGAATCAGAAGGTCAATGTCCTTGTAGTGTTTTTTCAGCGACGCGAGACTATTGGGATCCCAGCTCACAAAAAACGCCGCGCGCAACGGATCGTAACTCGCCGGCAAAGTTCCGATGTTGGCCACGCGGCGATGCCGGCCTTCCCGCGTGGGCCCTGGTTTCTTTTTCGATTTGAGCGCCTGATATTTGGGTTTCGTATCCGGCAGCAGCCCCGCGGGCAAATCCACGCTGACAGCGATAGTCACGAAAAAATAGGCGAGCAAAAGGGTTAGCAGAACGCCGGTAATTTCCATTACGCGGCGGGTGCGGCGCCAGCGTACACGTTCCGCGTCATAGAATATGGGACCGCGTTCCTTCATTTCGCCTTTCAACCCGGCGGCACGGCAGGCAAATATAGATCAGGCTGGGGCTCCCGTCCGTCTGCGCGATTCCGGCTGCTCTATTGTAAGATGCGTGGCATTGATGAAGCGAGTTTTCTCGAATCCCCTTGCCGCGTTAACTGCGGGCCTGTGCCTGCGGCTGTTTGTCGTGCTGAAGTTTCCCGCCAACTCCGGCGACACGGTTCTTTACGAACAGATCGCCACAAACTGGTTGAAACACCACGTCTACGCGATGACCGTCGGCGGCGAGATCACGCCGGTTGATCTGCGCATGCCGGGTTATCCGGCGTTTCTAGTTATCATCTATGCCCTGACGGGACGCACCGGCGCAGACGCGCGCACGGGCGTGCTGCTGGCGCAGATCGGCGTGGATCTTCTTTCCAGCCTAGTAATCGCCAGGCTGGCGGCACTCTTGGCGTGCACCTCCCTAGACTCCGCGCCGAACAAACGTGCCTATTCCATGGCCCTCTGGCTCGCCGCCTTGTGTCCCTTCACCGCCAACTACACGGCAGTGCCGCTGACCGAAGTCTTTGCTGCTTTGTGGACGGGGCTGGCCTGTTGCGCTCTTGTGCTGGCTCTCCGGCGAGTCAAGAAGCCTGACTTTCTCGTCACCGGGTCGCCTCTGCCCCTACCGAGGAGCGTGGAATACACCGCACTGGGAGGCGGATTGACTGCCGGTGTGGGGACGCTATTTCGCCCTGAAACACCGATCTTGCTCTTCGCCGCGGCAATAGTGTTTGGCGGACTCTTCTTTCTCCGGAGTTTCCGGCGTTGGCTCTCAACTGGTCTGGCAATGGCGCTTGGTTGTTTAGTGGTGCTCTCTCCTTGGGCGTTGCGCAACTGGATGACCTTGGGCGAACCGCAATTCCTCGCTCCTAAGAACTCAAATCTGCCCGGGGAACTGGTTCCCAACGGCTTTATGGCCTGGGAAAAGACCTGGCTCTACCGTGTCCGCGATTGCTATTTGGTGCCATGGAAGCTGAATGAAGAAGCCATCTCCGTGGAGGACATCCCCACGCGCGCCTTTGACACGCCGGAGGAAAAACAGCGCGTGGCGATGATTCTCGAGCAGTACAACAATGATCTGACGCTGACACCGGACGAAGACGCCGCGTTTGCTCAACTGGCGCGCCAACGCGTGGCGCGCCATCCCTTGCGAACGTATCTCTGGTTGCCCGCGGCGCGTGCCGTCACCATCTGGTTTACCCCGCGCATTGAATTGCTGCCGGTTTCAGGACACGTTTTTCCGCTGGCGCAAATGCGCGAGGATGACCCCGTCGATCAGCAAGTCACCAGCCTTTTTTTTGTCCTGAATTTGTCTTATGTTGGGCTAGGTGTGTGGGGCGCCCTGCGGCTTTGGCGCTCGAATCCAGCGGCCCGGCCGGTGGTTGCGTTCCTCGGGCTATTCATGGCACTCCGCACGGCCTTCCTGACTACCCTGGAGACGCCCGAGCCACGCTATGTTCTGGTTTGTTTTCCAGCATTGATCGCGCTGGGCGCGCAGGTCTTGGCTCGCCGTTCCGGGGTACGGTAGCACAGGCTTTAACCTGTGCTGCTACTTTTCCTCGAATGGTTCGGGGTGAATTGTGACGCGATCGATCTGCGGAAACTTTTCCTTCACTCGGTCTTCCAATACGGCGGTCACATCATGGATTTGGGTGATGGGTAGGTCGCTCTTCATCGTGCAGTGGCACGAAACCAGAAGGTGGTGTTCCACCTGGCGCGCGCGCACGTCGTGGCAATTCACGAGCTCGTCGAATTCCAGCGTCAGCTTGTTCAGAAACTCCTCGATGGCCCGCGAAAGCTGCTTCAACTCGCCAACACCCGTGTCCGGCGTGGCAATGTGCCGGCCCAGCGGCTCGATGTGGATATTGACTTCCACGTGGCCGTCGCGCAGCTCGCGAATCTTCTCTTCCAAGTCGGTGGATTGGCGATGCGCCTCGCCGAGGCTCAAATTCTCATCAACCTCCAAGTGCAACTCAATGAAGAGTTGCCCCTCCTGTTGGACGGCGGTCAAGTCATGAATCGCGAGGCCCAGGCTCTGGGCCGCCGCGCGAATCGCTTCGAATAAGTGCTCGCCTTGAGGTGCGCGAGGTTCGGCGTGCACCATCACGTCTGCGGGAACGATCTCGCCAATGCGTTTTTCGATGGCGTCGCTTAGAGCGTGGACCTGTTCGAGGCTCGCCGTCCGCGCCACACTCACGGTCGCGTCGACAAAGTGGCGATTGCCGGCGCGGCGCACGCGCACGCGATCGACATCCAGCACCCCATCCATGCGCGCCACGGCCTTGGCGATTTCCTGCTGCAACCCTTGCGGTGCCGCGTCCAACAAGGCATCCAGCGTGCGTCTGCCGAGCTGTGCGCCCACCCATAAAACCACGGCCGCCACGGTCAGCCCCGCCAAGGCATCGGCGTAGATCAGCCAGGGCAAATTCCACGCTTCACCGGCCCACACCAGCCCGATGCCGACGATCACGACAATGGTGCTCCATACATCGGTCGAAAAATGCAGCGCATCGGCCTCCAGGGCGTCGCTGGAATATTTTCGAGCCACACGTCCGAGCGCCCGCGCCCGCGTTAGATCGATCGACAAAGCCACCAGCAGCACCAGGATCGCGGTGATGCTCGGGTGGATGTGCACGCTGCGGAAGAACAGCCGGTGAAACGCCTCATAAACGATGTACAGAGCCGTCAGCGCGAGAAGCCCGGTCTCGACGAAGGCGGAGAAGTTCTCAAACTTTCCGTGCCCGTACGGATGCCGCTCATCCGCCGGCTGGTCGGACATGCGCACGGAGAGAAATGTGATGATCGCGGCAAGCAAGTCGAGACCGGAATGCAATGCTTCGGAAAGGACACCCAAGCTTCCCGTCCGGACGACCAAAAACGTCTTGAGGGAGACTAACAGCAGAGCGGAGCCTACGCTCAGGAGCGCGGCCCGCTTCTTTTCCCGACCTTCCTCGGCCTGGTTGATCGCCAGCATGGTCCGCCTAGACTACCTCAATTCCCCCCATTCTCCCGAACGCGCGGCCTTTGCTCCGCCGGCTATCGCGGCCTCAAGTCTGGAGTTTCATCGCGCGGTACTTGCCTCTGAAGCTTAGAGACGGTACTTTCTCGCAGGCACCGGGAGACATCCTTATGATTCGCCGACGTTTCCTCTCGATCGTTCTTCTATCCCTTTTTGCGACTTGCCAATATGCGCAAGCTCCCGCTTCCTCGCCTGCGGCCAGGGTATGGAATGCCCTGTCCACTCCAGTGATGGATCCCGCAAAGTCCGCCCATACCGAGAGCGTCGAGATCGTCCGGGATCGCCTGCACATCACCCTACTCGACGGCACGATTCAATTTGCCCAGCCGGTCAACGGCGTGACTTTCGGAGCCACATTTCATGGGAAAGGGAGAGTCCGGGTAGAGCCGCCGAACCCCATCGAGGCCCAACAACTGAGGCTGTTCGAGAAGCAAGACGAGCTGGACATGTCGTTCACCGATGCCACTTTCAGTTTTACGGATGGCTTGGCGGAAGACGTAGCTAAGCAGGTGAAGTGGCAGACTTCGAGCGCTGCGAATGACGATTTCTATGCCAAACGCCAGAAAGATCGCGAAGATCTTGGCCAATCCGCGGTGCCACGCTTATGGCAAGGCGTTTTGTCAGCGGACCGCGTTCGAACCGCTTACTTCCTCGCGGATTTGAAAGTTGCGGGGAAGGATTGGGTGGAATTTCATGAGGACGCCCTGGACCCCGAAGAGATTGGTGTAGGCCGCTGGGTGGACGTTGGGCCTGTCAAACTCTTTGACGTCTGGATGAGTTTTCCCGCGGGCGCCAAGACGAGCGCCGAGGTTTGGAAGGATCCGCAGGCCAAAGAAGATTTCTCTATCCGCGGCTATCACATTGACGCCGAAGTTAGTTCGGGCGCCGAGCTGAACGCCACCACGCGGGTGGATATCGATCCTCGTCTCGCTGGCCAGAGCGTGCTTATCTTCGATCTGGACTCCAACCTCAGACTTGATTCAATCAAGAACTCCCAGGGAAACGCGCTGAGTTTTTATCAGTCTCGCGAAAACAAAGACCGCTTCCAGTCCTACGGCAACTATGTTGCCGTAGGACTCTCTCAACCCCTCCAACTCGGCGAGCCACAGTCCCTTGAATTTCACTACGCGGGCAAACGTGCCATTCGCAAGGCCGGCAACGGTAATTACTTTTGTGAAAGCTCCGGCTGGTATCCCGAGCGCCCCAACAGTTTCTCGGCGCGCGCGGACTTTGATCTGACGTTTCACAGTCCGAAGAATGCCGTGTTGGTTGCCACGGGTGAAAAGACCAGCGAAACTGTGGACGGAAACACACGCGTCACCACTTGGAAGAGTGAGATTCCACTGGCCGTGGCTGGTTTCGGCTACGGCGACTATAAAGTCGCTAACGACAAGGCCGGCGAGGTCGCCGTGGATATTTACGCCAACAGAGAGCCCGACGACTTGATGGCTCAGGTGCAACGGGTTTTCGAATCCGGTGCAGTTCAAGGCGCGATCGGAAATCTCACACCCTCGGCCATGGCCAAGACCATGGGTCAGGAAATGGCGAACACGATCCGCTTGTTTTCTCTCTATTTCGGTCCTTATCCTTACAAGCATCTCGCGGTCACCAGCCTCCCGATCAGCTATTCTTACGGTCAGGGTTGGCCTGGCCTGATTTACTTGTGGTCGGGTTCTTTTTTGGATGCGACTCAGCGCCACGAGATTGGTCTTCCCGACGGCGTTCAACTCACCGATTTTTTCCGAGCCCACGAAAGCTCCCATCAGTGGTGGGGCCACCGTGTGGGGTGGAAAAGTTATCACGATCAGTGGCTTTCGGAAGGCTTTGCGGACTTTTCTGGGATTCTTTACGTGCAGTATCGTCAAAACATGAAGGAAGCTCTTGCACGCTGGCGCAAAGAGAAAGAACTACTTCACAACAAAGACCTCCATGGTCACGTGATTGAATCGCTGGGGCCCATTTGGATGGGCCGGCGGATCAGATCTTCCGCAACTGGGCCCGGATCGTATCAGGATTTGATCTACTCGAAGGGCGCCTATGTGTTGCACATGCTTCATTTGCAGCTTGTGGATCCGAGCAACCCCGATCCCGAGCATCCCTTCAAGGACATGATGCAGGACTACTGCAAGACGTTCGATAACCAGGCGGCCTCCACCGAAGACTTCAAAGCCATCGTCGAAAAGCACATGACCCGCGGCATGGATCTGGACGGCAACCACAAGATGGACTGGTTCTTCAACCAATATGTATATGGCACGGGGATCCCGCAGTACAGCTTCCACGCTTCGGTCGATGCTGCTGCCGACGGCAAGACCCACGTCAAGGGAGAACTGACTCGCTCTGGCGTGCCGGATACGTGGAAGGACGCGGTGCCGCTGTATGCACACATGGGTGACAAAACGGTCCGCTTGGGAACGCTCGGCGTAACGCATTCCAGCGAACCGGTTGACATCACCTTGGCAGGAAAAATCGACCGCGTCTCCATCAACGACTATGAAGATCTGCTGGCGGACGTGAAGCAGTGAAAAACTTCGGGCGGAACCACCTGTCTCCGCTGTTCTATGAGGGGTTCATCAGGGTTTTTCTGATGCGCTGGTTGGCCTGGGGACGAATCGCAGCGCCACGGAGTTCAGGCAGTAGCGAAGCCCGGTCGGCTGGGGTCCGTCCGTGAAGACATGTCCCCAATGCGCGTCGCACAAGGTGCATTTGACTTCCGTTCGCAGCACGCCCCCGCTGAAGTCTTTTTTCTCGAAGCTCGGCCAGCCTGTGCCGGAGTCGAATTTCGCCCTTGCATCGAAAAGCGCGTTGCCGCAATCAACGCAGCGGTAGAGTCCCGGCGCGTGTTGATCGTAGAGCGCACCGGAAAAGGAGAATTCCGTCGCCGCCCGCCGCGTTACATCGTATTCGAGCGGGGTGAGCCGCTACTTCCATTCGGACTTGCTCTTCCGCACTTTCGCCAGGGTATAAATTCCCAGCCTCTGGCCATCGTCTGCGAATTTCACGATCTTGACCGGGCCCGGATCGTCTTCCGGGTCGGCGCTATCCGCGAAAGCCGAAAGGCAAACACGTTCCACGCCCACCAGCAAGCCGTACGCTGCCGCCGTGGCCATCCCGAAGATGAGTCCGCGTCGTGTAAATTCATTCATAACCGCGGTCTCTCGAAAAGAACTCACTTCGTGGCGCTCATCGGCGGCGGAGGCAAAAGCGGCAGCCGCTTGGCTTCTCCGCGTGCCCCGCGCACTTCGAGTTCCTCGAACAGCAGCGACGGCGCTACCAGCGAGGCCGGTAAGCCGAGTTGCGCGGAGCCAAACGCACCCAGCGCCGTGCCGGCAAATCCGCTATTTTGACTCTGCATGTAGTTGAAAACGAAACTGTCATTGCCGATCCCAGCCAGGTTCCGCAACGCGCGCGAGTTCAATCCGATGATGCGCGAGCCACGGATCAACTCTTCCCGGCCGGTTTCCGGGTACACGCGGTAAACCACCAGCGGCAGGCGATCGCCCGTCCCGGCGCCGCCGCCGTAGCTGGCCAGTAGGTCGGAGAAATCTTCCTGGTGCAACAGGCTCAGGGCGGGGTTGTCCATCTCGCGTACGACCAGGCAAAAGGCCAGCTTTTCCGCGCGACAGGTGTCCAGAAATTTCTTCTTCAACTCTGCCGCGGAAAGAGTTTCCGCCGAAGAAAAGAACAGATTGCTCATCGTGGGCTTGGCGTCGTTCAAAAATGCAGCGCGACCGTGTCCGTTGGACTTATCGGCGTCCGGCCCGGGCCGGCGGGACATCAGCTCGGCCTTCAGGTTGCCATTTTCCACCAGCGTGACTTTCTGAGCGCGCACGCCCTCATTGTCCACGGCGTAGCCACCAATCAGAGACATGCCGCTGAAATCCTTTGCGCTTGGATCATCCACCACCGAAGCGCCGGACGGCAAAACGCGTGCGCCGAGCCGCGACACCCAGTCGCTCTTTCCCCCCAGCCCGCTGAGCATCTGTTCCATCACCGGGCTGAACGAAATCGGAGGCCGCGCGCCGTTGACCGCGGGTCCAAGCACCTGGGCCAGCATGGCCGCCGCCGCCCGAGCCTCGAAAAGAACCGGGCCAGTATAGTCCTGCGCGGGAGGCGCGACCCGCAGTGCCATGAGTTCGGTACAGGCAACATTTAATCCTTTGCGCACCGTCTCGACGCTCGGCAAGTCGGCCGGGCGCGTCGCGTACATGGCATAAAAATGGTTTAGCGGCACGCCATCGTCGGCCAAAGCGCTCATTCCTGCTTCGATCGAAGCGAACCGGCGATTCTGACGGATTTCCGTTCCTTCGCTGGTCAGCAGATATTCCGTCCCGTAGACCAGGTAATAGGTCACGCGCGATTCGTGAATCTCGGAAAACGCCCGCAGCGCGGACGAAGTGTCGCGTGCTTCCTGCTCCCAGTTGCGGCCGGTCCA
>WNGH01007588.1_pt1 | contig 12825 bp, 5 predicted proteins | sample 5400631 | NCBI WGS metagenome assembly WNGH01 (sample SAMN13153373, study PRJNA577476) | soil metagenome | isolation source: 115 cm soil or saprolite under Garry oak tree replicate 1 | place: USA:California | collected 2016-06-15
GACCCTCAACTCGACCATAGTATCCTCGACCTCACAACTCACCATCACAGTACCCCCCAGCACAACTCCGGGCTACACAGAGGTCACCGTAACAGCAACCAGCAGCAACCTCGTCCACTACGTCTACATCCAGATCAGCATAGTAGGCCCGGACTTTAGCGTCACAACAAACCCGAGCTTCTTGTCAATTCGCCAAGGAGGCTCGGCAGAGTCAACAGTGACATTGTCCAGCATCGACAATTTCTCAGGCAACGTCACGTTGTCCGCGTCGCTGTACTATCCCGCTTCGTTATACCTGACCGCGGCGTTGGGCAACAGCCAAGTCAAGGTCACAGCCGGCGGCTCCGCCAACACGACACTGACGATCCAGACACCTACGTTCACACCCCCCGGCAGCTACTATGTCCAGATAACAGCCACCAGCGGCGCTCTTACCCGCTACGGCCAAGTCTTCGTCAGCGTGATCGGACCCGACTTTTCACTATCAGCCTCACCATCATACCTAGTAATGCCCCAAGGGACCAGCACCAACACCACCATAGCTATGACCAGCATAGACAACCTGAACGGTACAGCCACCCTATTCGTAGCGTTCTCCAGCCCAATAATCGTCTCGCCAAACACCACCACCCTAGCACTCGCAGCAAACTCCACATCCACAGCGACCTTCAAACTCTCCGTCCCCGCAAACACTATCCCCGGCTACTACTATGTGCACATGACCGGCTACCTAGGATCGGTAACCCATGACTTCTCCATCCAAATCCAAGTCACCGGGCCAGACTTTACAATATTCGCGACACCTCCCTCCCTAACCATACAGCGAGGCAGCACAGCAACATCCACAATCATCGTCAACAGCCTCAAAGGCTTCAATGGGACCGTCTCCCTAACACTATTCTCATTAGGTCTCACCGTGACCCCGACCAACGCCACAGTAACCCTCACCCCCGGCGGCACAGGCAGCGTCACAGTCACAATCCAAGCCCCGACACCAACGCCCCCCGGATCATACTACGTATCTGTCAACGCTAACAGCAACTCTAACAGCAGTATCATCGCCCACTACACGCAGATATACGTCCAAGTAACCGGGCCAGACTTTAGCATACAATCCAACCCGTACTTCCTAATCATCGAAGCTGGACAGTCCGGGCAATCCACGATTCAACTAACCAGCCTTGACGGTTTCAGCGGCAACATCACGCTGACGACTAACTACTTCATCGTCGTCGGCGGACCCAATTTCACACAGAGCCCAGTCAACGTCACACTCAATCCCCGCACGGTCACACTAGCCTCCGGTACAACCAGCTCATCTATTCTCGACATATCATCCACTCTAGCCGCTGCCGGCCAGAACTTCACAATCTTCATCACCGCAACAGGCAACAATGAGACACACTACACCCAAGTCTACGTTTCAATCATCGGACCCTCGTTCAGACTCTCCGCAGATCAGAACTTCCTGATCATACCTGCAGGCGGCTCCGCGACCACAACCATCACAGCAACAAGCGTCGACGGATTCTCCGGAAACCTCAGCCTGTCCGTGGCCTCATTCTCTGGATTCCAAGTCTCGCTCATACCAAAGAATATCACTCTGACCTCTGGAGGATCCGCCAATTCTACACTCAGCATAACCGTCCCCTCAAGTGCAGGATCAAACTGGTACTACAACGTCGTAGTAACAGCAACGAGCAGCGGAATCACTAGAAGCACATACATCACCGTCCTAGTAATAGCGCCCTCCTTCAGCATCACCGCTAACCCAATATTCCTGAATCTGGCCCCGGGAACCACCGGAAAAGCCACCCTTACCCTAACAGGATCAAACGGGTTCTCAGGCAAGATCAGCCTCTTCTCATCATCAACGCCCACGGGACTTGAAACCAGCATCACTCCAAGCATAGTCACCCTCAACTCCACCCTCACATCGACAACAGCCGACCTCACTATCACAGTCCCAGCCAACACTTCCCCAGGCTTCTACAATATCAACATCGGCGCATCCTCAGCCAGTCTCAACGAGAACATCACAATAGTCGTTCTAGTCTCGGGACCAGACTTTGGCCTCTACGCCATCCCATCGAGCTTCGAAATGAGCCCAGGCACATCGGCCACCTCGACAATTACTATCTTCGGAATGAACGGCTTCAACGGGACAGTACAACTGTTCAGCTCCATCTCAACAGGACCGGGGATTACAACTAGCTTCAGCCCAGACAACGTTACGCTGACACCCTCGGGTCCCAATGCTACCTCAACCATGACAATCTCAGTCGCACCCAGCGCCTACGCAGGACCCTACGTGATAACGATCATCGGATCCCTAGCAACCAACTCCAACACAACAAGCCTTGAACACACCACGGCGGTAACAGTGCTCGTCCCAGCGATTCCCAACTTCCAGATGCTAGTCAACATAGGACTGTTGACCATACAGCAAGGATTCTCCGGCCAAGTCCATCTAACCCTCAACAGCCTCAACGGTTTCTCCGGCACCGTAACCATCACAGCCGAGATCATCCCCCAAGGACCCACAGTCTCCCCTACAAAGACCATGGTCACACTAGCCATGAACGGTACCGTCATGGACAACCTCACAGTCGCTGCGGGAGTCAACACGCCACCAGGCATCTATACACTCGTCCTAAACGCGACGAGCGCAGGACAGTGTAGAGGTCATGGTCGTAGCCCGTCCCGACTTCACGCTCACAGCCGGTCCCGCCTTCCAAACAATCCAAGCCGGAAACTCCGGCTCTGTCTTTGTCGTGCTAGTGGGCCAAGACGGCTTCGCGGGCACCGTTCAATTATCTGCCATAGTTACTCCTCCTGGATTAACGGCTGTCACGATCCCCTCAACAGTCCAAGTATCCTCGAACAACATAACCCAGGCCGCGGTGACCGTAACAACGACGACAGCAACGATTCCAGGAAACTATACCATAGACATCATCGGGAATTCTACATCGGGCTTCCACACCGTTAGCATAACCGTAACCGTTACTCCGCGACCCGACTTCAAACTATCATCAAGCGCTTCTGCCATGATCATCCAGACCGGAGGATCAGCCACCTCGACTGTAACAGTCTCACCGATAGCCAGTTTCACAGGAGCAGTGGCCCTCTCCACGACAGCACCAACAGGCTTCACTACAAGCTTCAGCACCAACCCGATAACCGGCGGGACTGGAACCTCAACACTGACAATCATAGTCGGCACCTCGGTAGCTCCGGGAAGCTACACTCTAACGGTAAACGGCAACAGCGGATCAACAACCCACACCACAACAATCAACGTCACCGTCACCGCATCAACAAAGACCACGCTTGTTGTAACCCAGACTTCCTGGACTCACAGGCTCAGCCTCAGCAAGAACGGCCACACTCAGACGTTTACCGTGACCATCAAGAATACAGGCAAGACTCCAGCCTACATACAGCTTCTAGCCGCCGGCAACTCGACCAACCTCACGTCATCCTTCAATATAGGATCAGCCGTGGCCCTCCTTACTCCAGGAAAGTCAGTCACGATCAGCCTCAGCCAACCGTTCAACACCACCAGCATCGGATTGAAATTCAACTTCACAATCCAACTGCTCTACGGGACCAGCATCGAAGCAACCGGAAATATCCTCAGCCCGCAAACCATCCAAGTAGCCAAGGGCACCTTTGCCATTGCCGCATAAGGCAGACCCCAGCACCATAAGAGACAACACGAGGCTGCGAGAGCTAGAAGAAGCAGGCATGATTAGAACGATCGAGAAGAAGCGAGCACCAGGACCTGTTCGTTGGACCATGACCGAGAAGGGAATAGACATTCTTCCTGCCATCATTCAACTGATGGCGTTCGGCGCCAGGCGGCATGCTGCGAATCCCTTCCCCGGAAAACCTCCAAGAAGACTCACCTAGCCCATCATCCAATCTCATCTACACTGCGACGCGGTTTCACTCTTCCCTCCCCTCCGCTAGGATGGAGTGGAACTTGGCTTGCCAACTTGACCTAGTTCTTTGAGCCGATTCAGCCTGACTTGTTCGCGGAGGATTCTCGGGTCCTTCGAAAGCTCCGCGTAGGCCGCTGCGAACCATTCCTGAGCTTCCTGCTCCTGGCCTATGACAAGTAAGCATTCAGCAATCTCCTCGTAGACGTATCCGTTCCTTTTTCCCTCTGCTTGGTACTCTTCGAAGAGTTTTCTCTGCATTTCCAGGGCCTCCTCGGTGTGTTCTATGACCCGGAGAACCTTAGCAACAGACCATTTAGCGGTCCTAATCTTCAAAGGGTCGCCGAGCTGATCCGAAAACTCGAGAGCCTTCTGGAACATGAACAACGCCTCTTGGTATTCCTTCCGCTCGAAATAGTTCCAACCGATGCTGCCGTACAGCGGCCCCCTCGCTTTGTTCGCCTTCACATCCGCCGACTTCTCGGCGAGATCTAACGCCTTCGCGTTCCACTCCAGCGCTTTCTCGGGCTCCGCGATAGCCATCATGCGAGCTGCGTCGATAGCATGCAGATCCATCTTCAACATGAGCGCAAGATTGAACGCCTCTTGGAAACGAGGCTGAGCCTCTCGTGCTTTCCCCGACAGACTGAGAACTCTTCCCCGCTCCAACACATACCGGACACTCACCTTCTGATCAGCTTTGGCCAGAGCCTTCTCGACCCGGTCGAGGGTCTTCTCTGCCTCCTGGAATTTCCTCTGCATTGCCTCCGCCCTGGCAATCTGTGTCAGAAGCTCTGCCAGATACGAGATGTCGAGAGAGTCTACCGCAGACGGGAGAAGCTCGCGAAACTTCTTCTCAGTCGGACCCGGATGGTCAAAATCCCAGAGACTATCAAGATCAGCGACCATGCCCAATCCCGACTTGCTATCCGCATGTCCCACCTTGCTCGTTGAGCTCGACATCCTTCCAGCGGTACCTAGGAACTACCTAGCCAAAGACCCGACTCATTTTCTTAATTGTACCGGACCGTTGAGAGCATGGGTGAAGGCGTCAACGAATGATCGCCGTCTCCTCTGAGCCGAAGGACCCAAGAAGAACAGCAGGATATGGTTTCCGGCATTGAACCGGGAGGTCTCACCCTAATGCTGTTTGTGGGTACAGATGTCGGCGGAACATTTACCGACATAATCATCTTCGACGAGAATTCAAGGAACAGCCCCGAGGTTATCAAAGTCCCGACAGATCCCAAGCATCCTGAATCACCAATCCTACAAGCTCTAGAAAAATATCAGCATAAAGCGGAACAATTCGCACTAGTTTCTCATGCGACGACCATCGCGACCAACAGTCTCCTAACGGAAAACGGGCTCGCAAAAACCGCTCTCGTTACCAATGAAGGCTTCAGAGACGTGTTGGAGATCGGGCGACAGAGAAGACCCGAGGTCTACAATCTTAACACAAAGAGACCTAACCAGCTCGTAAAGAGAAAGGACCGCTTCACAGTCAAAGGTAGAAGACTCGCCAATGGATACAGTTTAACGCCCCTGGCTGAAAATGATCTGCGGAAAGTCTCGGAGAAAATCATCGAGAGACGACTAGAATCAGTTGCGGTCGCATTTCTCAACTCTTACGTTAATCCTGCAGACGAGATAGAAGCTGAAAGAATTCTGAGACGCTCCGGATTCAAGGGGCACATCGACCTCTCAAGCAGAATCGACCCCCAATACAGAGAATATGAGAGAACCAGCACCACGGTAGTAAACGCTTCACTGGCGCCGCTCATGTCCCGAATTCTTGTCGGATTCAAGAATGACATAGAACGAATCGGATTTCATTGTCCAATCTACATCATGAACTCGGACGGAACCTCTAGCACTCTCGCCCAGGCCGCGGAACGTCCAATCTCGATCATAGAATCCGGACCAGCAGCAGGCGTCCTCTCATCAAAACACCTAGCCAACAAACTCTTACTAGACAAGGTCCTCACCTTCGATATGGGAGGAACCACCGCCAAGGTTGGCACAATAATCAGCGACGAACCAGATCTAGCTTACGAATTCGAGGCCGCCGGAAGGACCTATCATGGACGATCAATCAAGGGAAGCGGCTACCCAGTAAGACAGCCCTTCATCGACCTAGCAGAGGTAAGCGCCGGAGGAGGAACGATAGCTCATCTGGACGAGACTGGGAGTCTCAAGGTCGGACCCGAGAGCGCAGGGGCGGACCCGGGACCAGCAGCTTACGGAAAAGGTGGAAAACGGGCAACAGTGACGGATGCAAATATTATCGCGGGAAGAATCAATGCTTCCCAGTTACTAGGTGGCCATCTCAAGCTACACGATGACCTAGCGCTCAGAAGTATCAGCGAGCTCAGCCGTAGACTCGCAGAATCCACCAACGAAGTCGCCGAGAACATTCTCCGAATGGTCAATAACAACATGAGTAGAGCCCTAAGACTGGTCAGCGTCGAACGCGGCCGCGATCCGAGAGAGTATACACTCATCGCTTTCGGAGGCGCCGGACCACTGCACGCATGCGATCTAGCAGGAGAACTCGGAATCAGAAGAATAGTCATTCCAGTACATCCCGGTCTCTTCTCAGCCTTCGGTCTTCTAACATCGGAAATATCCAGAACATTCGTACTACCGATTCTCAGACCTGCAACAGTCAGCATCGAACAATCCTTCGAACGGCTCCGTGCGCAAGCGAGAAAATCATTGCAGCAGGAAAGCTTCAGAAGCTACCAGACCATCGAACAGGTGGATCTGAGATATCAGGGACAGTCCTATGAGATAACTGTCCCTTACCGGAAGAAAGCTAACTTGGCACGTTTGTTTGGTAGAGAACATAAGAAACTCTACGGATACTCGTCAAACGACCCCGTCGAGGCAGTAAACGCCCGACTCCGAGCGGTCATCCGAATACCAAAAGCGAGACTGGCCAGGAAAAAGCTAGAACCATCAAGGATAACCACCACATCCTCGTCGAGAAGAGTATCGCTCTTCGAAAGCTGGCAGAAGCTCCCAGTTTACAGCCGAGACACTCTATGGCCCGGAGTCTTCGGTACGGGTCCGTGTATCATTGAAGAATACGACTCGACAACGATGGTTGGAAAGCACTGGTCTTGGAGAGTCGACGAATACCAGGATCTCGATTTGACAACCTCGTCGAATGTTGGATGATATCGAGGTTTGACATATGGTTAGTGCAACAATCGAGATTATTCGAAATTCCCTAGGCTACGCCAGCGAAGAAATGGGTATCGCCCTTCGTAACTCCTCTTACTCGCCAAACATTCGAGAACGAATGGACCACTCAGCCGCAATCTTCGATAACGAAGGAAGACTACTCGCGCAGGCGGAACACATCCCAGTGCACCTTGGCTCGTTGCCATGGGGATTGACGAAGACTCTAGAGTATTGCGGCAGAGAAGGTGTCGAAATGGAGGAATCCTCGATGTTGATGGTGAACAATCCATACATCGCTGGGACACATCTCAACGATGTAACCGTCATTCGTCCCATCTTCTATTCAAACAGATTGGTGGCGTACGCTGCCAACAAGGCTCATCACGCTGACGTAGGGGGAAAGGTCCCAGGTAGCATCTCGATAGATGCAGAGACTCTTTTCGACGAAGGCGTTGTAATCGACCCGCGATATCTTATTCGAAGAAGCAAGTTCGTCAACAGTGCAGTAAGAGCTCTCGTATCCAAGTCCCGAACGCCGAAAGAAAGGATGGGCGATCTCAAAGCGCAGTCAGCAGCGAACGTCACTGGCGAGAGAAGAGTCCTCGAACTTGTCAAGAAGCACCGCTGGAAAGCATTCCAGCAGGCATGCGCTGAATCGTTGAAAAAGACAGAGGAGATGATGAGGTTGAGGCTCTCCAAGATTCCCTCCGGGACTTACCAAGCCCAAGACTATCTGGAAGATCCTGACGGACATGATATTCAGCTCCGAGTCACCCTGACAATCTCAAAGGGACGTTTGAGAGTAGACTACACCGGAACCGACAGCCAAGTGTCGAACCCTCTCAACGCAGTCTACGGCGTAACCCTCTCAGGAGTATACTACGTTATCCGGACGCTAACAGGCGACGACGTTCCTGCAAACCATGGAGCCTTCGCACCCATCACAGTACACGCCCCCGAGGGCACAATCCTCAATCCGACATTTCCCCACCCAGTCGCAGGCGGGAATGTCGAAACAAGTCAGCGGAACGCGGACCTCCTCTACCGCGCATTCTCAAAAGCTATCCCTGACAAGGTCCCAGCCGACTCCGGCGGCTCGATGAATAACATCATGATGGGCGGATCCCACAAGGGTCGAAACTGGACCTTCTACGAAACGATAGGCGTGGGGCTTGGTGCAAGAAGAGACGCGGACGGCATAGACGGCATACAAGCAAACATGACCAACACAATGAACACACCGATCGAAGAAATAGAAAGATCCTACCCACTACTCCTCAAAGAATACGAGCTGAGAGCCGACAGCTCCGGACCAGGGCGGCACCGCGGAGGCACTGGGATAATCAGGTCGTACCAAGCTCTAAACGACAATATCACTGTAACAGTCCTTGCGGACAGAGGAAGAAACAAGCCACGGGGGCTCTTCGGAGGCGGATCCGGGGCACTGACAGAAGTCAACCTCTACGAAAGGGCGAGGGGAAAGACTCGCAAAACAAGACTGCCTGTGAAGGTCACGCTTGTTCTCCGAAAAGGAGACGTCATTGAAATCAGGACTGCCGGCGGAGGCGGCTACGGGAATTCAGAGAAGCGGGAAAGGCCAAAGATCAATGAGGATATTCAACAGGGAATCGTTACATCTCCTGGTGCGAGACGGGCAGATTACCAGACTCAGGGTATCTACTGATTTGAATGGCAATAATTTGATGCAAGAACAATTCCCGAGACTTGACTACGCTTACGCCCACTAGGGGAAGCGATGAAGTTTGCCGCTTCAAAGCGTCGAGTTTTGACCTGATTAGACCTGTGATAACTATGGAATTGAACGGCGGGCTTATCTACAGCGTGACGAACATATTCTCTACGGATATCCACGTGATCTGATGTCGGACAAGCGGTTTGTCCAACAGTCCGGTATCGACGCCTTCAACGGTAACGAGCTAATAGTCAAAGGCGCACTGGAAAGCCAGGTCGGCCTCATGGCAGGCTACCCCGGCTCACCCGTAGCAGAAATCTTCACAATTCTCGAAGAGAACGCGGACATTCTCCGTGAAGTTGGACTCTGGGGCGAAATGACCAACGACGAGTCCCAGGGTGCTGCAGCACTCAACGGTGCAATGGACGTGGGCGTCAACGCCATAGCTGTCATGAAGAGCGTCGGACTGAACGTGGCGGCAGACCCGATCAACATCATCAATTATAGCGACAAGTACGGCTTGAGCGGAAAGAAAGGTGGAGCAGTTGTTGTCTGCGGCGACGATCCCCACGCCTCCAGCACCCAGGTAGCCGGCGACAGCCGCGCACTAATGGAGCATCTCAAAATGCCCATCATCGAACCCAGCAACCCCCAAGAGATCAAGGACTGGATCGGAGAAGCCCTCAGACTCTCAGCCTACTCAAACCTAGTGGTAGGCTACCTCATCACCACCTATCTCGCTGAGGGAGGGGGAAACGTAAAGATCTACGAGAACAAATCTCCTGAGATCAGCTTCAAACATCCGATCACCATAGACATCTCGAAAGTAGACATCAAGCGAAAAGTCAGCATCCCACCCAACACGTGGGACTTGGAGAAGGAGATCATTCGCGACCGCTTCCCAAGAGTCCACGAATATGTCCGACAAAATCACCTGAACAAGATCCTCTATTCCAACGGCAAGAGACACAATATCGGCTTCGTTGCCGCAGGAATCTCGTACAGCTACCTAGAACAAGCTCTCTGGGAGCTTGGCTGTGACGAACAATTTCCCATCCTAAAACTATCCGTCACATTCCCGTTAGACCCCGTTGTAGTGGAAGAGTTCTCGAAACTAGCTGACAATATAGTCGTCGTCGAAGAGAAGGGTCCGATCATCGAGGACCAGATCAAGACAATTCTCACAGACCTTGTCCAAGACGGAAAGATCAAGAAGGAACCCAGTGTGTGGGGCAAAATATTCCCCAAGGACGAAGATGGCTTCCCAGAAGAGAGCGGATTAACCCCTTCAATGGTCATCGAAAAACTCGGAGGCCTGATTCTCGAGATAGGAGACTCTTCCGCAAAATACGATGAGAAGAAGATCCACAGCGAACTGGACCTTCTCACTGAGATCAAAGCCTACGGAGTATTAGTCCCGCCAAGATCACCGGGCTTCTGCGCCGGCTGCCCGCATAGAGAGACACTGAGCGCCGTTCACTCGATGAGGGACCAGCCTGAGCACAAGGACATCTTCGCCCACGGAGACATTGGATGCTACTCGATGAGCTTCCTCCCGCCATTTGGCGAGATGCACAACCTGACCGCGATGTCGCTCGGCGGCGCCGCGGGCAGCGGGATGGACCCGTTCGTCACCAACAAACAGTACGCGTTGATGGGTGATTCAACTTTCTTCTGGAGAGGCATGACAGCCATCTCCAACAGCATCAAGGAAGGCCAGGACATTCTCTACATCATCCTCGAGAACAAGAACACTGCCATGACCGGCCACCAGCCGACCCCCGAGTCCGGACACAACATCATGGGCGACAAGACCATCGCCCAAGACATCGAAAGCATTGTCCGAGCAATGGGACAAGACCAGATCTACGTTCGGAAGATGCCTCCGTCTAACCGGGAGAAGTACATGAAAGAACTCGACAAGGCCTTCGGCAAGCCCGGCGTCAAAGTGGTCATTGCGGACAAGGAATGCGGAATCACGTTCCACAAGAGAAAACGGGCGGAGAGAAACAAGATCATCGACAAACAAGGATACATCCCACGAGAAACTTTCATCAACATATCCCAGGAAGTTTGCGAAAACTGCCGCGAGTGCACTAAGAACACAGGCTGCCCTGGACTAACGATAATCGACACTGACTATGGAGAGAAGATTGGAATCGACCAGTCGACCTGCGTCTCAGACACCTACTGCACGAAGATCATGGCCTGCCCCTCCTTCGAGAAGGTCGTAGTCACAAGACACAAGCCGCCAAAATCCCGAGTCAAGAAGATACCCTTAGACAATATTCCACCACCGGTCCGACGTGAGTTCACGGATACCTGGAGCGCGTTCATCAGCGGAGTCGGAGGCATGGGAGTCGGAGTCCTCTCCTCGACCCTGGCAAGAGCCGGAACGAAGGAAGGCTACACCGTCAAGTTCAATGACAAGAAGGGACTCGCTATAAGAAATGGCGCGGTCTCAGCCCACATCAACTACGGCAAAGGTAGCGCGAAGATCAGCACCATCGTCCCCAACGGCAAAGCAGACCTCCTCCTCGGACTCGACATGCTCGAAGCAGAGCGAAGCCTAGTCTACGCCAGTCGCGCACGAACAACCGCCGTCGTCAACAGTAGCACCATCCCAACCATACCAATGCTTGCAGGAATGATGAACTACCCAACCGACGTAGAGGACAATATCCGAAAGCACACCAACTCTGACGAGTACCTCAGCGGAAGAATCGGCGAAATCTCAGAACTCTATTATGGGAATAAACTCTTCACAAACATAATCCTCCTCGGAATGGCATTCCAGCGAGGCCTCATACCCGTCAGTGAGAAAAACCTCGTTGACGCAATAATGGAAACAGTCAGCCCCAGCCAGCGCGCAAGAAACACCGAAGCCTTCCAGCTCGGACGAAAATTCGCCGCAGAACCCGAATACCTAGAATTCAAGAACCTAGTCGCCGACGACAAGATACTCCGGCTCTTCGGCGCAAAAGAATCATACATGGAACTCTTGGCCCGGAAATCCGACACCATAGCTCACTCCTACTGGATGTGGTGGAAAGGCGCGAACAGCGCGGAAGAATACAGGATCATCGTAGAAGACGCCATTGCAAAAATGAATCTGGACGAGGAGACAAACCGGAACCTCGCCCGACGCGTTTACGACATGATCATGTGGGGAGGCCTAGACCATGCAAGAAGATACGTAGACAGGGTCTTGGAAGTATTCGGAATTGACCGGCCCGAGAAGAACTATGCAGCTACCAAGGCGACGATACTGAACTTGGCCAAAGTAAGCCTGATCAAAGACGAGATCTACACGCCACTCCTCCTAACCGATGATGAGAAGCTGGAGCGAGACAAGATCCGCTACAACATCGACGAGGACAACGGGGACAGGATCACGTATGAGCATATCAACCGCCCCGAGTTCGAAGTCTTCGGAAAACAGCTAAGGTTCAACCTGCCAGGTTGGCTCGCACACAACTGGCTCATGAACCTGTTCAAACACGCCAAATTCACGCGAGGCATCCTCACCCGCTGGGGATGGCACAAGAAAGAACTCGGATTCAGAGACTGGTACAACGACGAGGTGATAGGATTCTTCCTGAAGACGGCGCCTACAAACTATGAACTCGCTCTCCGGGCTCTACGCGTCATCAATGACCCCTACCGACCTAACGAGTTCGCGGTCACAGGCTTCCGGGAGGTCATCTATCCCAAGATGGAAAAGGCAAGAAAAGATTTCGAGCAACTGATAGGATCAAGCCCGCCGCTTCCAGAAATTCCGGTAATCGCGTCCTAGCAAGAACGTAATCAGATCTTCTCCGATTTTTTTTCTGAACCATGAGAGCATTCTTTGTTCCACACGAGTTTGCTCATGGCGGTCGACGGTCGGGGTATCGGTTATATCATGGTCAAGCCCATTAGCTCTAACTGCCCGGGGTAGCTCTTGACACTAGAGGACCGCCTCCGTAATCCACTCACCGAAGTTCTTGGCCAGAGACA
>WNGH01004845.1_pt1 | contig 12824 bp, 12 predicted proteins | sample 5400631 | NCBI WGS metagenome assembly WNGH01 (sample SAMN13153373, study PRJNA577476) | soil metagenome | isolation source: 115 cm soil or saprolite under Garry oak tree replicate 1 | place: USA:California | collected 2016-06-15
GTCCCACTCCCGTACGCAAACCTTGGAATTCGCTCCACGGATGGGCCCGCATCAACTCACACCCGATTCCAAGGCTGTTTTGAGGCTTGAAGCAGAGCATGGTCAATTGGCCGACACAAGACTTCAAGAACCGTTGCGTTCGGAGTAGCACAGCAGCGCGGATCGAGAGGCACAGGGGGACGTCGTATGAGCACACGGCATATGCACGCTTACACCGCAAGTCCGTCGAGCGACACGTTCGTCACGCTTGCGTGCGCAGACAGGAGTCCTGAGCGCAGCTCGAGTTACGGAAGGCACGCCGTCGGTCGCCGACGTGCTTGGCACGTCCACGTTTCTCCATCCTCATCATGATGTCGATACCGGCCGTCCTGCCCTGGCTCGATCGGTCGCGCCTGATCTTCGTACGGCCCATAGCCGGCGACGTCACGAGGGCGGAGCTGCTCGCCTCGGCCGCATTCTGGCTCGCGCTGTGGCTGAGCGTGATGGTCCTGGCGCCCTGGGTCGCTGCCCGCACCTTCGCGAAATTGCGCGGTGCGGGGGCTTAGGCCTCGACCTGATCGACCCTGACGCCCCTCCAGAAAGCGATCCTGTCCCGCACGCGCTCCGCAGCCTCGCTGGGCTCCGGGTAGTACCAGGCCGCATCGCGGTTGACCTTGTCGCGCACGACGACGTCGTAGTAGCTGGCGACGCCCTTCCAGTGACACGTGGTGTGCGTATCGCTCGGCCGCAGGTACTCGCTTCGCACGTCGTCAACCGGAAAGTACTGGTTGCCTTCGACCGCTGTGGTGCTCGAGCTCTCGGCGATCACGGCGCCGTTCCAGGAGGCGCGATACCGCTTTGTCTGGATGGAAGTCGCCATCGCCAAAAAAGAATCTACGACAGGCCAGGGACTCAATGCGGATTGACAGGGCCGGGCGGTCGGCGGAGCATGCCAGCCGTGAAGGTGGTCGACGAGTACGACGTGCTGGTCGTCGGATCGGGGTTCGGCGGCTCGGTGGCTGCTCTCCGCCTGGCAGAGAAGGGCTACAAGGTCGCGGTCCTCGAGGCGGGCAAGCGTTTCGCCGCCGCGGACTTTCCGCTCACGAACTGGGACCTCAGACGCTCCCTTTGGATGCCGAAGCTGTTTTGTCATGGCATCCTGCGACTGACTCTCCTGAGTGACGTCCTGGTCGGCTCCGGCGCCGGGGTTGGCGGAGGGAGCCTGGTGTACGCGAATACTCTTCCGGTTCCGCGGGCGGAGGTCTTCCGGCGCCCCGAATGGCCATCCGGCACGGACTGGGGGAAGGCGCTAGCGCCTCATTACGCCACCGCCAAGCGGATGTTGGGCGCGGCGACCAATCCACGGCTCACCGAGGCGGATCGAGTTCTGAAGGAATGCGCGGAGGAGATCGGCAAGGGCGGAACGTTCCGGCGGACAGAAGTCGCCGTCTTTTTTGGTGAGCCGGGAAAGGAGGTTCCCGACCCCTATTTCGGAGGCGATGGTCCTGCGCGGTCGGGTTGCGTGTTTTGCGGAGGCTGCATGGTCGGCTGCCGCCATAACGCCAAGAACACCCTGGACAGGAACTACCTCTACCTGGCCGAGAAGCGCGGGGTGCGGATCTTTCCGGAAACGAGGGTGGAGGGGCTTAGGCAGGAAAGCGACGGCGGCTACACCCTTACGAGTGTTCGAAGCACGGCGGTCTTGGCCCGCGACAGGAAAGAGTGGAGCGCGCCGATGGTCATTCTTGCCGCGGGCGTTCTCGGCAGCGTCGACCTCCTCTTGCGTGCTCGCGAATGCGGATCCCTGCCGGCCCTTTCCCCATCGCTCGGCCGGCGCGTTCGCACGAACAGCGAGGCGATCGTCGGGGCAACCTCGCGCAGCAAAACGGTCGATTTCACAGAGGGCGTCGCGATCACGTCAGGCATTGACCCAGACGATGTCACTCACATCCAACCGGTCCGGTACCCGCGAGGTTCCGACCTGATCGGCCTGCTTGCCAAACCACTGACCGACGGCGGGCCCGGGATTCCTCGAGCGCTGCGTTTCATCGTCAACTGCGTCACCAGACCAGGCGACTTCATGCGGTCCCTGCTTCCTTTCGGCTGGGCGCGTCGCTCGATCATGTTGCTCGTGATGCAGGTCGCGGATAATCACCTGGAGCTCGTCCGGAGACGCAGGTGGTTCTGGCCGTTCAGCGTGACACTCGACTCCAGAAATCCGTCACCAGGAGGAGAGCGAAACCCAACCTACCTGCCGGTCGCGAACGATATGGCGCGCCGGGTCGCCAAAAAGATCGGGGGTTGGCCCGTCAGCTCGGTCAACGAGGCCTTGCTCGACATCCCATCGACCGCGCACATTCTTGGTGGGGCGGTCATCGGAAGCGATCCGGAAAGGGCGGTGTGCGATGACCGCCATCGAGTGTTCGGCCACCCCAACCTCTACGTGGTCGATGGTGCGGCAGTGCCCATCAACCTTGGCGTGAATCCAGCCCTGACCATCACGGCGCTGGCCGAGCATGCCATGAGCCAGGTGCCGGTGAGAAGACATCCGGCCAACTCATCGGATCAGCCGCGATAGGCTGAGGGCGCTCCCGGCGGCAGGTACGGCGTGGGGTCGACCGGCTTTTGCCCGACGCGAAGCTCGAAGTGCACGTGAGGTCCGGTGGAGTTGCCCGTCGATCCCTCGAGCCCGACCGCCGTCCCCTGCGCTACGCGCTGTCCGGACTTGACCAATGTGGTCGAGAGGTGTCCGTAGAGGGTGTCGAACCCGCCGGAGTGGGCGATGACCACGTAGTTCCCGTAGCCGCTGCTCGAGCTTCCGACGAGGGCCACGACTCCGTCATCAGCCGCGTACACCGGGGAGCCGAACGGCTCCACCAGGTCGATGCCGGTGTGGAAGTGGGCGTAGTGGCCATAGGCAGGCTCGAACCAGAACGTGCTGGGGCCGAACGGCTGCGAGATCTGGGCCTGCGGCTCAGGCCAGATGAAGCGGTACTTGGTGGAGTGGCCGGCGCTGGTCGGAATCTGGCCGACGCTGTTGGTCTGCAGCCACAGCTGCAGCTGTGCCCACACGGACTGCATTGCCGCGGCGATGATCGCGTCCTGCTGTTGCTGGAGCATGTCCGTCACCGCCTGGGCCAGCTGCGCTGATTGCCGGCTCAGCCGCGCGAGCTCGGAGCGGGTTTGCGCGATCTTCTGCTGAAGCTGAGCCATCGACTTCTCCTGCTGCGCCTCCAGGGCTCTCAGCTGTGACAGCTGTGAATCGAGCTCGTTGCGCTGCCTGAGCTGCTCATCCCGCGCCGCCTGCTCCGCCTCGCGCTCCTGCTGGAGCTGCGCGAGATCGGCGGCCAGCGAGGTCTTGAGATCGGCCGCCCTCGACCCGGCCACGTTCAGGTCGGCAACGCGCGTGAACAGGTCGCTCAGGCTCTGCGATTGGGCGAGCACGAGCAAAACGGATCCCGGCGACTCATAGACGCTTCGCGCGAGCTGGCGGATCTGGGCGCGCTCGGTGTCGATCCGCCGCGCGAGGATCGCCTCGCGCAACTGAGCGGCCGCGATCTGGTCGCCCAGGTCGGCTATCTTCGCCTCGATTTCGCTGATCTTGCCTTGTACCTGCTGCTGCTGGGCCGAGTTGGCCTGCAGCGACTGGCGCAGCTGCTGCTGGGCAGCCAGCGCGTCAGCGAGGTTGCTCCCCAGCTGCGCGCGAATCTGCTGGATGATCGCAAGCTGCTGCTGCGGGTTGGCCGGCGTGCCGTCAGCGGTCGCGCCGCCAGGAGCAGCACCGAGGACGAGCAAGGAGAGAGCAATGGCGAGCACGAGGCGCCTCATGACTCCATGTGCCTCCGCATGCTCAGCAGCGACGAGCCCGAGCCGAGGCCGAGGCCGGCCCCGATGACGATCGCGGCCGCAACCGCGGCCACGGTCGTGGTGATGCCCGGCGCGAACTGGTTGAAGGATTGCGATCCCGCGGCGATACCCGACATCGCGAGGCCGAACGTGACCGCGCCCGCGACCATGCCGGCAAGGGTGCCCGTGATGGCGCCTTCGACGACGAATGGGCCGCGCACCATCCAGCGCGGAGCCCCGACCAGCTGCATGATCGTGATCTCATCGCGCCGGGATAGGATCGCCGCCTTGATGCTGTTCATAGTCACGGTCACGGCGACGAATCCGAGCAGTCCAACAAAAGCAAAGCCGGCAACCGCGATGCCGAACAGAACCGCCTCGATGCGTTGATAGGCGCCACGGTCATACGAGGTCGGGTTCAGCGGATCGACCACACGCTCGTTGCGGGCGACGGCGTCGATCGCTCCCATATCGTTGATGCTCTTGACCTGAACGTCGAGGCTCGCCGGAAATGGATTGCTCTCGCTGGCATTCGCAAGCTCGGGCAGCCCGGGGATCGTATGCGCCCTCGCAAGGGCGTCGGCCTTCGAAACGTAGGTGACCCTGGCGATCCGAGGGTCGCTCGACAGGCGGTTCCACAGCGCGACGACGTCGGGGTCGGCGGCGGCGTCGCGCAGGTAGACGTGTAGTAGCGAAGCCTCGCGCGCCTGGACCACCTCCAGGTTGTGCAGGGCAAAACCTGTAAGGCCAACCAGCCCCGACATAAGCAGGAGCAGCGTCATCGAGCCGAGTGCCGGCGCCGTGCTCCCGATGTTGCGTCCCCAGTTGCGGGCGGCGGACCCGAACACCAGGCGGACGAGATTGGCCGCGACCGTCTGGATCAACCTGCGCCGCGGGAAGCGGGCCGTCACGACGACACCAGCCATGCCATCCTCCCCGTCTGTCCCGCCGGCTGGTCGCGCACCAGCCGGCCGTCCACCAGCGTCACCACGCGCCGTTTCAGGCGGGTCACGATCTCGACGTTGTGGGTGGCCACCAGCACGGCCGTGCCCCAGGCGGCGATGTCCTCGAAGAGGTCCATGATCTCCCATGCCGTTTCCTGGTCGAGGTTGCCGGTCGGCTCGTCCGCGATCAGAAGAGGCGGCTGGGCGACCACCGCGCGTGCGATCGCCACCCTCTGCTGCTGGCCACCCGAGAGCTGGTGGGGAAACGCACCGCCCCGGTCGCCCAGGCCGACCGCCTCGAGGGCATCGAGGGAGCGGTCCCGGGCTTCCGCGTCCGAGATCCGGAGGTCGCCGGCCTGGAGGCCAAATGCGACGTTCTCGATCGCGTTCAGCCGCGGCAAGAGCTTGTAGTCCTGGAAGACCACGCCGACCCGGCGCCGCAGGTCGGCGACGTGGGAGGACTTCAGGCGGTGCGCCGGGATGCCCGCCACCCAGACCTCGCCGGCTGTGGGGCGGATCTCGCGGTTGATCAGCTTCAGAAGGGTCGTTTTGCCGGCGCCGCTCGGGCCGACGAGAAGGGTCAGCTCGCCCGGATGAAGGGCGAGGTCGATGGCGTCAACGGCATGCCGAAGCCCGTAGGCTCGGCTCACCCCAATGAGCTCGACGATCGGCGGGCGCTCGGCTACGAGTGGGCGCACTTATCCGCAGGGGGTAACGGCGCATTCTCAGAAAACCGGCGCAGAGGCTAGAGGACGCGCGCGGTCCTCGCCGACCCGGAGCTGTAGGTAGGCTCAAGGGGCCGATGACCGCAACCCCCGGCGAAGGTGCCCTGCTCGGTCTTGACATCGGAACATCTGGCGCCCGCGCAATCGCGATCGATCTCGCCGGCAACGTCCTGGTCGCCGCCACGGAAGAGTACCCGCTGGCCACGCCGCATCCTGGCTGGACCGAGCAGAAGCCTGAGGATTGGTGGGCCGCAAGCCAGGCTGTGTTGCGCCGGGTTGTCTCAGAGTGCGGACAGCCGCCGCTTGCGCTCGGCCTCACCGGTCAGATGCATGGGGCCGTCTTCCTCGACGATGGCGATCGCGTCATACGTCCCGCCCTGCTCTGGAACGACCAACGCACGCAGAACCAATGCGACGCAATCATGGATAAGGTGGGACGGCAGCGGCTGGTGGCGGTCACGGGGAATCCCGCGCTGACCGGCTTTCAGGCCCCTAAGATCCTTTGGCTCCGGGACGAAGAGCCTGGCGCGTTTTCGCGTCTTCGCCGGGTCTTGCTACCGAAGGACTACGTGCGGCTGCGGCTGACCGGCGAGCACGGCACCGACGTGTCCGATGCGTCCGGCACGCTGCTCCTCGACCTGCGACGTCGTCAGTGGTCGGAGGAGATCCTGGATGCGCTTGCGATTCCGCGCGAGTGGTTGCCTGCGGTGCACGAAGGACCCGACGTCACGGGCGCGGTTACGGCTTCCGCCGCAAAGTTGACCGGGCTGCCGGCAGGGCTGGCCGTGGCCGCGGGCGGTGGAGACAACGCGGCGGCGGCGATCGGCAATGGCATCGTCCGCCCTGGCGTCGTGAGCTCGTCGATCGGCACGAGCGGGGTCGTCTTCGCCCACAGTGACGAGCCGATGGTCGATCCTCTCGGCCGTCTGCATTCGTTCTGCCACGCGGTTCCGCGTGCGTACCACGTGATGGGGGTGACGCTTGCCGCCGGGGCAGCTTTGCGATGGTGGCGCGACGTCGTATCGCCGGGCAGCGACTTTGAGGCCATGGCCGCGCGGGCCGCCCAAGCGCCGCCCGGCTCAGGAGGCCTGCTATTTCTTCCTTATCTATCGGGGGAGCGGACGCCCGTCCTCGACCCATCCGCCAGGGGCGCATTCGTCGGCCTGAACATGACGCACACCCTGGCCCACCTCACGCGCGCGGTGATGGAGGGCGTCGTGCACAGCCTGAAGCAGTGCCTGGACCTGGTCGCGGGACTGCCTCTGCCGGTCACCGAGATGCGCGCCACAGGGGGAGGCGCCCGCAGCGCGATGTGGCGTCAGCTCCAGTCCGATATGTTCGGCATGCCAGTATTCCGTAACACCGTCGACCAGGGACCCGCATTCGGGGCGGCTTTGCTGGCTGGAGTCGCCTGCCGCGCTTACGCATCAGTCTCCGACGCCACGGCCCTCGTCCAATTGAGGGCCGACGTCACGCGCCCCGATGCGGATGTAGCGGGTCTGTACCAGCAGCAGCACGCGGTCTTCGCGAGCCTTTACGAATCGACAGCCGGGGCGATGCACCGGCTCTCTTCGCTCGACTAGCCCGAGCGCCTTTCATCTGTCGAAACGCCAGCCGGTCGCGCCATGTGGCTCGGCGGTGGCCACGGCGACAGCTGCCGACGGAGTCACCTCGTACAGCTGCCATGGCGCTGGACCCGCGCTTGGCGCGCTGAACTCGGCGGTGATTGCTCCATCTATCGCACGGGCAGGCCAGCCCTGCGCCACGTAGAGGCTGACGAGCCGTTCCAGGGTCGCCTTGTCGGTCACGACCCGGGCGGCGCCCGCCACGGCCAGGTCGAGGTCATCCAGGGAGACTGAGATCGTGCAACTCGGATTCGTCGCGAGGTTCCGGCTCTTGCGGGTCCTCACGCCGCTCGGAAGTAGAACTTGCCGTCGACCCATAGCGCGCCGACGGCCGCGACGTGCGGCCTGGAATCAGGACTGACCGTGGCCAGCCAGTGGGTGCGGCCGTGGCCCTCTTCGCCAGTCTGGAGCTCGAGCTGGGTCAGCGCGCGCGACCACGCAATGGGCTTGTGGTCATAGATATCAAGGTTCTTCTCGTCCATTCCTGCATTCCCTTAGGTTCCGAATAGGGACAGGTTAGGACTGGGTTAAACCGACCACACGTATTAGGGGACGCGCGCGCGACGGCCCTGGATGGGCCTGATCGGTCCGAGGCTAGTTGAGCCGGCCGGCGGCCGGTGCGGACGTCTTGAGCACGATCCCCCGTAGCCACTCGATGAGCTCGGCGCCAGCGACCGAATTGCGCTGAAAGATCCCGGCGACGTGGCCGTTGAGGGACCGTTTGTCGTTTTCGGTGAGCGCCTTGGCGGTCAGGATCATGATCGGGATGGTTCGGGTCCGTTCCTGCGACCGGAGCCTCTCGACCACCTCGAAGCCGTTGACGCCAGGCATCATCAGGTCGAGCAGGATCAGGCTCGGAAGCTGCGAGCTCGCCATCTCGATCCCTTCCTGGCCGCCATTCGCACGCAGGACGTGGAAACCTGCGGGCTCCAGCAGTGCCTGGACGAGGTCCAGGTTCAGCTCCTCATCGTCGATGACGAGAACGCGCACCTCCGAGCTTCTCGCCTTGGACGTGAACGTGTAGTGCTCGAGACGCGAGAGGAGCGCCTTTCCGTCCACCGGCTTGACGAAGTAGTCGATTGCACCGAGCGCCCTGCCGAGCGCTGGTTTGTCGACCACCGACACCACGACAACCGGGATGTTGCGCGTCACCTCGTCCTCTTTGAGTCGGGTCAGGACATCCCAGCCATCGATCTCGGGGAGGAGGATGTCGAGCGTCACGGCGACCGGCCTGAGCGCTCTCGCCATCTTCAACGCGTCGGTGCCATTGCGCGCGATTGCCATCCGAAATCCGCCGACGCCCAGGTGACGCCCAAGGATCTCCGCGGCCTCAAGGTTGTCGTCGACGACGAGGACAAGGGGCCGCGAGAGGTCGACTTCCGCGTCTTGCGCGTGCTCGGCCGGATGCGCCGGCAATCGGATGGTGAACGTACTCCCCTTGCCAAGCGCGCTGGCGACGGTTACGTCGCCACCGTGCAGCCGGGCAAACCGCCTGGTCAAGGCAAGGCCGAGGCCCGTGCCTTCCTGTCGCTTACCCCCGCCCTGGTCCAGCTGCTGGAACTCGCCAAACAGGCGTCCGAAGTCCGCCTCCGCGATTCCGATCCCGGTGTCACTCACCTCGATCTCAACCCATGCATCGGCGCCGCGGGCCCGGATGGTCACGACACCGCCGCTCGCTGTGAACTTGATCGCGTTGGAGACGAGATTCAGCAGCATCTGCTTCAACTTGACCTGGTCGGCGAAGAGCTCGGTCCCGGGTTCCAGGTGGCTGTCCAGCACAAGCCCTTTCGTGCGTGCCGCCGGCTCGATGGTCGCGACGACGTCGCGGATGACATCGGCCAGGACAACCGGCTGACGGTGCAGGTCCATCTGCCCGGCTTCGACCTTGGAGAGGTCGAGGATGTCGTTGATCAGCTGAAGCAGGTGTTTGCCGCTTCCGTGGATCTGGTCCAGAAAACGATGACGAGTGGGGGCGTCAAAACGCCCAGATGCCTCGTCGCTCAGCAGCTCAGAAAAACCGATGATCGCGTTGAGGGGAGTCCTCAGCTCATGACTCATGCTGGCGAGGAACCGGCTCTTGGCATGGTTGGCCCGCTCTGCTTCGGCCTGCGCATCGCTGAGCTGTTTGGTGCGCTCGGCGACCATTGTCTCGAGCTCGCTGGCGAGCAATCTCTGGTTGCGCAAGAGCTGGGCGGTGGCAATCGTCCGCGCCGCCCGTGTCGCCAGGCTTCCCAGCAGCTGCAGGTCCGCCTCGCCGTAGGGAGGGGCACCCTCCATGCGGTTGAGATTCAGACCGCCGACTACGATGTCTTGGGCGACCATCGGGATCATGGCCGACTCGCGCATCCGCCATCTCTCGATGTGACGTTTCTGGTGCGGCGCAAGGTTGGGCGGAAGGTGGTCTGGATCGATGGAAATGACAACCGGCCGTCGCTCCTGGATGACGGTTTTCCACGGCCCGGCGGAATCGAGCGCGATCGACGCTCCGAGCAAATGCCGAGCGTCTTCCATGACCCTGGGGTCGGGGTGATAGGCGGCTACCGGCTCAATGGTCCGGCCGTCCGGCGACAGCAGGACCACGGCGCAGAAGTCGCCCGTGGTGCGGGAGATTTGCTCCGCGACGATGCCCAGCAGGGCTTCGATATCCGGGACCGCGTCGATGAAGGCGTCGGTTGCCTCGGTGATGGCCGCCAGGCGCGCGTGCGAATCACCTGCAGCTGAGGTTTGACGCGTCTCATCGGACATGGGGCAACAGTATTGCGATTAAGACGGCGGAAATCGATTACTTAACGCTTTCGGCGGTCTGGCAGAGTGCCCTATGTGAGCCACAACAACACCCCCGCGATTGCGGCGGGGGCAGCTTGCGCGACCAGGATCCGTTTGCTGACGGTCGCCCCGCCATAGACGCCGGCGACCACGACACAGCCGAGGAAGAAGGTGAGGATGGCGCGGCCGCCGATGACCCCGTACCAGAGGAGGCCCCACAGGAGGCCCGCGGCCAGGAAGCCGTTGTACAGACCCTGGTTGGCGGCCAGCACCGCGGACGATTCCGCGGCCTCCACCGTCGTCCCGAATGTTCTTCGCCCGAAAGGTGTGCGCCAGAGGAACATCTCCAGCACAAGGAAGTAGGCGTGCAGAGCAGCGACCAGAACGATCGCAACGGTCGCGACTGAGCGCACTGCGACAGGTTAATCAACCTGGTCGTGTGCGCCAAACTGGCGGGGATGGCAAGGCCGCGGGTCGCGGTACTGACGCGTGAATATCCGCCTGAGGTCTACGGGGGTGCGGGAACGCACGTCGAGTACCTCGTCCGCGAGGTGCGCAAGCTGACCGACGTCTCGGTCCACTGTTGGGGTGCGAAGCGAGACGAACCGGGCGTCGTCAGCCATCAACCGTGGGCCGAGGTGGCGGAACCGAAGCCGGAGTCAGCAGCGCTGCAGGCGATGTCGATCAACCTCGCCATGGCCGCCGGGGTCAAAGGCGCAGGCATCGTGCACAGCCATACGTGGTACGCGAACTTCGGCGGCCACCTGGCCAAGCTCATGTGGTCAATTCCGCACGTGCTGACTGTGCACAGCCTGGAGCCGCTCCGGCCCTGGAAGGCAGAGCAGCTCGGAGGTGGCTACGCCCTGTCGATGTTCTGTGAGCGAACCGCCATCGAAGCGGTCGACGGTGTGATCGCGGTCTCGGGTGCGGTCCGCGAGGACGTGATCGAGTGCTATCCCAACGTCGATCCGAAGCGCATCCACGTCATTCATAACGGGATCGATGCGGAGGTCTACAAGCCGGAACCATCGCCGGAGACGCTCGGGCGCTACGGCATCGACCCGGGCCGGCCATACGCGTTCTTCAACGGCCGGATCACGAGACAAAAAGGGTTGCCGCTGCTTCTGGCTGCGGCCCTCGACGTCGATCCACAGTATCAGCTGGTCATAGCCGCGAGCTCACCCGACACCGCTGAGATCGGAGCCCAGGTGGATGCCCTGGCGGAACGGGTTCGCACCAAGCGGGGGAACCTGGTGTGGATCAATCGCTTCCTGCCGCGCGAGGATCTGATCCGTATCCATTCGGGGGCCACGGTTTTCGTATGCCCCTCGATATACGAGCCGTTCGGCCTCGTGATCCTCGAAGCGATGGCCTGCGAGACCGCGGTGGTCGCTTCGCGCGTAGGCGGGATTCCGGAAATCGTCGTCGAGGGCGAGACGGGGCACCTGGTCGATTACGAGGCGGACAACCCGACGGCATTCACGACGACGCTGGCCGCGCGGATGCAGGAATTGTTGAGCGATCCGGCCAGGGCATCTCAGATGGGCAAGTCGGGCCGGCACCGCGTGCTGGAGCACTTCGGGTGGCCGGCCATCGCATCGCGGACCGTCGAGCTGTACACCAGTCTGCTGTAACTCTCGGTCTGGATCTAGAGCGAGATCTTGCGGCGCGTGGCGACCACTGTCGGCACCTCCGAGCGCTGACATACTTCGTCAAGTGGAGCAGCGGATCAGCCTTGTGACCCTTGGCGTGAAAGACCTCGCCCGCGCCCGCGTCTTCTACGAAGCGATGGGATGGCACGACGCACATCAGCCTGATGACGAGGTCGCCTTCTTGCAAGCCGGCGGGATGATCCTTGGCCTATGGACCGCACTGGGTGGGCACGCATCGCCTGGCATCGAGCTTGCCCATAACGTCCGCTCACCGAGCGAGGTCGATGCCGTGCTCGCCGAAGCGGTGCACGCGGGTGGCACCATCACCCGTCCGGCGGCTCGAGCCGAGTGGGGCGGCTACACGGGCGCATTCGCGGATCCGGACGGTCACGTCTGGGAAGTCGCTCACAATCCAGAGTGGGAATTGGCTGCCGACGGGACCGTGCACCTTTCCTAGCCGCGGCTTACCGAACTCAAGAGCCCGGGGCAACCTCAGCCCAAGAAGACTCCAGACAGGACAGCGTTGAGTCCTGCGGTGCGGGTCACGGTCACCGTCACCGTGCGGCCGGCGACGACGTTGATGGGGACGTTGACCCAGGCGCCCTGTGAGAAATCGGTGGTCAGGTTTGCGGTCTGCGGACCGGAGCCGTCGTCGACGGTTATGGTCTCCCGCCGACCGAGGCCATCTCCGTCGAGGGCATAGAGGTGAATGGTGCCGCTGTAGGCGGTCGAGAACGTGAGGTGGAGGCGGATCTGGTTGCCGTCGTAGACACAGGCCGCCTGGCGCGTGGCTGCGTCCGGGCTCTGCAAGGCCTGAATCCCCGTGACATTGTTCCAGACGAACCGACTGCCCTGGTCAATGCCCAGACTCGAATGCGGCAGCGAAACCAGATCGCCACCATTCCAGCCCAGCAGGGCGTAACCGTCAGCGCCGTAGACGCCCACCCAGTTGCCCTGCGGCGATTGGCTGTAGACGAGGCCGGCCGAGGTCGTGGCGGAAGCCACGTTGGACGGCGCCGAGATGCCGGGCCCGTTGCTCGCCAGCACCCGATAGAAGTAAGTGGTGGAAGGTATGAGCGAGGAGTCCGTGAACGTGGTGGTGCTGCTGGTCCCAACCTGGGTCCAGCCGGTGCTGCCGTCGGCTGAGCGCTGGATCTTGTATGAGGTGGCTCCGCTGGACGCAGTCCAGCTGAGGCGGATCTGAGATGCACTCACCCCGCTCGCGCTCAGGCCGGTTGGCGGCGCCGGGGCCTGGGGTGCGCCGCCCAGGAAGATTCCAGACAGGAC
>WNGH01004846.1_pt1 | contig 12824 bp, 11 predicted proteins | sample 5400631 | NCBI WGS metagenome assembly WNGH01 (sample SAMN13153373, study PRJNA577476) | soil metagenome | isolation source: 115 cm soil or saprolite under Garry oak tree replicate 1 | place: USA:California | collected 2016-06-15
GTGGTCAACGATCGCGAAGTCCGCTACCGTGCTCTGGAGGCCGGGGCCACCGACTTCCTGATTCGCCCGATCGACCGGCTCGAATGCGGCGCGCGCTGCCGCAATCTCTTGAGCCTGCGTCGTCACGAAATTCTCAAGAAAAACCGAACCCGGATTCTCGAGCAGAAGATCGACGAGGCTACCCGCGAATTGCGGCGACGCGAAGTCGAGACGCTGTTTCGGCTGGCGAAGGCCGCAGAGCAGCGCGACAAGGTGACGGGAATGCACTTGGTACGGATGGCCAAGTACTCCGCTCTCATCGCCAAGGGCGTCGGGCTGTCCACGGCCGAGCAGGATGCGATCGAGCTGGCCGCGCCGATGCACGATATCGGAAAAATCGGCATACCGGACCGAATCTTGCAGAATCCCGGAAGGCTGGACGGCGAGGACCTGCGAGTCATGCAGTCCCACGCACGCATCGGCTACGACATGCTGAAGGACAGCTCTTCCGGATATTTGCAAATGGCCGCCGTCATCGCGCTCGGCCATCACGAGAAGTACGACGGCAGTGGCTACCCGACCGGCTTGAGGGGCGAGCACATTCCCCTTGAAGCGCGAATCGTCGCCATCGCGGACGTCTACGATGCGCTCACCTCGGTTCGCCCCTACAAGCCGGCCTGGCCCGTGCAGGAAGCGCTCGTCTACATGGAAGAGCACGCCGGCAGGCATTTTGATCCGCAGCTTGTGGGAATCCTGGTGCGGAACCGGGACGAAGTCCTATCCATCGGCGAACGGTTTGCCGATCAGGTGGCGCAGTGACCGGGGACCGAGCCGGATGACGCTGACATCGATCCTGGCAGGAATCCGCGCCCGCCTTAAGGGGCGCCCGGACACCGAACACGAGCAGGCGATTGTTCGGCTGTTGGTCGCGACAATACTCTTCCTGACCCTCCTCCCGCAGGCCTTTGGCGGTCGCGAACCCAACCTGCTGCTGTTCGCCGCCATGGTCTTCTACTTCGCGCTGTGCGGCACGGTATTCGCGTGGATCTACTTCTTCCCGGCGGCATCGCCCGCGCGCCGTGTTTTCGCGGCCCTTGTCGACATCGGCACGAACACGGCCTTCATGTATCACCTCGGCGAGTCCGGCGCTTCGCTGTACATGTTCTACCTATTGATCATTTTCGGCCACGGGTTTCGCTACGGTAAGCGCTATCTGTACAACTCGCTGATGCTCAGCATCGTGGGCTTCGCCCTGGTCCTGAGCTTCAGCGATTACTGGATACAAAACCGCGTGCTTGGCATCGGTCTGATGGTGGGCATGATCCTGTTGTCGCTCTTCCAGGGCAAGCTCGTGACCCGCCTGTTCGATTCGCTGCGCCGTGAGGAAGCCGCGAACCAGGCGAAGCGACGCTTCCTCTCCACGGTAAGCCACGAGATGCGCACCCCGCTCAACGCCATCGTCGGGATGAACGATCTGCTGCGCGACACGCCTTTGAACACGGAACAGGCCGAAATGGTGAAGGCGATGCACGAGGCCTCGAGGTCGATGCTCAAGCTGATCGAGGATGTGCTGGATATTTCCAAGATCGAAGCAGGCAAGGTCAGCATCGAAGAAACAGATTTCGATCTGCACAGTCTGATCAACGGGACGACAGCGGTGCTTGCGCCGCAGGCCGAGATCCGCGGGCTGCTGTTCAGGGCCCACGTGATGCCGGAGGTCCCGCACGCGCTGCGCGGCGATCCCTATCATCTGCGCCAGGTGCTCTACAACCTCATCGGAAACGGCGTCAAGTTTACCCAGTCCGGCAGCGTCATCTTGACCGTTTCGAGCCTGGGCGAGAGCGAGCATGCGGTGCGACTGAGATTCTCCATCGAGGACACGGGGATAGGCATCGCGCCGGAAGCTCAGGAACGGATTTTCGAGAGTTTCGTCCAGGCCGACGACTCGACCACGCGCCGCTACGGCGGCACCGGGCTCGGCACAACCATCTCGAAGCAGCTGGTGGAGATGATGGGCGGGCAGATCGGCCTGAACAGCACGCCCGGGAAGGGAAGCACGTTCTGGTTTGAGCTGCCCCTCAGGAAGCAGATGTTGGGGCAGATAGCCGAAGCTTCGTTGCGGCTCAACGATATCCGGATCATGCTGATCGGTTTCTCCGACGCGGAACTGCAGGCGCTCGAGCAGGACCTCGCTACTTGGGGGGCGCGCACCGGACGCGCGGCGGGCGTCGAAGCAGGGGCCGCGCGCCTCGCCGAAGCGCAGTCGCTCGGGCATCCCTACCACTTGGTGCTCTTGCGCGAAGACACGGCGATCGCGCCGGGCCGGAATCTAGGACGGCTCCGCAACAGCCGCAGCCAAAAGGCGCCTCCTACGGTGCTGTGCACGGCCGGCGTATCGCAGATTCGCAGCGCCGAAGCGCTTGCGGGCGGTTTCGTGGCGGTGCTGGAGATGCCGTTCAAGAAGCGGCTCCTCTTCAACGTCATTCATTCTGCCACTGCGGTCCAAGGGAGTCAGGAAGGTGTCATTTCGCTCAGCGATTACTACGCTACCCGCGACGCCAACCGGCGCCGCTACCAGATCCTGGTCGCCGAAGACAACGCCGTCAATCAGCGCGTCATCGTCGGGATACTCGAGCGCGCCGGGCACAGAGTCCGGGTCGTGGACGACGGGGAGCAGGCGCTCGATGTTCTGGAGAACGAGCGGTTCGATGTGATCATCATGGATCTCAACATGCCCGAGCTCGGCGGGCTGGACGCTGCGCGGGCTTACCGCTTCATGGACCCGGAGGCGATACGGGTACCGATCATAATGCTTTCGGCGGACGGGACTTCGGAGGCGATAAAGGAATGCGAGGACGCCGGAATCGACGCTTTCTTGCCCAAACCGATCGAGGCTCGCCGCCTGCTCGACACCATCGCGAGCCTGGTTGCGAAGCGCGCGAGCACCCCGGCCGCGTCCGGCGACGGCGCCGAGGAAAGCCAGGCGGTCATCAATCCGGCGGCGCTCTCGGAGCTCGAGCTCATCAGCTCGGAGAACACCTTCATGCCGGAACTCCTCAACGGATTCATCCAGGACGGCGAGGCGCTGCTGCGGCAGATGGATGCCGCCGTGGCGGCGGAGCAGTACGAAACGCTCAGGGATCTCGTGCACGCCATGAAGGGCTCGGCGGTCACGCTCGGCGCCGAGCAGTTATGCCGGACGTGCGTAGGGATCAACGGCCAGACGACATCGGAACTGCAAGCGAGCGGACCCCGCGTCTTGAAGGTGATCCGGGAGCAGTTTCAGCAGGCGCGCGCTTCGCTCCTCGATTATCTCAAGAAAAGCCAGAGCGCGGCCCGCTGAGCCAGGGACGTGACATGAATAAGTGGCAGCGTGAGAAACTATGGCTGACTTATCCCTGCATGACCGAGTAATTCAGCGTCTGCTAGCCGCATCCGATGCAAAACTCACCGCGGCCGACGTCGACGAAGCGACGTCGCTTCGACAGGATCTGGATATCAGTTCACTGATTTTGATCACATTGGCTTCCGAGCTGGAGGATGAGTTAGGGATCGACATCGACGATGAGGACCTTGGCCGCATACAGACGATCGGCGATCTTTTCAAGGCGATCGAGGGCAAGAAGCCACAGAATCGTCAGGCGTGACACGGTCTGAGTTGATGGCTCCTCGACGCGTGGCGATCACGGGAGTCGGTCTTGTATCGTGCCTTGGGCACGATTACATCCAAGTGGTGAGGGCCCTCCAAAATGGGGCAAGCGGCCTTCGCGCCATGCCGGACTGGGAAAGCCTGGGGCTGAAGAGTCGGGTGGCGGGCGCGATCGTGGACGTCGAAGCCAAGTTCGAGCGTTCGTCCATCCCGAAAAGACTGCGTCCCGTGATTTCGGAAGCATCCAAGTACTGCTGCCTCGCCGCCCTCGATGCCGTCGGCGACTCCGGGCTTTCGGAAGCCGACGTGCAGTCCGACAGAACGGCGTGCATCGTCGGTACGGGAATCGGAAGTGTGGAATCCATTTACACGGGGGGGCGGCAGGTCCATTCCGGACAGATTGCGAAGGTCAGCCCGTTTGTCGTCCTGAAAAGCATGGCCAGCGCATCGAGCGCGGCGGTGGCCAACCTGCTCAAGGTCCACGGGCGCAGTTATTCGATCAGTTCCGCGTGTTCCACCTCTTCGCATAGTATCGGCACGGCATACGAGCTCATCCGCTCCGGCATAGTGGACCGCGCGATCGCGGGTGGCGGAGAAGAAGTGCACCCTTTGATCGCTGCCGGTTTTCAGGCCCTTCGATTCGCACTCGCCTCGAAATTCAACGAGCGCCCGGAACAGGCATCGCGCCCGTATGACGTCGCCCGCGACGGGTTCGTGATCGGCGGCGGTGCCGGGATCGTCGTGCTCGAGGCCTTGGACCAGGCGTTGGCGCGTCGGGCTCGCGTGCGCGCCGAGATCGTGGGATTCGGCACAAGTTCGGATGGTTTCGACATGGTCATGCCGGAGCCCAGCGGTGTGCAGGCGGCCAGGTGCATGCGGGGCGCGATCCAGGACGGAGGGATGAGTCCTCGTGAAGTCGGCGCCGTCAATACGCACGGCACAGCGACCATCAAAGGTGACGTCGCTGAAATCCAGGCAATGAAGGACGTATTCGACGGCAAACCGCCGCCGTTCTCATCGACAAAATCGATGACCGGTCATCCCTTGGGTGCCGCGGGAGCGCTGGAAACGATCTTTTGCGTAGGCATGCTCGAGCATCGCTTCATAGCCCCCTCCATCAACATCGAAAAGCTCGACCCCGACTTCGTGGGAATGCCAATCGTAACGGCTCCGAAGTTCACGGAGGTGGACACCATACTTTCCAATAGCTTCGGATTCGGTGGAACGAACGCGAGCCTTCTATTGAAGGCATTTCGCAACTAGCTCGCCGGGCTCCCGAGGGCTATCGGGACGGCGAGGATTGCTTCAGCGGGCGAGGGCGACAAGTCGCAACAAGACTCGCCGCGCATGAGCCCCACCGGGGGGTGTCCTTACGCACCGGTCGGGACGGATCGGATCCGGCCCCGGTAGGTCATTGCTCACGCGCGCGAGCGCCCGTGCTTCGGGCGGACATGCACAGCTGCGCTCAGGCGGTCGCGTACTGCATTTCCTCCCGTATTTCCACGGTACCCGGCCGCGCCGCCGCGCCGCCCGGGACAAGCCTTGCCTGCGAGCGTGCCAGGCGGCTCATCAGCTTGAGATCCTTCTCTTCCAAGCGCAGCGCCGCATTCACCCATACGTTGGCGATGTTGAGCAACTCCTCGTAGCTCACGGGGTGGAAATGCTGACGGCAGCTGAACACGGCCTGCATGCCGTTGCGGCGCCGCTCGTTGCGTCGGATATAGTCCCGTACGGCCGCTTCCCCGGTCCCGTCTTCCGCGAGTACGTCGACGACGCCCGCTTTGTGCATTTCCTCGGCGGTGTAGACACGGCCGGAGAGTATTATCTCTTCGGCACGGTTCATCCCCACGCGCCTCGCGAGGAGGCTGTAGGCGCCATTTCCGGGAAACAGATTGAACAGGATTTCGGGCAGCCCCATGCGCGAGCGCCGCTCGGCGACAATGACGTTCGAGGACAGGGCGGTTTCGAACCCGCCGCCTAGGGCCTCGCCCTGCACCAGCGAAATGGTAGTCATCGGGCTGTTGTAGTTGCAGATGCGCTGGTACATGGTGTCGACACAAAGCTTGGCGTAGTGCGTGAGCGTGTCGCGGTCGCCCGACTTGATCAGCGACACCAAATTCGCGAGGTTTCCTCCCAGGCTGAATATGCCCTCGATCCTGGATCCGCCAACGTAGTAGTGAATCTGCTGGAGGTGTCCCTTGTGCAGCACGCGACCGCCGCAGGATTCGATTGCGCTGTCGTGGGCACGCAGCTCTTCGAGCATGCCAAGGTTGAAGCACGGCGCGCCCGTGGGCTTCATATAGGTCCACGCTATGGCGTGCTCAGGATCGAAACTGACCTCGATCTGCTTGTAATGGTATTTGAACATCCCCTCTATCGCTTTGAAATCGACCGGTGCGTTCATGACCTTCCTTTCATGGGTTTATTAAAAAAACATACATGGTTCCTTAGAAATACATACTTCTTTAGAACTCTTTGCGAGGACTATACTCCCAAATCCAAGGTTGCCCAAAGCCGTCTTATTCCATTGTCATTAGTGCGGTTTTCACGTCTATCGGGGGTTTCCCGAGCCCCGATCAGGGAATTCCCGATAGGCCCTGTCAGGAATAGGTGACAAAGTTGACCTGCAGCCTTGGAAAGCCGCGGGTAGGAGTCTGGTACGGCGCCGAGTGGTTCATGTTGCGTAACGTCAGGGCGCTGCTTCGGGCCGCCGACCGGGTGCGTGGCGGCGACCTGAACGCCAGAACGGGAATTCGCTACGGCGGAGAGGAGCTGAGCCAGCTCGCACAGGCCTTCGACGACATGGCGCTCGCGCTCCAGCAGCGGGAGCAGAAGCTCCAGGAGCAAGCGATCTCCGACCCGCTCACCGGCCTATACAACCGGCGCTACCTGAGCGAGTTTCTTCCGCGCGAGCTCGCGCGGTCCAGGCGCAACGCGACGCCTGTCGCGGTGATGCTGATCGATCTGGATCACTTCAAGCGCATCAACGACTCTTTCGGACACGAAGCCGGGGACATCGTCCTCAAGGCGATCGCAGCCCTGCTCAAAGGCAGGGTTCGCGGCAGCGACATGGCCTGTCGGTACGGAGGCGAGGAATTCGCGCTGATCCTGCCCGAAACCGGGCTCGATGCCGCGGTGCGGCGTGCAGAAGTTATCCGCCTGGCGATCGCCCGCCTCGACCTCAGCCACGCGGGAACGTCTCTGGGCAAGATCACGACTTCGCTGGGAATTGCGCTGTTTCCGGATCACGGAGAAGGCACTGATGCCCTCCTACGCGTGGCGGACATGGCGCTCTATGCTGCCAAAGGCGCGGGACGCGACCGGGTCGTCGTCGGCTCCGCGGAGAAACGCTGAGCCCGGTCGGTCGCGTTACTTGAAGATTTGCTGGTTTCCGGAGGCGTTTCGGCGTTCGTCTTCCCACCCCTCCCGGCTGACTCCCTGAACGGCGCCAGGGGCGTTCGACGGCAATCTACTGCCGGTGGTGTAGACGGGTTCGCGGCGCGGCTGCGCTGCGGCTTTCGGTTCGGTGGGCGCCGTTACGCAGCCGTAAGTTGCGGTGCATAGAACGGAAGCGATGAACAGCAGGCGGATGCGCATTTTTGGGGCCTCCCTTTCGTTGAAATACTGCGCCAGTCTACCTGGTCGGTCCAGGCACGCACAATCGAGTGGCTCCCCGACCAGGGCTCGAACCTGGGACCTGCGGATTAACAGTCCGTCGCTCTACCAGCTGAGCTATCGGGGATTCGAGACTCCGACGAGCGCGTTGCCGAAGAAATCGGCAGGCGCGTATTCTAATTCCCTGCGGGGGGACCGGTCAACGCGACGGGTCGAAAAAAAAATTCCGCCCTCAATTTCCCGAGCTGCAGACGGAACCGATATCTCTTGGGCATAATGGATCCATGGATGCCACCGCACCGAAGGAGACACACCGATGATCCCGTCGGTTGAGAGGGCATGCCGTTGTGTCGTAGCTACACTGGGAACGGCGTTGAGCCTGGGGTCCGCCGCTCTGCTCGCGCAGGATGCGGGCGTGTGGCCGGCTCGGACGATCCAGATCGTCGTTCCCTATACCCCGGGCACTGGCGCCGATATTCTTGCGCGGATACTCGGACCGAAACTTGCCGAGCGCTGGAAGGTCGCCGTCGTCACCGACAACCGCGCGGGCGCTTCGGGCAACATGGGAACCGACTTCGTCGCGAAATCCGCGCCCGACGGCTATGCGCTGCTTTGCACCGCGACCTCTTTCGGCACCAATCCCGCGATCAATCAGAAGCTCCCTTTTGACCCCGTAAAGAGCTTTGCGCCGGTCATATTGCTTGCCACCAGCACAATGGCGGTGATCGTCACGCAAGGATTGCCGGCCCGGTCGATGCGCGAGTTCCTCGACCTCGCGCGAGGCCGGCCGGGGAAGCTCTATTACTCTTCTCCCGGAAACGGAGGTCCGCAGCATCTCGCGATGGAGTTGCTCAAGCTCGACGCGCGCATCGACCTCGTGCACGTTCCGTACAAGGGATCGGGCGGCGCACTGGCCGATCTGGTCGGCGGGCACGTGCAGGCCATGATCGTGTCGTTGCAAACCGCGGCCCCGTACGTCCAGAGCGGGAAACTCCGCATGCTAGCCGTGATGAGCGCGAAGCGCTCGCAGGCGTTTTCCGAGGTACCCACGCTCAAAGAGCTGGGCTTGGCCGACCTTGAAGTGGAAACATGGTATGGCGTGTTCGCGCCGGCCGGAACGCCGCAGGCGGTCGTCGCCAAGGTAAACGCGGAAATGAACGCGCAGCTGAAACAGAGCGAGATCCGCGAGCTTCTCGCAAAACAGGGCATGGCGCCGGCCGGCGGCACGCCGGAGCGCTTCGGCGATCTTGTGAAGAAGGAATTGGCGCGCTGGTCGCACGTGGTCGCGGCCGCAGGCATCAAGGCGGACTGAGCTCGAGCGGATTTCACGGATCACCCGAGAAGAAAACACAATGAGCCACATCGAAGACCTGGTCGCCGCATACCGAATCCTCGCCGAGCATAGCGTCATCGACGCCTACGGACACGTGAGCGTGCGTTCGGAACGCGACCCCAAGCGCTACCTTCTGGCACGCTCGCTTGCGCCGGAACTCGTGATGCCGGAGGACATCATGGAGTACGATCTCGACAGCAATCCGATCGATCCGCGGGGACGCGAATCGGTGCGCGAGCGCTTCATTCACGGCGAGATTTTCAAGGCGCGTGCGGACGTAAATGCGGTCGTGCACAACCACTCTCCGTCGGTCGTGCCTTTCAGCGTCACGACGGTCGCGATGCGGCCGCTTTTTCACATGGCTGCGTTCGTCGGAGAAGGACTTCCGAATTTTGAAATCCGCGATGCCGAGAAAGGTTCCGACCTGCTTGTCAAGACGCCCTATCTGGGGCAAGCGCTGGCGAAGACGCTGGGCAGCTGCCCGGCGGCGCTGATGCGCGGGCACGGTTCGGTGACGGTGGGCGAAAGCCTGCCGCGCGCCGTGGGACGCAGCATCTACCTGGAAATGAGCGCGCGAATGCAGCTCCAGGCGATCACGATCGCGGGTCCCGGGGGCAAGATCACCTATCTCGACGATCAGGAAGTTCGGGCTTCGGTCCCGAGCCAGGACTACAAACGCGCCTGGCCCATGTGGCGGGCCAAGGCACTTGCCGGCCTCAAACCGCGAGCATGAACCACGCGGCTTTGCGCCGCACGGGCCCGCCCTTGATCTTCCAACGCCTCGCCGACCAGCTCGCCGAACTCGAGCGCCGCGGCCTGCGCCGGCGCCGCCTTGTCCGCCAGAGCCCGCAGGGGCCGCGAATCGTCGTGGACGGGCAGGAAGTCCTCGCGTTCTGCAGCAACGACTACCTCGGACTCGCCAACCATCCGCGCATCGTGGAGGCGGCGATCGAAGCCGCGTCGCGTTACGGGGTCGGCGAGGGCGCTTCGCATCTCCTGAGCGGACACAGCGCCGTGCACGAGCGCCTCGAGTCCAAACTGGCAGAGTTCATGCAAATGCCGCGGGCTCTGCTCTTTTCCACGGGCTATCAGGCAAACATCGGCGCCGTCACGGCGCTCGCCGGCCCGGAGGATGCGATTTTCTCCGATGCGCTCAATCACGCGTCCCTCATCGACGGCGTGCGCCTGTCGCGCGCCCGGGTAGTTCGCTATCCGCACGCCGACCTCGGGTTCCTGTCGGAAGCTCTGGCACAGTCCGACTCGAGGACGAAACTGATCGTCACCGACGGCGTATTCAGCATGGACGGCGACATCGCGCCGTTGCCGGCTGTGCTCGATTTGTGCGAACGCCACGATGCCTGGCTTCTGGTCGACGACGCGCACGGCTTCGGCGTGATCGGTCCCGAAGGCCGCGGCGCGCCGGCGCACTTTGGGCTGCGCTCTCCGCGTCTCGTCTACGTCGGAACGCTCGGCAAGGCGGCAGGCGTCGCCGGCGCTTTCGTCGCGGGCGCCGCTGAAATGGTGGAAACGGTGCTGCAGCGGGCGCGGACCTATATCTACACCACGGCCGCGCCCGCGATGCTTGCCGCAGCGGTGGAAACGAGCCTCGAGCTCATCCGGGAGGACGAATGGCGTCGCGAGCTGCTGCGGAAGCATATCGCGGTGCTCAGAGACGAGCTGCGGGAGTACGAGAGGGGGCTTGCTCCCTCGGATACGCCGATTCAGCCGCTCGTCCTCGGAGGGAACAGCGAGGCGCTACGAGCAAGCGCTGCGTTGCGCGAGCGCGGTATTCTCGTGCCTGCGATCCGTCCGCCGACCGTGCCCGAGGGCACCGCTCGTTTGCGCATCTCGCTCTCTGCGGCTCACAGCGAGCAGGAAGTTTTGCGTCTCGCCGCGGCGCTGCGCGAGGTGTGCACTAGCGGCGTGGCAACACAAGCCTGAACGCCGAACGAGACGTGGGTCAGGGTTTTTTCGTTACCGGAACAGACACGGGGGTCGGCAAGACCCTGATCGCCTGCGCGCTGCTGCGCGCTTTTGCCCGGACGGGGAAGTCTGTGGTGGGCATGAAGCCGGTTGCCGCCGGACGCGAAGGGAGCCGCTGGGCGGATGTTGACGCCCTGGCGCACGCAAGCACGGTGAGTGCAGGGACGCGAATCGTCAATCCCTACGCCTTCGAGCCGGCGATTGCTCCTCACATCGCGGCGGAGCTCGCCGGCGTCGAGATCGCTCTCGAACCGATCGCAAGCGCGTACGAGGAATTATCGCGTCTGGCCGACGTTGTCGTGGTGGAAGGCGCCGGGGGTTTTCTCGTACCGCTGAACGCAACCCAGACCGGCGCTGACCTCGCCACGCGGCTCGGTTTGCCGATCGTACTCGTCGTCGGGATGCGGCTCGGATGCCTGAATCATGCACTGCTCACGCGGCGGCAGATCGAAGCTTCCAGATTGCGTTGCGCGGGCTGGGTTGCGAACTGCATCCTCCACGACATGCCTCATTTGGACGGCAACATCCGTGCTCTCGAGCAGCGCCTCGATTGTCCGCTGCTCGGCGTAGTGCCATTTCTGGGCGAACCGACCCCTGCGGGCGTTGCGGGTCTCTTGTCCTTCGATGCGCTGATCGAGTCTGCAGCGTGAACGGGAACGCAAAGATGCTCGAGCGCAGCTTGCGCGCGGTCTGGCATCCCTGCACGCAGATGAAGCACCACGAAACGCTGCCGCTCGTGCCGATCAGCCGCGCCGAAGGGGTCTGGCTCTACGATTTCGAAGGCCGCCGCATCCTCGATGCGATCGGGTCCTGGTGGGTCAACCTGCTGGGGCACGGCAACCCCCGCATCAATGCCGCGATACGGCAGCAGCTCGATTCGCTGGAGCACGTGATGCTCGCAGGGTTCACGCACGCGCCGGCAGTCGAACTCTCCGAGCGTCTCGCGAAGCTCGCTCCCGGCGGACTCGGCCATTGCTTTTTCGCCTCCGACGGCGCGTCTGCGGTCGAAATCGCACTGAAGATGAGCTATCACTATTGGAAGAACGCCGGCCGTTCGGCAAAGAGCAGGTTCGTGACGCTCGCGAACAGCTATCACGGGGAGACGCTCGGCGCTCTGTCGGTGACGGACATCCCTCTATACCGCGATACCTACGCTGCGCTCCTGCGCGCAAGTGTGCAGCTGCCCTCTCCGGACTGGCGTCTGGCCGAGCCGGGTGAGACGCGAGAGGCGTATGCGGGCCGCTGCGCACAGGCGCTCGAAGAGCACTTTGAGCGCCACGCAAACGAAACTGCCGCGCTCATCGTCGAGCCCCTGGTGCAGTGCGCGGGCGGGATGGCGATGCACGACCCGGAATACCTGCGCCGCGCCAGGGAACTATGCGATCGCTTCGATGTGCACCTCATCGCCGACGAGATCGCGGTGGGGTTCGGGCGCACCGGAACTCTGTTCGCGTGTGAGCAGGCGGGAATCACGCCCGACTTCCTGTGCCTCTCCAAGGGTTTGACGGGCGGGTACCTGCCGCTGTCGGTAGTGCTTGCGAGCGATCGCGTCTACCAGGCCTTTTATGACGACAGGCTCGAGCGGGGCTTCCTGCACTCACATTCCTACAGCGGCAATCCGCTCGCCTGCCGCGCCGCCCTGACCGTGCTCGACATCCTGGAAGAAGAGAAGGTGTTGGAGCGCAATCGAAATACGGCGGCGACCCTCAACCGGCGCGCCGATAAGCTGCGCTCACACCGACGCGTCGCGCACTTCCGCAACACGGGGATGATCTGGGCCTTCGACCTGCGGGACGCCAAACCGGGATTCGGACAGGATTTCTATCGAAGGGCACTCGAGGCGGGGGTGCTGCTCCGCCCCTTGGGCGCTACCGTCTACTGGATGCCGCCTTACGTCATCGGCGAGGCTGAAATCGACTTTCTTCTGCTCGCGGTAACAAAGCTGCTGGACGCCGGATCGGAGGCCCGGTAGCGCGGGGTTTCATCGTGCTAGACTCGAAAGCTTTCATGTTTCCGATTGCAGTGCAGCATCCGTGATCCTCACCTTCCCCGACAGCCCTTTCCGTCTCGCCCAGGCGTTTCCTCCGGCCGGCGACCAGCCCGAGGCGATAGACAAGCTCGTCGAGGGCATCCGCGACGGGCTCTCGTATCAGACGCTGCTCGGCGTCACGGGCTCGGGGAAGACATTCACCATGGCGAACGTGATCGCGCGGCTCGGGCGGCCGGCGCTCGTGCTCGCGCCGAACAAGACGCTTGCCGCCCAGC
>WNGH01004853.1_pt1 | contig 12816 bp, 10 predicted proteins | sample 5400631 | NCBI WGS metagenome assembly WNGH01 (sample SAMN13153373, study PRJNA577476) | soil metagenome | isolation source: 115 cm soil or saprolite under Garry oak tree replicate 1 | place: USA:California | collected 2016-06-15
TCTCCTCCTGCCCCGGGGCGAGCGGGGCCAGCGTGGCGTAGGCGTACCACAGGGTCTCGAAGAACGGCACCACATCGGCGCCCAGCGGCCTGGCCACGTCCTCGACCTCGTGGCCCAGGCTGGCCAGCAGGGCGCTGGCGTCCTCGTAGGCCGCCACGCAGTCCGGGTGCACCTCGGCGCCCTCGACCGGGTTCTGCAGCGTCCGGCCGATCCGCAGCCGGCCCGGCTCCCGGCGGGCGTAGCCCAGGAACGACTCGCCCGGCGGGAGCGGCGGCTGGGTGTACATGTCGCCGGGGAAGTTGCCGGTCATCACGTCGAGCAGCAGCGCGGCGTCGGCGACCGTGCGCGCGAGCGGGCCGTTGACGCCCAGGCCGGCCAGGTCGGGCATCAGCGGGCCCTCGGAGATCCGGCCGCGGGACGGCTTGATCCCGAACAGCCCGCACACGCTGGACGGGATGCGGATGGAGCCGCCGCCGTCGCTGCCCTGGGCGGCCGGGGCCAGGCCGGCCGCGACCGCGGCGGCCGCGCCGCCGCTCGACCCGCCCGCGGACCTGGACAGGTCCCACGGCGTGCGGGCCGGCGGGCCGATCGCGGTCTCGGTGTAGCAGGGCAGCCCGAACTCGGGGGTGGCGGTCTTGCCGGTGATGACCGCGCCGGCCCGCCTGATCGCGGTCACCACGTAGTCATCGGTGTCAGGCACGCTGGCTTCGAAGGCTTTCGAGCCCAGGGTATGCCGCACCCCGGCCACCATGTTGAGGTCCTTGATCGGGATGGGCACGCCGGTCAGCGGCGGCAGCGCCGCCCTGTCGTCCGCCGTGGTGACGGCTTTCTCCGCCTCCAGCGCCTGGTCGGCGGCGAGTTCGGCCGTGATGGTGTAGAACGCGCCTACCTGCTCGTTGAGCTCCTGCGTCCGGCGCAGGTAATGATCGGTGACGGCGACCGGTGAAAGCTCGCCCGCGCGGATGGCCGCGGCCAGCTCGATCATGGTCAGCTCGTGAATCTGGGCCATGTTAGGAGATCGTAGACCACAAGAAGCCCATACGTTTAGCGTGTTATCGGACCGAATGTCCAGCTATAAAACCAGCCGGAGTAGGGCACAATCGTCGTAGTGACGGTGCTATGCGCTGAGTCCTAAGGCAGTTACGCTGAGGTGGTGGGTGATACCGGATGGCGTGGCCGAAGCTGAGAAACAAGTCATCAGGAACGCTGGTGACGGCAAGCAATCACAGCGGGGCAGCACACGACGGGGCACGGTCGCGGGGAAAGGCACCTGAGGATGCACCGGGAAGGCCGGCTCGCGACCCGGCGGAACCGGTACCGGATGCGCCGGTGACGGCGGCCACGCCGGCGACCTGGCCCGGGGCGGCCACGGACGAGGCAGCGGCGGCCGGGGTGACGGGACCCGAGGTCGCGGCGGCCGAACCGGAGTCGGGTGACCTGCCGCTGTGGGACTGGTCCCCGCCCGGGGAGCGCTCCGGTCAGGAGGAGCCGCCCGCCGCGGAGAACGCGGACCCGCCCAGGCCCGACTGGAAGCCCGTGGTCACACCGGTCCAGGAGGCCGGGGCCGAGCCGCGGTCACCGGGCATCGGCCAGCGCCGGGGCAACCTGGCCCACCTGTTCGCCAACCCGAGGATTCGGGTCTGGCGGTGGCGGATCGTCGCGGCGGTCATCGTCATGGTGGCGCTCTCGATCCTGGTCTCCTGGCAGCTCGGGCTGACGCTCGCCGTCATCGTGGTCATCGCCGACACCATCTACCGGTCCCGGCGGAGCGATGGCGGGAAGGTCCGGCTGACCGGCGCGCAGCGCCAGACCCGCAGGCAGCTGGCCAAGCTCGGCCGCGCGGGCTACCGTGCCATGCACGGCAGCCCCATCCCGGGGAGCGAGGACCAGATCGACCACCTGGTGGTCGGGCCCGCGGGCGTGTTCGCCATCGACTCCGAGGCCTGGGACAAGCGGCTGATCGTGCGGACGAAGAGCGGCAGGCAGCTGTGGCACGGTCCGTTCAGCAAGAAGGACCGGCTCGAGCACGCGCAGTGGGAAGCCCAGCGGGCCGCCGACCTGCTCTCCGGCGAGATGGGCAAGCCGGTCGCCGTCCGCCCGGCGATGGCGGTCTACGGACCGAAGATCCCCTGGGACGTGGCCACCATCCGGGAGGTCGACGTGTTCAGCGGCCCGCGGCTGCGCAAGTACCTGCGCCGCCGGGCCAGGCAGGCCGACGTCCGGCCGCTGAGCGACGACCAGATCGAGCGGATCTACCAGGCCGCGAACAAGGCGTTCCCGCATCTCAGCTCGGGTTCCCCGGTGAGCTGATCCGGCCCTGCGACCCCGGTAGGCTGGTCCCCGGCTAGCCAGCACGAGCTGAGGGGCCAGCCAGCACACGCTGAGGGGAGATCGGAATGCCGCCGCTTCGGTCCCGTACGGTCACGCACGGCAGGAACATGGCGGGCGCGCGCGCCCTGCTGCGCGCCACGGGAGTAGCCAGGGAAGACATCGGCAAGCCGATCATCGCGGTGGCGAACAGCTTCACCGAGTTCGTCCCCGGGCACGTGCACCTGCGCGAGGTCGGCCAGGTGGTCGCGGACGCGATCCGGGCCGCCGGGGCGATCCCGCGCGAGTTCAACACGATCGCGGTGGACGACGGCATCGCCATGGGCCACGGCGGCATGCTCTACTCGCTGCCCAGCCGGGAGCTGATCGCCGACTCGGTGGAGTACATGGTGAACGCGCACTGCGCCGACGCCATGATCTGCATCTCGAACTGCGACAAGATCACGCCGGGCATGCTGATCGCCGCCATGCGGCTGAATATCCCCACCGTGTTCGTGTCCGGCGGCCCGATGGAGGCCGGGGCGCCCGCGGGCCTGGCCGCGGGGACCGGCCGCAAGCTGGACCTGATCGACTCGATGGTGGCCTCGGCCGACCCCTCGGTGTCCGACGAGCAGCTGCTCGAGATGGAGGAGTCCGCCTGCCCGACCTGCGGGTCCTGCTCGGGCATGTTCACCGCGAACTCGATGAACTGCCTGACCGAGGCGATAGGCCTGGCCCTGCCGGGCAACGGGAGCACGCTGGCCACCCACTCGGCCCGGCGCGGCCTGTTCGAGCGGGCCGGGGCGCTGATCGCCGAGGTCACCAGGCAGTACTACGCCGGCGGGGACTCCTCGGTGCTGCCCAGGTCGATCGCGAACCGGGACGCCTTCGAGAACGCGATGGCGCTCGACGTGGCCATGGGCGGGTCGACCAACACGATCCTGCACCTGCTCGCCGCGGCGCACGAGGCCGGCGTCGATTTCGGCCTGAAGGAGATCGACGAGCTGTCCCGGCGGGTGCCGTGCCTGTGCAAGGTCGCGCCGAGCAGTTCCTACCACCTGGAGGACGTGCACCGGGCCGGCGGCATCCCGTCGATCCTCGGCGAACTCGACCGCGCCGCGCTGCTGAACCGCGGCGTGCGCACTGTGCACAGTGCTTCGCTGCGGGAGTTCCTTGACGCGTGGGATCTTCGTTCCCCGTCGGTCCGCGACGAGGCCGTCGAGCTGTACCACGGCGCGCCCGGGGGGGTCCGCACCACCCGCCCGTACTCCCAGTCGGCCCGCTGGGACACGCTGGACACCGACCGGGCGGCCGGCTGCATCCGGGACGCCGAGCACGCTTACACCGCGGACGGCGGGCTGGCCGTGCTGTACGGGAACCTGGCTCCGGACGGCGCGATCGTCAAGACCGCGGGCGTGCCGGAGGAGCTGTGGACTTTCTCCGGGCCGGCCGTGGTGTTCGAGAGCCAGGAAGACGCGGTGGCGGGCATCCTCGGCGGCGCGGTCAGCGCCGGCGACGTGGTGGTCATCCGCTACGAGGGCCCGAAGGGCGGGCCGGGCATGCAGGAGATGCTGTACCCGACCAGCTTCCTCAAGGGCAAGGGGCTCGGCCGGGCCTGCGCGCTGATCACCGACGGGCGCTTCTCCGGCGGGACCTCGGGCCTGTCGATCTGCCACGTCGCACCGGAAGCAGCCGCGGGCGGGGCCATCGCGCTGGCCGAGAGCGGCGACACCGTGGTCATCGACATCCCGCGCCGCGAGCTGCGTCTTGACGTGCCGGATGCGGAGCTGGCGGCCCGGCGGGACCGGGTGCTGGCCTCGCTCGGCTCGTACCGGCCCGCGGACCGGGAGCGCCCGGTCAGCGCCGCCTTGCAGGTCTACGCCGCGATGGCCACGTCGGCCTCGACCGGCGCGGCCCGCGACATCACGCTCATCGCCCACCCGGACAAGTGAGCTCGCGCTGAGTCAGGCTGCTTCCCCGGGATTCGTCCGCCCGGCCCGGGCCGGCGACGCCGCCAGCCTGGCCCGTGTCCAGGTCGCCTCGTGGCGCTGCGGCTTCGCCGGGATCGTGCCCCCGGCACTGCTGGCCGAGCTGACCAGCGACGAGGCCGAGGTATTGTTCCGGGACCGCTGGCGGGAGGCGATCACGAACCCGCCGACGAGCAGGCACCACGTGCTGGCGGCCGTCACCGAGGCCCCGGCGCGGGAGGTGGTGGGGTTCGTCTCGGCCGGGCCCGCCACCGACGCGGACCGCTGGCCGGGCACCGACGGAGAGGTATATGAGCTACGGGTTTCACCCGAACGGACTGGGCTCGGGCACGGCAGCCGGCTGCTGCACGCGGTGGCGGACACGCTCACCGGGGACGGCTTCCACACCGTGTCCATCTGGGCGCTCGAGGCGGACACGGCGCTGCGCCGTTTCCTGGAGTCGTCCGGCTGGGCCGCCGACGGGGCCCGGGGCGAGCTCGACGTGGGCACGAGCGTGCCGGTCGTGCGCCTGCACACGGCGATCAGTGAGTAAAGCGGCTGGCCTAGGATCTGTGCGTGGCTGAAGCTCGGGAATGGCTGGCGGGAACGCGCCCTAGGACGCTTCCCGCGGCGGTGGTGCCGGTGCTGATCGGCTCGGGCGTGGCCCTGGGATACGACAGGTTCTCCTGGTGGCGGGCGCTGCTCGCGCTCGTGGTGGCACTGGCGCTGCAGGTCGGCGTCAACTTCGCCAACGACTACAGCGACGGGGTGCGCGGCTCGGACGAGCGGCGAGTCGGACCCGTCCGGCTGGTCGCGGCCGGGCTCGCGCCGCCGCGCCAGGTGCTGCTTGCGGCCCTGGGGTGCTTCGGCGTGGCCGGCCTGGCCGGGCTGGCGCTGGCCGCCGTGACGTCCTGGTGGCTGGTAGCCGCCGGCGCGGCCTGCCTCGCCGCCGCCTGGTTCTACACCGGCGGCCCGCGGCCCTACGGGTACAACGGGCTCGGCGAGGTGTTCGTGTTCGCCTTCTTCGGCGTGGCGGCGGTCGCAGGCACCGCGTACGTGCAGATGTCGGCGCTCAGCTGGCTCGGACTGGCCGCTTCGGTGCCCGCGGGGCTGCTTGCCTGCGCGCTGCTGATGGTCAACAACCTGCGCGACATCGGCACCGACACGCTGGCGGGCAAGCGCACGCTCGCGGTCATGCTCGGTGACGCGCGCAGCCGGGTGGCATACGTGCTGATGCTGCTGGTACCGTTCGGCGTCGCGGCGCTGCTCGCCTTCTTCCGCCCGCTCACGCTGCTCACCGCGGCGGCGCTGCCGCTGGCGCGGCTGCCCATCCGGTCGGTGCGGGCGGGCGCGTCAGGTCCCGCGCTGATCAGGGCGCTCGGCCAGACCGGGCGCCTGCAGTTGGCGTTCGGCATCGCGGTCACGATCGGCCTGGCCATCCGCCTGTAGATCCCGAGCCTGGATCAGCTGATCCCGAGCCTGGATCGGCCGCAAAGTTTCTCCCGCGGCGCTACTTAGTGGCAGGATGGCACGAACGGGAACGGTGGGGTCGATGCACGCGGTGCACGACCCCGGTCGCGGCCCGGGCGGCACGCGAGATGACGGGATTGCCGGGCAAAGGCTGGGCCCGAATGCGCGATTCTGACACGCTTGCGGGCTTGGCGAGAGACACTTAAAGAGAAATGCGTGGTATCAGCGACATAGCGGCGGCGGGCGCGGTACCCTGCCCGATAATCCCAGGTGATGAGGTGCGGGTGCGGGGTGGTGCCTGAGCCCATGCGTATCCAGCGGGAAGGTGCCCAGTTGCAAATCCGGGGAACTTGGTCGGCCGGACCTGGCGACGATCAGGCACGGTTCCTAGCTGACCTGCGCGCGCTGCGCGACTCCGCCGCGATCGGGCACGACGAGATGGCGGCCCGGGCACATTACCCGAGCGACGTCCTGAAGGAAGCCGAGAACGGCCCCGGCCTGCCCGGCCTGCCCATCCTCGCGGCGTACGTCCGCGCCTGCGAGGGGGACGTGCTGGACTGGGAGGAACGGTGGCGCCGGCTCAACCCCGACGTGCCGGATGACCCGGATCTCCCGGTCAGGCCCGCAGGAGCGAGCGCGGCCGCGGTAGCCGGCGCCCGCGCGGGCGTCGGCGTGGCGCCGCCCGACGTCTACGACCCGGAGCGGATCAGGGCCGCGCTCCGCGGCGGGGCGCGTTCGGACCAGGCCAGCCGTAGAGCCGACGACCCGGGCATCGCGGCCCGCGCCGCGAGCGCCGCCGACCTGGACGGCCCGCCGGCTCAGGACCTGCCCGGCAATCCCGGCACCAGCCCGGATAGCTGGGGGACCAACCCAAGCTGGGACGTGACCCCGGACCGGAGCGTCACGTCGGCCAACGGGAACCACTCGGCCAGCCACGGCACCCGCGGGCCGTTCGACGCCGCCTTGACCAGCATCCCCGATGCGGCTGAGCCCGCCGGACCCAGTCCGGCCGAGGAGTTCTCCTGGCTGCAGACGAGCCAGCCGGAAACGCGGCCCGCAGACAGCGAGCTGACCTGGCCGGAGCGGCCGGCCGCCGGGGTGACCCCGCAGGAGCGCACGGACTTCTGGGCCAAGCCGGCTCCGGCGGCCCAGGCCGACCTGCGCATGCCGCCCGCGGCGCCGCGGGCCGAAGAGCCGGCCATCGGACGGGCGTCCTGGCCGGCTCCTGCCGATACCACCCAGGCCCCGGCCCCGGCCCCGGCTGCGTTCGCGGCTGCATCCCCGGCTACGTCCCCGGCCCCGGCCGCGTTCGCGGCTGCGTCCCCGGCCCCGGCCCCGGCTGCGGCTGCGGCTGCGGCTGCGGCTGCGGAGCCCGCTCACCGGAGCGCGACCACCGCCGCCACGACCCAGCCGCTCACCTCAAGGTCCGCGGCGCGGGCGGCCGCCGACGGCCGCCGCCAGGACCGCTTCTTCCCGGCGCGCCTGCTGGTGGTCATCGTCATCGCCGCGCTCATCGGCAGCGCGCTGGTGCTGCTGCTGAAGTAACGTCCTAGCCCGCTGTTTCCGCGCCGTTGGCGGAGGGCGGGTCGCCGTCCTGGGGCGGGCCGGAGGCCTCCGCGCCGACGGCGGGATCGACAGCTCCGAGCGGAATGGCAGCGGACAGCATGGCGCTCAGGGCGTCGGCCGTGGCCGGGGAGCTGCCGGCGACCGCGGTACCAGCCGGATCCAACGCCGGCGCGCTCGCGGCCGAGACGGAAGGCACGCGGCTGGCGGGGACGGCGGGCGGCTCGCGCCGGGTGTTCCCCCTCGGTTCCCTGGCGGCCGGCCCGGCGGGTGCGGTGTCACCGCTGCCGAAGGCGCTCGCCACCGACCGCAGCGCGGATGTGACCTCACTCGGGATGACCCAGAACGTGTTGCCCGCGCCCTGCGCCAGCTGCGGCAGCGTCTGCAGGTACTGGTAGGCGAGCAGCTTGGGGTCGGGGTCGTTGTCGTGCACGGCCTGGAAAACGGCGGCGATGGCCTGGGCCTCGCCCTCGGCGGTGAGGATCTTGGCCTGCCTGACGCCCTCGGCGGTCAGGATGGCGCTTTGCTTCTCACCTTCCGCGGTCAGGATCTTGGACTGCCTGACGCCCTCGGCGGTCAGGATCGCGGCGCGCTTCTCCCGCTCCGCGCGCATCTGCTTCTCCATCGCGTCCTTGACCGACTTCGGCGGGTCGATGGCCTTGATCTCCACCCGGGTGACCCGGATGCCCCACTTGCCCGAGGCGTCGTCAAGCACGCCGCGCAGCAAGGCGTTGATCTTGTCACGCGAGGTCAGCGTCTGTTCCAGGTCCATCGACCCGATCACGCTGCGCAGCATCGTCGCGGTGATCTGCTCGATCGCCTGGATGTAGTTGACGATCTCGTAGTCGGCCGCCCGCGGGTCGGTGACCTGGAAGAACAGCACCGTGTCGATGAGCACGACCAGGTTGTCCTCGGTGATCACCGGCGCGCCGTTGAACGAGACGACCTGCTCGCGGAGGTCGATGATCGGCTTCACCCGGTCGATCATGGGGATGACGAAATTCATCCCCGGCTCCAGTGTCTTGCGGTAGCGGCCGAGCCGCTCGACGTTCCGGGCGCGCGCCTGCGGCACGATCCGTACCGAACGCATCACGGTAATGACGACCAGCAACGCGACGACCGCCGCGATGACGATCTCAGCCAGCAACATGGCTACTCCCGAGGGTAAACGAGGGCGGTGGCGCCGTCGATCTGCATCACGTCGACCTTGGCGCCGACCGGGATCACCAGTGAGTCGTCGTAAGGACGCGAGGACCATTCCTCGCCGCCGATGCGGATCCGGCCGCTGTGCTCGGTGACCTCTTCCAGGACGATCGCGGTGCGGCCGACCAGCGCGGCGGTCCCGGTGCGCAGTAGCGGCGGCTGCTTGATGTGCCGCATCGCGATCGGCCGGACGAAGCCGAGCCCGGCGCCGGCCGCGACGACGAACGCGGCGAGCTGGAACGCCAAGCCGAGATGAAACGTCCCGATCACGGCCGCGACGACCGCCGCGACCGCGATGAGGCCCAAGGCCAGCGTCGTGGTGAGCAGCTCGGCGACACCGAGCACCGCTGCCACGATCAGCCACAAGATCCAAGACAGCATGGCCGCTCCGCGGAAGTTCTTGCTTCGACTGTAACCCCGCCGGGCGCCGTTCGCAGCACGCGTCCCCGCCAGCCTGCCGTCTCATTTGATACAGGGTGTTATCGGGAGCACACCATACTGGGACACCTAATTGTGTGCAATTAGTGACAATTAGCCGTCTAGGTCCTACAGGGGATTTCTGTCGACCTACACTCAAGAGGTAAGGGCAACTGTCCCGCGGCGCGGCTGGACACTCAGGTCCAGGAGGTAACTGGTGGAACGTGGCGACACCGGCCTCGGCCGTGACGCGTACGGTTCGCCTCGGCGCGAGCGGGATCGCCGCGGTTACGGCCCTGGCCCCTACCCCTCCGATGACGGCTACCCGGCTCCTGCCGAGGAGGATGACGCGGCCGGGTCAGGCCGGCCGGCCGAGGCCGAAGAAGACGACTACGGGCAGTTGCTGCGGCGCCCGGGCGAGGTTCCGCCCCGCCAGCAGCGGCTTCGCCAGCCGGGACGGCCGCACCCAGGCCAGCCGGGCAGGTTCCCGCCGGGTGCCCCGCCCAGCGGCAGCCCCGGCATGCCGGGCGGGAGGCCCGGAAACGGCGGGCCCGGCGGCGCTCCGTTCAACGGCGGGCCAGGTAACGGCGTCCCGCACGGCCCGGCGCCGCACGGCGGGCCTCCGGGCCCGGGCGGCGCGCACGGGGCCGCGCCGCACGGGACGGTGCCGCACGCCGGACCGCCGAACGCCGGCGGGCCCTATGCCGGTCCGCCACATCCGGGCGGCCCGCACGGCGGGCCGATGCCGCACGCCGGGCCCCCGAACGGCGGCCCGGTACCCAATGGCCCGGTACCCAACGGCCCGGTACCCAACGGCCCGGTACCCAACGGCCCGGTACCCAACGGCGGCCCGATACCCAACGGCGGCCCGGGTCCGGACCGGCAGTACCGGCTGCCGAACGGGCGCCGGGTGCCGCCGGGCGCGGACCGCCTGTACCGGCCGCCGGGGCCGAGCGCACCGGGCGGCACCACCGGACGGCATCACGGGCCGGGCCCGGCCGCCCCGGATCCGTATGCCGACAGCTGGAGCCGGCCGGCGTCGGCGCCGGGCGCGGGGCACATTCCGGGCAGTCCTGGCCCGGGCGGCGCGGGCCCGGGGGGCCCGGCGCACGGAGGCCCAGCGCACGGGGGGCCGGCGCACGGAGGGCCGGCGCACGGAGGGCCTCCGCCGCTGCGCGAGCACCCGCCCGCCGGGCCGCGCTCCGACGGACGTGAGCGGCTCGGCCCGCCGCCGGAACCGCCGGGACCAGTGATCCGCCAGCGCGATACGGCCGTGCCGGAGGACCGGCCGGGCGGGCCAGCCCAGCCGGTGGCCAGCATCGCGCCGGACGGTCTGGAGGCGTTCGCCCGGGACCTGCGCGCGCTGCGGGCCAAGGCTGACCTTGACTACCCGGAGATGGCCGAGGTCTCCCATTACGAGATGAAGACGCTCGCGGCGGCGGCCGGCGGCCTGCGGCTGCCCTCGCTTCCCGTCGCCGTCGCCTTCGTGCGCGCCTGCGACGGGAACGTCGCCGAGTGGGAGGAGCGCTGGCAGAAGGTCGCCGACCGGGTCACCGCGGAGGCGGCCAGGAAGCGCAGGAACGACGGCGAGGAGAACGCCGAGCCTGTGGAGCCGGCGGAGGCCCCGGCCGCCCTGGAGCCGCCAGCGCTCAAGCCCGCCGCGGCGCAGCCACCCGAACCCGACGGCGGCGAGGTCTACGTCATCACCTCGGCCAAGCCGCGCCAGCCCGGCTGGTAACCGGATCCGCCGCGGCTCGGGAGCGGCGGGAACGCCCCGATAGGCTCAAGGGGAAGCATCAGCCCCGACACGAGTAGGACCGATCCCGCAGTGCTCCCTACGCAGCCGCACCCGCCCGTCCCGTCAGACCAGCCCGCCGAACAGCCTGCGGCCAGCGGAGGCTGGTCACCCCCAGTCGATAACCACGTGCACACCGAGTGGTCGTGGGACTCACCGCGCGAGGCGTCGATGGCGCACAGCTGCGAGCAGGCGGTGGCGGCCGGCCTGCCCGGCGTGGCGTTCACCGATCACCTGGACTTCACCACCTGGACCGACGGCGACCGGATCGGCGCCGAGAACCTCGACCCGCACCGGTACGCCCGGATGCACCTGCTCGACGTGACGGGCTACCTCGCGGTCCTGGACGACTGCCGTCAGCGCTACCCCGAGCTGCGGATCCTGTCCGGCGTCGAGATCGGGGAAGCCCACCTGTGGGCCGCCAGCGCGGCCGCGATGGTGGCCAGGGCCGGCCCGGACCGGATCCTCGGCTCCCTGCACGCGGTCCCGTACCGGGGGCGGCTGACCGCCGCCGACGACCTGTTCCGGCAGATGCCGGCCGCCGACGTGATGCGCAGGTACTTTGCCGAGCTGCTGCGGCTGGTCGAGGGCAGCGGCATCTTCCAGGTGCTGGCGCATCTCGACTTCCCCCGGCGGATGTGGCAGCGGACGGCCGGGCCGTACGAGGAACGGGCCTTCGAGGCGGAGTACCGGGCCGTGCTGCGCGCCCTGGCCGCCAGCGACCGGGTCCTCGAGGTGAACACCAAGAGCCCGCTGGCCTCGGCGGACCTGCTGCGCTGGTGGCGGGAGACGGGGGGACGCGCGGTCTCGTTCGGCAGCGACGCGCACCAGCCCTGGCGGGTGGGCGACAAATTCAAGGTCGCGGTGGACGTGGTCGAGGCGGCGGGTTTCCGGGCCGGACGCGACCGCTTCGACTTCTGGCGGCGCTGACCCCGTAGGACCGACTTACTCCCTGTGACCAGCGGCGGACCCGGACGCCCGAGCGCCGGAGGAAGGCTCCGGGCCGCCGCTGGTGGCCCTCAGGTCCAGGTATCGCCGAAGCGCGCGATCATCTCATCCCAGCTTTCGCCCTCGTGGCCCCCGGTCTCAGTGGCATGGGTTCCGGGGGCACTGTTCTCCTGGGCGCTCTTTGCGGAAGCACCGTCCGTCCAGAAACTGGGCTCCTCGTTGTCGAGGGCGGCTCGCGGGGCGGGAATGGACCGGTTCTCGCAGTGCACGGCGAAGCGCAGCTCTGCGTAGTAGGTCTCCCGGTCGCGAACTTCGGCACGGGCTTCGGTGTGCGCCGGGTGGCCGTCGCCGCCCGCGCGGGATGGGAGGTCGGCGCGGTAATCCCCGCCCTCGTTCGCCGGTAGGCCCTCATCCGGAAAATTGCTGGCCACGACACACACCTCGAATACGGTCTAACACGGTGCGAAGTTGTTTCGCTACCATTTGTAATGTAACACTACGTGCTGTACACAATGCAATGGGTAACAAGGTAATAGTTACCTATCTTCCAAGCTACATGCTACGGAGAGTTACGAATATGCCACTAAAGAGACGGGACTCGGCGGTTGATGCCGATGTGATCGCGGAGCGCGCCATCGGGGCACGCGCCACGGCCCGTTCGGAGGAATTGTTGTGACGTTGTGGTTACTGTCCGCGCATGATGTTACCGGTAATCCCGCCCGCCGCGCCGGCCTCGGCCGCAGCCAGATCCGCCCGGGGGTCGATGTCCGATTCCCGCTAGTTATGGTTCGCGCGGGCTGGCATTGTGGAGGACGTGACACACACCATGACAACCCTGGCCGGGGGCGTGCCCGCACTCGATGACGAGCGGCGCTACCAGGCCGCGGTCAGCAAGGATCCCCGCTTCGACGGCGTGTTCTTCATCGCGGTGACCTCGACGGGCATCTACTGCCGCCCGTCCTGCCCGGCGATCACGCCGAAACGCGCGAACATGCGGTTCTACCGCGGCGCGGCGGCGGCCCAGGAGGCGGGCTTCCGGGCCTGCAAGCGGTGCCGCCCGGACGCCTCCCCCGGCTCGCCCGAGTGGAACATCCGGGCCGACGTGGTGGGCCGCGCGATGCGGCTGATCGCCGACGGCGTGGTCGA
>WNGH01008528.1_pt1 | contig 12814 bp, 15 predicted proteins | sample 5400631 | NCBI WGS metagenome assembly WNGH01 (sample SAMN13153373, study PRJNA577476) | soil metagenome | isolation source: 115 cm soil or saprolite under Garry oak tree replicate 1 | place: USA:California | collected 2016-06-15
CCGAGATGGCCAACCGCGTGGCCTACAAAGCCGTGCAAATTCACGGCAGCATGGGCTATTCGCGCGAAAGCGACGTCGAGCGCATGTATCGCGACGCGCGCGTGCTCTCGATCTACGAAGGCACCAGCGAGATTCAGCGCATGATCATTGCCAGAGACTTGTTGCGCGTAGGCCGTTCCGTCAACGAGGCAAAAGCATGAAACCTTGTCATTCCGAGCCCGCCTTCGGCGCGCCCGGGCGCGAAACAGGGGTCCCCGACACGCGCCGCGTTTGCGCGTGTCGGGGGGGTGCAGCGCCACGTCAGGAAAAGGTTGGCGCCGACGTTCCTCTCTTTGGCGGACGAGGAATCCCTCTTCGCTTTTCCCTACGCGCGGCGCTTCCGGTATGGTGTCATTCCGAGCGGCGCATTTTGGCGCGAGGAATCTGCAGTTTCGTTTTTGTAGCGGCGGCCTTTAGGCCGGCATCAGGAGCTCACTAGGGTGCCGCTTTCCGCAGAGAACGCCCAGGAGAAGAGAAAGCGCGTCCTGAGCGGCATGCGTCCCACGGGGCGGCTGCACATCGGCCATTATTTCGGCGCGCTGCAGAATTGGATTCGCTTACAAAATGACCCGCAGTACGAATGCTTCTATTTCATCGCCGATTGGCACGCCCTGACCACCGATTACGCCGACACTTCCTTTGTCGCGCAGAACACCATCGAGATTGCCACCGACTGGCTGGCGGCGGGCCTTGATCCCGACAAATCGACGTTTTTTGTCCAATCGCAAGTCCCCGAGCATGCCGAACTCAATTTGCTCCTGTCGATGATTGCCCCGCTCGGATGGCTCGAGCGCGTGCCCACATACAAAGAAGCCCTGGAAAATATCACCAACAAGGATCTGCACACCTACGGCTTCTTGGGCTATCCGGTGTTGCAAACTGCAGACATCGTCATGTACGGCGACCCGGAGGCGGAATTGGTGGTGCCGGTGGGGGAAGATCAGGTTTCGCACGTCGAATTCGGCCGCGAGCTCGTCCGCCGCTTCAACACGTATTATGGCCTCAATATTATGAACCTGGATAGGCTCAAAGACGAACGCGGCGGGGCAGAGATGGTTAACGTATTTGCCGCGTTTGGCGACACGATTCCCGATCGTCGTGGCCAATCGCCCGAAGAATTTCTAACGGAGTACGAACAAAACCTTCGCCGCATCGCGTTGCAAATCGGAGTTCAGAATTTCATCGAGAAAACGAAAACGGAGCGGTCTGGGTTCTTACGTCCGTATTTTTCATTGGAGCAGAAGCTGAGGGAGCCCGAAGTGATGCTCACGCATACGCCGCGGATTCCCGGGCTCGATGGGCGCAAAATGTCCAAGAGCTACGGCAACGCCATTATGCTCAGCGAATCCGACGATGACATTCGCAAAAAAACCAAGGTGATGGTCACCGATCCCGCCCGCAAGCGCCGCCAGGACCCCGGCAATCCCGACATTTGTCCCGTGTTCGACTGGCACAAATTATTTTCGCCACCGGAGACGCAGGCCTGGTCGGCGCATGGCTGCCGCACCGCCGGAATCGGTTGCATCGAATGCAAGGCGGCCATGGCCGACAATCTGATCAAATGGATCGAGCCGGTGCGGCAGCGCCGGCAGGATTTCGAGCAGCAGCCGCAGCAAGTGCTGGAGTATCTGGACACGGGCTCGAAGCGCGCGCGCATGGTGGCGCAGCAAACGATGGACCGCGTCCGCGAAGCCGTCTTTCACTGGAACGAGAAGCGCAGCGAGATTCGCGGGCCACGGCGCGAAGCGAAGAATGCACCGGCGGGGCGGGGGTGACGTGGCGACTCCATACAAAATTCATCTCGATGCTTACGATGGGCCGCTCGACCTGCTGCTGGATTTGATCCGCAAGCAGGAGATGGACATCCACAACATCCCCATCGCCAGGATCACCGGCCAATACCTCGAATACCTGCACAAGCTCGAGAAGCTCGATATCGATGTCTCCGCCGATTTCATTTACATGGCCGCGACGCTGATCCTCATCAAGTCCAAGATGCTTTTGCCTCCGGACCCGCTTGCGGGTCCGGACGAACAAATTGACCCGCGCGCCGAGTTGGTTCACCGCCTGGTGGAGCACGAACAATTCAAGAGCGCGGCGCAATTGCTTTATCAGAAGCAGCAGCTCGAGGCGCACGTCTGGTCGAAGCCGGACCGCTCGCTTTACGAAGGCGAAGACGTGCAGGGCGAGCTGGTGGTGTCGCTGGTGGATCTGGTGCGCGTTTTTCAGCAGGTGCTGGAGCGGCGCAAGGAAGTCGTCAAGATCGAATTGCACCACGATACATTTACCGTGGAGCAGATGATGCAGGTGCTGCGCGGGCAATTGCGCGCTTCGGAAGAGGGTATCGAGCTGGTGGCGTTTTTCGAGTCCTGCCCTTCGCGTTCGGCCATGATCTGTGCGCTCCTGGCCGTGTTGGAACTCGTGAGGCTGCAGGCCATCGTGCTCGCGCAGACGGAGATTTTTGGCGCCATTCGCGTGCGCAAGCATAAGATGTTCGATGTGGTCTTTGCCGGAGGAGAATTATCCGCATCTGCGCCGACGCCGCAAACTATCGACGGTAACGAGGAACAGCTTTGAGAGATCGCGGAAAAGTCGATGAAGGCCGATTCTTGGTGGCACAGGCACTCTTGCCTGTGCTGATTTTGCGCCGATTAGGTTTGATGCACAGCCAGGAGTGGCTGTGCCACTGACTTTCCCGCGAAAATTAGGATTAGCCAAGATCCATGACGATGACCTCAATCGAACTGAAGAGCGCGCTCGAAGCCATTATTTATGCGGCGGACGAGCCCGCCACGCTCGATCAGCTCGCGAGCATTCTGGGCGAGGAGAAACACGTCGTGCGCGCCGCGCTCGATGAGCTGGTGGCGAGCTATGCCAGCGATGAGCGCGGCGTGGAGATTCGCGCCGTCGCCGGCGGCTATCGCGTTTACACCAAGCCGCAGAACCACGATCTGGTCCGCAGATTCATCAAGAGCCTGCGGCCGCCGCTGCGGCTGACCATGCCGGCTCTGGAAACGCTGGCGGTGATCGCCTACAAGCAGCCGGTGACGCAGCCGGAAATGCAGGAAATTCGCGGCGTGAATTGCGCCGGGGTGATCGAAACGCTGCTGGAAAAGCGATTGATCACCACGGCGGGGCGCAAACAAGTGATCGGCCGGCCGATTCTCTATCGCACCTCGAAAGATTTTCTGATGCGATTCGGGCTCGGCGATCTCGACGAATTGCCGAGCCTGAAGGAGTTCGAGGCGCTGGCGCGCGAAGCGCTGGGCGCCGACGACGGCATCGCCGCCGAGGCGCCCCCAGAAGAGACGGCCGCGGAGAGCAGCGGGCCAGCGGCGCCGGAATCAGCATCACCTTCGACGCCGGATGCGGGCGCTGTGAGCGAAGTTTCCGGCGAATCGCCCGCTTTGAGGGAAGGCGCGGCGCCCGCTTCTGCATCCGAATTGAGGCGCGCATTGAAAGAAGATGCCACGCGCGATTCGGAATCGCGCGGCGCGGACCAAGCTGTCGCCGGGGAAACTCCCGGCGAGTCCGCCGGCCGCGCGGCGAAACAGGCCGCGCCCGGCAATTCGCAGTAATTTTCGGTCAAAGCGCCCGGCGTTTGGCACGCGTTGTCATTCTGAGTGAAGCGGCCGCGCGCTTTGCTTTCGGACCGTTTTCGGTCCGCGCGGCCCGAAGCGAAGAATCCCTCCGGTTCCTGCGGCGGGTCCCGCGAGCGCCCGGAGAGATTCTTCGTCGCCCCGCAAAATGCACGGGACTCCTCAGAATGACAGAGAGGACGCGGTGAACGGCAAATAACATGCTCGAACGGCTGCAAAAAATCATCGCGCGCGCGGGCATCGCCTCGCGGCGCCACGCAGAGGAATTGATCCGCAGCGGGCAGGTGCGCGTCAATGGCGTGGTGGTCACCGAGCTCGGCGCGAAAGCCGACCCCCAGCGCGACCGCGTGGAAGCCGCGGGGCGCATTGCCGAGCGGCCGAGCGCGCCAGGTTATTTTCTGCTCCACAAGCCCATCCATGTCGTCTCCACCATGTCTGACCCCGAGGGCCGGGCGACCTTGCGTCATGTGTTGCGCGGGCTTTCCGGCGGAATTTTTCCCGTCGGGCGGCTTGATTATGCGGCTTCCGGATTGATGCTGCTCACGAGCGACGGCGAACTCGCTGACCGCATCTTCAAAAAGTCCTCGCGCCTGCCGCAGGTGTATTGGCTGAAAGTGGCGGGCCGGTTAAGCGACGACGAGATGCAACAGATTCGGCGCCAGGCGCATGCGCGCATGCGCCGGTTGCGCGCTCCGGGCGCCGCGGCTTCCGCGCCGGCGAATCCCTGGTACGAAGTGGAACTGAGCGACGCGCGGCGGGACTTGCTGCGGCGCGCGCTTTTCGCGCTGGGCCACCCGGTGGAAAAAATGAAGCGCGTGAAGCTGGGGCCGCTGGAATTGGGCGATCTGGCGGAGGGCCGTTACCGGCCTATGGAACCTCGCGAAATTTCGCACTTGCGCAGATTCGTCGAGAAACCCGTCCTTCGCAAAGAGCGCGAGGGATGGCGCACCGGGCAGGCGGAAGGCGCCGCGCCTGCGCGGCAAGAAAAACGCGCGCACCGCCATAAGCGTCATCCAGGCCGCAAGTCGAGGCGTCCGGCGCAATGACCACCGCAGGCCAGGCGCTCCAGCCCTCCGATCAGCAAATCAAGGAACTGCTGCAGAAGGCACGCACCATCGCGGTGGTGGGCCTTTCTTCGAGCCGCTTGCGGGCGAGTTATGGCGTCGCGCAGTACATGCAGTCCGCCGGCTATCGCATCATCCCGGTGAACCCCAACGAGCAGCAAGTGCTGGGCGAAAAAGCCTACGCCCGCCTCGAGGATGTTCCCGAAAAGGTTGATGTCGTGGACGTCTTCCGAAGATCAGAATTTGTGCCGGAGATTGTGGACGCCGCGATCCGCATAGGCGCTCGCGCCATTTGGATGCAGGAAGGCGTGGCGGACGAAGCGGCGGCGCAACGTGCGCGCGCCGCCGGTCTCTTCGTCGTGATGGACACCTGCATCCTGAAAGAGCATCGCCGCCTGCTGCGCTAGCAGGCTGGCCGTCTACGCTTTGCCCGTGCCTGAAGCGCGCCGGGTTTTGATCCCGCGAATTTCTTCCATGCGCTCGCGCAACCGCTGCTCGAACCCTTCTTCGCCGGGTTGGTAATAGCGGCGGTCCGCGAGGCTGCGCGGCAGGCATTCCATATCGGCCACTTTGTCGGGAACATCGTGCGCGTACTGATATCCGCGGCCGTAGCCTTCGTGCCGCATGAGGCCGGTGGCGGCGTTGCGCAGATGCAGAGGCACCGGCTCCGCTGCGGTATTTTGCAAATCTTTTTGCGCTTCGTCGTAGCCGGTATAAAGCGCATTCGACTTGGGAGCCAGCGCCAGATAGACGGCGGCTTGCGCCAGGGCCAGATTGCCTTCGGGCACGCCGACAAAATCGGCGGCCTGCATGGCGGCGACGGCGATTCCCAGAGCCGCGGGATCGGCAAGCCCGATATCTTCGCTGGCCATGCGCACCAGGCGCCGCGCGATGTAAAGCGGATCCTCGCCCGATTCGAGCATGCGCGCGAGCCAGTAGAGCGCCGCATCGGCATCGGAATTTCGCACCGACTTGTGCAGCGCGGAAATCAGGTTGTAGTGCTCTTCGCCGGATTTATCGTAGAGCAGAAACTTGCGCTGCAGCGCGGCGGAGAGCAGTTCCTCGGTAAGTACGCGCGCGCCATCGGCCCCCGGCGCGACGGCGCGTACGAGCGCTTCGAGCGTGTTGTAGGCCGCGCGAGCGTCGCCATTGGCAAAGATGGCCATGCGCTCGAGGACGCCTTCGCGCGCCTCGACCTTTTCGGTGCCGTATCCGCGCTCCTTATCGGAGAGCGCTCGGCGCAGCAGCCCGATGAGCTCTGGGTTCGTCAGCGCCTGCAAAGTGTAGACGCGGGTGCGCGAGAGCAGCGGCGCGATGACCTCAAACGAGGGATTCTCGGTGGTGGCGCCGATGAAGATGATGTTCCCCGCCTCCACGTGCGGGAGAAAAGCATCCTGCTGGGCCTTGTTGAACCGATGCACTTCGTCCACAAAGACGATGGTGCGGCGGCCGGAGCGTCGGGTGTGTTCGGCGGCAGCCATGACGTCCTTGATTTCGCGAATGCCGGTGAGCACGGCGCTGAAGGAAACAAATTCGGAGTGCGTGCGTCGCGCAATCAGGCGCGCGAGCGTGGTCTTCCCGCAGCCGGGCGGTCCCCAGAGGATCATCGAGCCGAGGTCGTCGGTTTCGATGGCCACGCGCAGCGGCTTTCCGGGGCCGAGGAGCGCCTGCTGTCCGGCAAACTCCTCGAGCGAGCGCGGGCGCATGCGCTCGGCGAGCGGCGCGCTGGCCGCGATGGCGTCGGCTTCCACTTTGGCGAAAAGGCTCATAGCGGCTTTGCTCATTACACTAAGGATAGCCGTTCCGCGGCGATTCCGCTCGATTGTGGCACAGGCACTCATGCCTGTGCGCCATTTGCCAGCAGGATGCGAAACGCACAGCCAAGAGTGACTGTGTCACCGTCAGCCCAGGCCGCGCTGGCGGGCGGCCTCATATAAGAGGATGCTCCCGGCGACGGCCGCGTTCAGCGATTCGCTGCGCGAATCTTCCTGATGCGCCGCAATGCGATGCGGAGCGTGCGGAATTTGCACCATCCCGTCGGCCGAGTGCACGACTTCGGCGGGCAAGCCCGCGCCTTCGTTGCCGACCAGCAGGGCCGCGGGCGCGCGCCAATTAATCTCCCAGGGAGGCACCGGTTTCCTGGCTATGCCGTCTGAGCCGCCATTGGGAACGTCCTCCGGACAAGCTGCATAGACACGCACTCCGGCAATCCTCAGTTGCGCGAGAAGCACGGGCGCGGAGATTCCCCGCACGATGGGCAGGCGCAACGCGGAACCAGCGGAGGCGCGCAGCGCCTTTGGCGCATAGGGATTGGCGGTGCCGATAGCGCCCGCGGCGCACGCGGCGATTCCGGTAGCGCCAAAGGCCTCCGCCGTGCGCACCAGCGTCCCGACGTTTCCGGGATCCTGTACGCCCGCCAGCACGAGGATCAGCGGTATGCCGCTAATGAGATCATCGAAACTTCCCACGCGCGGGCGCACCAGCGCGGCAATGCCTTGCGGCGTTTCGGTTCCGCTCGCTGACGCGAAGAGGCGATCGCTGGTGCGGAGCAGGCGCGCTTCGGCGGGAATCCAAGGCCCGAGCCTGCCAATGCGCTTCGCGCCGCTCTCGCTGAAAAGGACGGCGAGAATCTCGACGCCGGAACGCAAGGCCGTCTCGACCAGGCGCGCTCCCTCGATGCCGGCAATTTCGCCCTGGAGCTGAAAAGAGTCGCGGCTACGAAGCGACTCGCCGGCCCGTTCGCCCGCGCGTTCACCCGAAAGGCCGGCGCGAAAGCGCTTGAGCCAGCGATTCTCGCGGCTCTCGATGGTTTCGGAAAGCCGCGGCGACGCCGCGCGGCCGGAGCGCATTTCGGCCCTGCGCCTCATGCGGCGAGAGTAGCAAAGCGATTCCAAGTTGTCATTCTGAGTCCGCCCTGGGCGGACGAAGAATCTCTCTGGTGCTCCGCGAAGGAGGAGAGATTCTTCGCGCCGAGTGCGCGCTCAGAATGACACGAGGGCAGCTACGAGAACAGGCGCGAGCGAAGCCCCGTCAGCGCCAAATGCCCCGCGGGCGAATCGGCCAGCCCCTTGAGGCCAAAAATGAGCGCAATCAGCAGGCAGTGCAGTTCGGCGCGGACCGCCTTCGGCGAAAACTCATTCCAGAAGACGAGGCGCCTGAGTCCATTGACGCGCGGCAACCAGCGGGGCACTTCTCGCAAATAGCGTTCATAGGGCGCGCCATAAAGTTGCAGAAGCCAGCCTTCTTCGTAGCCGACGACAACGGAGTAGACGGCGAAGCACCAGAACAAGATGAAAGGAGCCAGCCAGGGAAGCCGCGCGAAGAAGGTGGCGCTCGCGCAGATAAACGCGTTGCCAATATAAAGAGGATTGCGTACCAGTTGGTAGGGCCCCCCGATCGTCAATTCCAGCGGCACCTTCAGCCGATGGTGAATATAGGACTGCGCCCAGATCCGCAGCGCCATTCCGGCGAACAATAAAGCCAGTCCCGCGCCCCACATCAGCGTGGCGTTGCTGACTTCGCCTCGCCTCCAGAACAGCACCAGGAGCAAGGGCAGGTGGGCCAAAACTCCGCGATGCCGGAAGGCCCATTTCCCAGAGAACATGCGCTCAGTTTAGATCAGCGCAGGGGACGTACGAAAAGAAAAAGACGGGGATTCCGTTTAGATCTTCGTTTTGATCAAGAAACGGGCTCGGCCTGCCGGTGATGAGTGGCGGGAAATCTGCGCCTGGGTCTCGGCGCGCGGTCTAAGGTTTGAGGAACCTGTCGCGTTAGAGGCTTGAGGAACCTCTCCCCTTATGTGGCGGGGAGTTTCTCCGGTTTTACCGCGCCGCAATTGTCACAGGTGATCCTCACCATCGCTCGTCTCGTTAAGGATCTACTTCATGAGATGCAAGCGGCGAGCCGCCGGGGAAGCTAACCGCAAAGCTAATCTCCGTTGAGCAGGCGCTTCAGGGCGGGAATCAAGTCGGTTCCGGCGGAGGATTTGCTCACAAAACCGTGGGCGCCCAACAGGCGCACGGCCGCCTGGGCCTCTGCCGTGCATTCCTGCACGGTGAAAAATAGAATTTTGGTTGCGGGAGATATACGGCGGATCTCGAAAGCCGCCTGGATCCCATTCATTTCAGGCATATTGATGTCCAGGAGCACCACGTCGGGTCTTAGCGTCTCTACCTGGTCGAGGGCCTGCCGCCCATCTGCCGCTTCGCCGCAGACGGACATCGCGTTTGCGTCCAGGAGTTCGCGCACGGTGTTCCGCGCGATGAGGTGATCGTCAACGAGTAGGATTCCGGCCGTAAGTCACCCCCACAATTGAGCATTGCCGTCTCCAGACCATCGTCCTCCCTGGGAACATCTAATGCTATACAGCGATAGCTGTAGGGTGTTCAAAACTAAACACCTTGCTTTGTTTTTGGAGCGTATTTCTTTCCGGGGTAGACTAGAGCACCCACCTCAATTGGGGTGGCAGATTACCGCCGGAAGCGGCCAAAGCCTCCGAACCTGGGCCCGAATCCCCACACTCCCACGCCCCAGCCAATGTAGGGACCAAAATAAGGACCCGGATAGCAGTCCCATCCCCAGGGGCCGCAGTATCCGTAATAGTAGTAGGGCGGCGGATAGCCGGGGCCTGGAGCGCGGCGGCGAGGGGCATTGGCGTAGGCATCCTGATCCTTATAGTCGCCCTGCCTGACCGGCTGGAACGCCACCTCGCCTTTTTCGGTGGAGATCTCGACCGGCGATTGCAGGCGGAAGCTGACTTTCGCCGCCAGACGGGACGATGATCCTGCTCGGATCATCGCTTCTCTCCCACCAGCTTGCGGTAATAGAGGCTGGGAATTACGCCTGCCAGCGCCGCCACGATCACGGAGCCGAGAAATACTTCGGCCGGCGGATGCTCCAGGACGTCGAGCAGCAGATAAGCCGTGCCCAGATAGATGGCTTCCATCACCACGATGCGGCAAATGGTGACGCGTCTCGATTGCGCGCGAGGCCGCATCATGAGAAGCAGCAGCACAATACCCCGAGCAGTGGATTATGGCAGTGGCGCACCTGCTGAGCCGCAACCGCCCGAAGCTGTGACGCTCGCTAAACGCTGGAAACGAGATTCTGAATAGTGGAAATGAGAACGCGGGCAGGAGACGACTTGGAGACTAGCGCCGACACGCCCAGCAATTTCGCCGCAGTGGAAGCTTCCGGCGAATCGTCAATGGTAAAGAATATGATCTTAGCGTAAGGCGCCATGCGCCGGATTTCGTAAGCGGCCTGCACGCCGTTCATTTCCGGCATCCCTATATCCAGCAGCACGATGTCGGGTTCGAGGCTCCGTACTTTTTCGACGGCTTGTTTGCCGTTTTCGGCTTCCCCGCACACCACGGCCACGCCCATGCCCATATCCGCCAGAACGGCGCGCGCCGTTCTCCGGGCGGCCGGGTGATCGTCTACCAGCAAGACTCGGGCTGGGGTATGCACAGCGGTGCCCGCTTACGGGGCGGTTAGCGAGGCGCTACCCAAGGGGCGGGTTTTTGGGGAGGCAGCGCTTTCGCCCGGTGGTAACTATGAGGCTGGCGGGCGGTCTAGACAATACGGGACATACCTGAAAATCTGGTAGCGTTACGTGCTTGTAGGGTCGGTTCGGCACCAATCGCGAAGTCCTATTACCCTACACAAGTTGAAACGAACACCAACTGATTCTTGCATCGCTGTACATTTTTTGGACCTCTGCTCGCCCTTGCCTTAGGGCCAACCGCGCCGCCGCTTGCCGCCGAATACGTGCCCTTCCTCCTAAGCTGCTAGAATGCTGCTGCAGGAGGACCTCATATGGCCACGGCCGCCGGTGCGGGCGCCGGCTTTCTCCAGCCGACATTCAAGCGCGCAGCAAGAATCTGGTGGGCGTGGGTTTGGCGATCGTTGGTTTTTGGCGGCGCCGCGGGACTTTTCGGCAGCCTGGTTTTGAATCTGAGCGGCATCTTGAACCGGATCTCGGAAAAAGCGGGGCAATACCTGGGCGCGGCACTCGGCATAGCGCTGGCCGTGCCCGTGGGGATCTGGATATTTCAGATGGTCCTGGAGAAAGATTTCGGCGAATTTCGCATTCGGCTGGTACCCAAGGCGCCCACGGAGCCGGCCTAAAGGAACGAGGCCCAGAGTTGCACTCTGCGCGATGCGGCGCTATGCTCCGCCGGATTGAGGAGGAACGGCGATGCCAAAATATCTGATCGAACGCGAAATTCCCGGTGCCGGGCAGATGTCGCCGCAACAATTACAGGCCGTGGCGGAGAAATCGTGTTCCGTGCTGCGCAATCTGGGGCCACAGATACAGTGGGTGCATAGCTACGTCACTCAGGACAAAATTTATTGCGTCTACATCGCGCCGAACGAACAAATGATACGCGAGCACGCGCGTCAGGGCGGCTTTCCCGCCGATCGCGTGTCGCAGGTCGGCGCCGTGATCGATCCGACCACTTCGGAAAACCGCCCACGGTGATCAGAGTGCAGATTTAGGGCGCCGCCCATGCGCGTTCTCCTGGTGGAAGACGATCCCCGAATCGCCAATTTCGTGGCCAAAGGGCTGCGCGAGCAGGCCTACGCCGTGGACCTGGCCGCCAGCGGCGAGGACGCGCTCTATCAGGCCTCCATCAACACCTACGATCTCGCCATTCTCGACGTGATGATTCCCGCGCCGGATGGCTTCGAGGTTTGCCGGCGGCTGCGGCAGTCGGGTTTGCGCTTTCCCATCCTCATGCTCACCGCGCGCGATGCCACCGACGACCGCGTGCAGGGCCTCGATACCGGCGCCGACGATTATCTGACCAAGCCCTTCGAGTTTCGCGAGCTGCTGGCGCGGCTGCGCGCGCTCTTGCGGCGCTCGGGCGAATTGCGGCCCAGTCGCATCGCGGTGGACGATCTGGTGCTGGACACTGCGGCACAGACGGCCACGCGCGGCGGAAAGCAAATCCCACTCACGACGAAAGAGTACGCGCTGCTCGAATATCTGGCGCGCCATGCGGGCCGCGTGATTGGGCGCGAGGAAATTTCCGAACATGTGTGGGACGAAACCTTCGATCCTTTCACCAATACCATCGAAGTGTACGTAAACCGATTGCGGCGCAAAATCGATCAGCCTGCGGCCAAGCCGCTGATTCATACGCGGCGCGGCGCCGGATATATGCTCGGCTCAGCGGAGCCGAGTGGCGTTGCCGCCGCGGGCGGCGGCGCAGAATCCGGCGGCGCGGCGCGTGGCAGCACGACCCGCGTCGAAGCGCGCGAAAAAATGAAAGCCAATGCCATGAAACCGGCACCGGCTCCGCGCCCGGCAAGGAAGAAGCATGTTTGATTCGGTGCGCGTTCGTCTGACACTGTGGTATACGGGCGTGCTCGCGCTGGTTTTGGTTGGCCTCGCCGCTGGAACCTATTACCTGGTCGCGCGCACCACCGAGCGGCGCACGTTTATTTCGCTGGCGGAAATTTCTCAGGGCTTCCTCACGACGCTGCAATCGGAATACAAAGACCAGCTCAAAGAGAGAGCGGGACTCGAGGCTCTGCACGCTGCGGCCCAGGAATCCGTGGACGAGTTTCGGCTGCGTGATCATCGCTTCGCCGTGCTTGATTCCGCCGGCAACGTGCTGGCGGAAAACCAGGCGCTGCCTGCGCCACGCGAGCCGGCCGGAGCCGCTTCGCAGCGGGAAATCCCAGGCGAAGTGCTGCGCAATCTGGTCGCAGGCGCCGCCGGAGCGCCGCGCCGGTTGCAAGACCTCACGCTGGGAAAGGAGCATTTTCGCGCGCGCGTCCTGGAGGCCGAAGTGGGCGCATCGCCAGTCATGGTCGTGGCCATGGAGTCGCTCGAACGCGAGCGCGAGCTGCTGGAAGACATTCGCGCCACGCTGCTGTGGGTGATTCCCATTACGCTGGTGATCGCCAGCGCCGGCGGATATTTTCTGGCCCGCAAGAGTCTCGCTCCCGTCGTGGGCATGAGTGAGAAAGCCGCGTTGATCGGTGCGCAAAACCTGCACGAGCGCCTGCCCGTGCAGAATCCGCTGGACGAGCTCGGATATCTGGCGAACACGTTCAACGGCCTGCTCGAACGCCTGGACCGCGCGTTCGAGCAGCAGCGGC
>WNGH01017726.1_pt1 | contig 12814 bp, 14 predicted proteins | sample 5400631 | NCBI WGS metagenome assembly WNGH01 (sample SAMN13153373, study PRJNA577476) | soil metagenome | isolation source: 115 cm soil or saprolite under Garry oak tree replicate 1 | place: USA:California | collected 2016-06-15
AGATCGCGTGAGCCCAGCACCACCGCGTAGCCCAACTGGGCGAGCTGCTGGCACACCTCGAGCCCGATCCCGCGGTTGGCGCCGGTTACGACAGCGACAGGCTGCCCGCTCATAGCGTTGGGTTCAGGCGTCTCCGGTGAGCGAGATGTTTTCTGTCGGCGTCGTGGACGGGCCTGGCGCAAGGTGCACGGCGACAGTGAACGTCACGGTGCCAGCGCCGGCGAACTGGAACGTGATCGGGAACGACTCCGCCGGGAACAGCGCGCTGGTCAGCCCGTGCAGCTGGATCACCGCAAGGTCGGGCGAGTAGCCGATCGAGACCGCGCGCCCGGCTGGCAGGTCGAGCGACTCGAGTGCCGACGGAGCGGACGGCGAGGACGGCGAGGACGGCGAGGGAGCAGCGGACGATGGAGGCTCGGCGGATGCGCTCGACGACGGGGCAGCTGCGCTCGCCGCGTCCGCGTCGGCGGCATTGGCGAACAACCGCACCTCGTTGGCCTGCGCCGTGCGTACCCCGACGAGCTTGTCCGGGTCGTGACCGTCGTTGACGATGACGAGCTGCAGGGTGGCGTCGCCGTCGGCGGGGTAGCTGCCCTGTGTCGGGGCGGCGACGGTGACTGCGCGCAGGGCGATCGGCCCGGCGTCGGCCGACACGCCGTCGACCACGGGAACTTCATTCGAGGTGGGGGCGTGCTGCCCGGCGGCGCACCCGGCGAGCGCGAGCGCGGCCACGGCGACACCGATGCCGAGGCGGCGGGCGCTTCCCGGCGCTGCGTTCAACGACGTCTCCTTCTCGGCGCTGTCGCTGGGACGCGACTGGTCCGGCAACGACCGCCGATAGCCTAGCGAGCGCTCCAGATCGGCCTGCGAGCGCCCGACCCGAGTGGCGATGCAGCCGATTCCCTACCGTATCGATCGAGAAAGCGCCATGGGGCGAAGCGGCACATAACGAACCCGGGGGGTGAAGTGCTGCGTGTTACCCTTGAGTCAGTGGAAAGGGGCCCGCACACATGACGTTCAAGGTCGGCGAGACCGTTGTCTATCCCCATCACGGGGCCGCGAAAATCGAAGCAATCGAAGAGCGCACGATCCGGGGCGAGACCAAGATTTATCTGAAGCTCAAGGTCGCCCAGGGCGATCTGACGGTTCTCGTTCCGGCCGACAACGCCGAGATCGTCGGAGTTCGCGACGTCGTTGGGCAGGAAGGCCTCGATCGGGTTTTCGAGGTGCTGCGTGCACCGCACACCGAGGAGCCGACCAACTGGTCACGTCGCTACAAGGCCAATGGCGAGAAGCTCGCATCCGGTGACGTCAACAAGGTCGCCGAGGTCGTTCGCGACCTGTGGCGTCGCGACAAGGACCGCGGTCTTTCGGCCGGCGAGAAGCGCATGCTCGCCAAGGCCCGCCAGATCCTGGTCAGCGAGCTCGCGCTTGCCGAGGGCACCAACGAAGACAAGGCAGAACTGGTCCTCGACGAGGTGCTCGCCGAGGCTGTCGCCTGAACAAAGCTCAGCAAAGAATGGCGGCGAACGGTCAGTTGACCGTCGCCGCCATTCTTGTTGCCGCGGGCGACGGGCGCCGGCTCGGCAGCGCCGTCCCGAAGGCTTTCTGCGAAGTGCGCGGACGCACGCTGCTCGAACATGCGCTGGGCCCGTTCGTCGCGCACCCTGCCGTGCGCGACGTGGCCGTCGTCGCCCCGGCCGCCCTGCTCGAACGTTGCGCCGAACTAACCGGCGCTGGAGTGACGGTGGTTGCCGGAGGGGCGACCCGGCAAGCGTCGGTACGGGCCGGCCTCGCCGCGCTCGCGCCGGACGTCGACGCCGTGCTTGTCCACGACGTCGCGAGGCCGTTCGTCCCGGTCGAGGTGCTCGATCGCGTGCTCGCGGCGCTCGCCGGCGGAGCCGTTGCGGTGATCCCGGCTCTGCCGGTCACCGACACGATCAAGCGGGTGGACGCCGGCCACGTGGTCGCCGAGACCCTCGATCGATCGACGCTGCGCGCGGTGCAGACACCGCAGGGTTTCGACCGGGCGGTGCTGGTCGACGCGCATGACGCCGCGCCGTCCGGCGACGTCACCGACGATGCCGGGCTCGTCGAGGCGCGCGGCGGCACGGTTGTCGTGGTCGACGGCGCTGACGAGGCGTTCAAGATCACCCGCCCGTGGGACCTCGTGCTCGCCGAGGCAGTGACGGCCCGATGATGCGTACTGGCATCGGCGTCGACGTCCATCCGATCGTGCCGGGACGCCCGTGCTGGCTGGCCGGGCTGCTCTGGCCGGGAGTCGACGGCTGCAGCGGCCACTCCGACGGCGACGTCGCCGCGCATGCCGCCTGTGACGCGCTGCTGTCCGCCGCGGGGATGGGCGACGTCGGCGCGGTGTTCGGCACATCCGAGCCCCAATGGGCGGGCGCGCCCGGGGTGCAGCTGCTGAGCGAGGTCGTCGCCCGGCTGGCCGTCGAGCACTGGACGGTCGGCAACATCGCCATCCAGGTGATCGGCAACGCCCCGAAGATCTCGCCACGTCGCGCCGAGGCCGAGGCGGCGCTGAGCGAAGCCGTCGGTGCCCCCGTATCGGTAAGTGCTACGACAGCCGACGGCCTGGGCCTGACCGGCCGAGGCGAAGGCATCGCCGCGATAGCGACGGCGCTGATCAGCCGGAGCTAGCCAGGGCTTGTGACAGGTCCGCCCACAGGTCGTCCACGTGCTCGATGCCCACCGACATGCGCAGCAATGTGCCGGGCGTGCCGCGCGCGGCGTCGACGGCATATCGGGCACGCCGTTCGATAAGGGTCTCGACGGCGCCGAGGCTGGTCGCGTGGACGATCAGCTCGACGGAATGGCACACCTGCTCAGCGTCCTCGTCTGTGCCCGCCACCTCGAAGGACACCATCGCCCCGTACCCGCGATGCAGCCGCGTCGCGCGCTCGTGCCACGGGTCGTCGGGCAGGCCCGGATAGCGCACCCGCGCCACGGCGGGGTGCTTTGACAGCCGCGTGGCGAGCTCCAACGCGTTGGCCTGCGCCCGTTCCATCCGCAGCGGGAGGGTGCGCAGGCCGCGCAGCGTCAGGAAGCATTCCAGCGCGCCCGGCATGGCACCGGTCATGTCACGCCGCCCGTGCATGGCTTCGTCCAGCACCGGATCCCGGGTGATCAGCGCGCCTATGAGGGCGTCCGAGTGGCCCGCCAGGTACTTGGTGGCCGAGTGCGCGACGATGTCGACGCCGAAGTCGAGCGGCCGCAGCACCAGCGGGGTGTTGAACGTCGAGTCCATGCAGACGACGGCACCGACAGCGTGCGCCGCGTCGACGAGGACAGGAATGTCGGCGATGCCGAGCAGCGGATTCGTCGGCGACTCGAGCCAGACGAGCGTCGCACCGGGTAGGGCGGCGAGCACCTCGTCGGTGTCGGTGACGTCGACCTCGCGGACGGTCATCCGGCCGAGCTTGGCCTGTGCCGCGAAGATCGACCCGGTGACGTTGTAGCCCTCGCGCGGGACAACCGCGATAGTGCCAGCCGGCTGCCCCTCGACAACCGCGGCGATCGCCGCCATCCCGGACGCGAACGCGACCGCCTTTCCGCCTTCGAGGTCGCCGATCGCCTCTTCGAGCGAGCGGATGGTGTCGCTGCTGCCTTGCCGCAGGTAGTAGTTGTCGTCGGGTCCGTGGTGGAACGGTGCGGACAGCACGATCGGGGTATTGACGGGGGCGCGATGGGTGCGTGCGGGACGGCCACTCGCGACGGCGATCGACTCTGGCTGCAGCATCGGCCGACGGTACCCGCCGCGTACCTGCGGGGGCTCAGCCATCGGCAAGATAGTGGCATGAGCATCGAGCTGCCCCAGCATGCGAAGGATCTCCTCGACGCCGCGACGCTGGTCACGATTTCGACGATCAACAAGGACGGCAGCCCGCACAGCACGATCGTGTGGGCCAAGCGCGACGGCGACGACGTCCTCGTATCGACGATCGTCGGCCGGGTGAAGGAGCGCAACATGCGCCGCGATCCGCGGATCAGCGTGGTGATCCCCGATCCGGCCGACGCGTTGACGTACTTCTCGGTGAACGGGTCCGTGTCGATGACGACCGACGGCGGTCCCGAACTCATCGAGGAACTGTCGCAGAAGTACGACGGGAAGACGTTCACAGACGATCAGGGCACCGACCGAGTGCGCGTCGTCGTCCGGCTCACGCCGGAGCGGATCATCATCTACTGATCGCGAGCGATTCCGGCGCGCGACACTAGGATGGCGCGGTGACGCTGCACCTGTACGACACCGCGACCCGGTCGTTGCGGCCGTTCGAGCCGCTCGAACCCGGTAAGGCGTCGATCTACCTGTGTGGCGCGACGGTGCAGGCGCCACCGCACATCGGGCACATCCGGTCCGGCGTCAACTTCGACATCCTGACCCGCTGGCTGTCGCACAGCGGCTACGACGTCACGTTCCTGCGCAACGTCACCGACATCGACGACAAGATCCTGCGCAAGTCCGCCGAGGCCGGCCGGCCCTGGTGGGCGTGGGCTGCGCAGAACGAAGCGGCGTTCACCTGGGCGTACGACACGCTCGGCTGCCTGCGGCCGACGTACGAGCCGCGCGCGACCGGGCACGTCACCGAGATGATCGACCTGATGCAACGGCTGATCGACACCGGGCACGCCTACCCGTCCGACGGCGACGTCTATTACGACGTGCGCTCGTTCCCGGCCTACGGCTCGCTGTCGCGGCAGAACCTCGATGCGATGCACCCGGCAGGCGACACCGAGGGCGAGCACCGCAAGCGCGATCCACGCGACTTCGCGTTGTGGAAGTCGAGCAAGCCCGGCGAGCCGACGTGGCCCACGCCGTGGGGTCCGGGGCGTCCCGGCTGGCATCTCGAATGCTCGGCGATGGCGACTCGATATCTCGGGGCCCAGTTCGACATCCACGGCGGCGGGCTCGACCTCGTGTTCCCGCACCACGAGAACGAGATCGCGCAGTCGGTCGGCGCTGGCGACGGGTTCGCCCGGTACTGGATGCACAACGCCTGGCTGACCATCGGCGGCGAGAAGATGTCGAAGTCGCTCGGCAACTCGCTGCTCGTCACCGAGATCGTCAAGCGGTGGCGTCCGGTCGAGGTGCGTTACTACCTCGGCGCGGCGCACTACCGCTCGAACATCGAGTTCTCGCCGGAAGCCCTCGACGAGGCCGCCGCCGCGTACCACCGCATCGAGGGGTTCGTGCAGCGAGCGGCCAAGTTCGTTGCCGGTGGGGCGGGGGAGTTCGCTCTTTTCTCGTCCGCGCCGGCCGATTTCACCGCATCGATGAACGATGACCTCGGCGTGCCAGCGGCCCTGGCCGCGGTGCACTCGCTCGTTCGCGAGGGAAATGCCGCGCTGGACCGTGGCGACGTGGACGCGGTCCGGGCGGCCCTCGGCGGTGTCCAGGTGGCGACGTCCCTGCTCGGCATCAGCCCGCTGGAGTGGTCGGAGGACGACTCCTCCGATTTGATGTCCACTGTGGACAGTCTGGTTCGGGTTGCGCTGGATCAGCGCGAAGCCGCCCGCGCGCGCAAGGACTTCGCGGCCGCCGACGCCATCCGCGACCAGCTCGCCGACGCCGGCCTCATCGTCGAGGACACCCCGTCCGGGCCGCGGTGGACGTTGAAGGATCGCTGACGTGGCAGGCAATTCGAGCCGGCGCGGCGCGATCCGCAAGTCCAAGAAGGGCGCGACGGGCGGCTCGGGCGGCAAGGGTCGGCAGGCGCTGCGTGGCAGGGGTCCGACCCCGCGCGCCGAGGAACGCACCGGCCATCCCGCGGCCGGGCGGGCCAAGGCAACAGCACGCCGCAATCAAGCGCGGGGCGCCGCGCGGGCACGTGGCGCCGAGGCACCCGAGCTGCTGGTAGGGCGCAATCCGGTCGCCGAGGCGTTGCGCGCGAAGGTGCCGGCGACCGCGCTGTACATCGCGTTGGGCCTGGATGCCGACGAGCGGGTGACCGAGGCAGTTCGGCTGGCCGGCAAGCGCGGCGTTTCGCTGCTCGAGGTGAGCCGCGGCGAGCTCGATCGGATGACCGGAGGCTTGCTGCACCAGGGCATTGCCTTGCAGGTACCGGCATTCGTCTACACCGCTTTGCCGGACCTGCTCGCCCGAGCCGCCGAGTCGACCAGCGCGCCGTTGCTCGTCGCGCTCGACGGCGTCACCGATCCGCGCAACCTGGGCGCCGTCGTCCGATCGGCGGTCGCGTTCGGGGCGGACGGCGTGATCATCCCGCAGCGCCGGGCCGCCGGCATGACGGCCGTGGCGTGGCGGACGTCAGCGGGAACCGCAGCGCGCATCCCGATCGCCCAGGTCACCAACCTCGTCCGGGCGCTCAAGGATTGCCAGCAGGCCGGCCTGTTCGTGGTCGGCCTCGACGCCGACGGCCCGACGTCCCTGGACGCGCTGGATGCCGCCGAGGATCCGATCGTGGTGGTCGTCGGCTCCGAGGGACGCGGGCTGTCGCGGCTGGTCGGTGAGACGTGCGACTTGACCGTCTCGATCCCGATGTCCGGCGCCGCCGAGTCGCTGAACGCCTCGGTGGCCGCCGCGGTGACTCTCGCGGAGATCGCGCGCCGCCGCCGGGCATGACGTCGCTTCTGCTCGACCGGCAGGGGTTGACGGAGCTGCCCGCTCTGCCTGCGGACCTGGTCGAGCTCTCGGCGTGGCAGCTGCGGACGCTCGACCTCGGCCACAACCGGCTCACCTCGCTGCCTTCGCGCATGCCGGACGTCGCTGAGTACCTGTACCTGCACGACAACCGGCTTCGCGCGCTGCCGTCCGGGCTGCGTGAACTGCGACGACTGCGCTATCTGAACGTGTCGGGTAACCCGCTCGGCGACTTGCCGGGTGGCATCGGCGAGTTGGCCGGCCTCGTCGAGCTGCGCGCCGAAGGTTCCGGCCTGACGGCGCTGCCCGACTCGATCGGACGGCTCGGGTCTCTGCACGAGCTGTCGGTTCGCGACAACGCGATCACCGCGTTGACACCGCGGATCGGCGACCTGACCAACCTGCGCCGCCTGGACCTGCGCAACAACGGACTGCGCGCCCTGCCCGAGGAGATCCTCGGACTCCCCGTCCTGGACAAGCTGGATCTTCGGTGGAACCGCGACCTGGACGTGCCGTGGCTCGCCGAACTCGGACGTCGCGGCTGTGTCGTGTGGCCGCTGAGTTCTACCGGACCTCGGCGAGCGCTGCCCGGCGTCGACCACGACGCCGGGCGGCCAAAAGCGACGCTTAGCCGAGGCGCTCGCCGGAGTCCGGGTTGAATGCGTGCTCCTCGTCCTTGCGGACCTCGACGCTGATCGTGTCGCCGATCCGCGGCGGGATGCGCCCGTCGAAGCGAACGACGAACTGCTTGGCGTTGAGCTCGTCTTCCTGCGGCATTGTGCCGTGCACGTAGGCGTCGGCGCCGAGCTCTTCGACGAGGTTCACGTGCAGCTGCAACGCGCCGGTGCCGCCTTCGGAGGAGACGTGGAAGGACTCGGGACGCACGCCGAGCGTGATCTTCTTCAGATCGGCCGCCCCGACGGCATCGAGCACCGCCTTGGAGAGCGGCAACACGGCGTTACCGAGGCGTGCACCGCCATCGACGAGGTCGACGTCCCGCAGGTTCATCGCAGGCGAGCCCATGAAGCCGGCGACGAATGCGTTGCCGGGCTTGTCGTAGAGGTTTCGTGGGGTGTCGACCTGCTGCAGCAGGCCGTCCTTCAGCACCGCCACCCGGTGGCCCATCGTCATCGCCTCGACCTGGTCGTGCGTGACGTAGATGGTCGTCGTGCCCAGGCGTGCCTGCAGCGCCGCGATGTTGGCGCGGGTCTCGACGCGCAGCTTGGCGTCGAGGTTGGAAAGCGGCTCGTCCATCAGGAAGACGGAAGGTTCGCGCACGATCGCGCGACCCATCGCCACGCGCTGGCGCTGGCCGCCGGACAGGGCCTTCGGCTTGCGGTCGAGGTAGGGCTCGAGGTCGAGCATCTTGGCCGCCTCGCGGACCTTCTGCGCGCGCTCGGCCTTCGGCACGCCCTTCAGCTTGAGCGCGAAGCCCATGTTCTCGGCGACGGACATGTGCGGGTAGAGGGCGTAGTTCTGGAAGACCATCGCGATGTCGCGATCCTTCGGCGGCTTGGTCGAGACGTCCTTGCCGGCAATGTGGATCTGGCCCTCGTCGACGTCCTCGAGCCCGGCGAGCATCCGCAGCGCGGTGGACTTGCCCGAGCCGGACGGGCCCACCAGCACCATGAACTCGCCGTCCTCGATGTCGAGGTTCAGCTGGTTGACTGCGGGGATCGTGCTGCCAGGGTAAATGCGGCTGGCGTCGATGAACTTTACTTCGGCCATGGGGTTCTCCCTGTCGGTGTGTCAGGACCGCGCCGGGTACGGGTTGCCGGGCCTAATCGACAACCTCACGGATTTCCGATCGGTCAGCGGGCCTCCGCCCCACCGATGAGTAGGCGGCGCCGGCCGACCGGCATAGCGGTCAGGTGACCACATTGGACAGGGGTGAGCTGTGCCACGTCAAGCTGCGGGGTTGGTAAGTGTCCAGAACCTCAGCTTTCCGTCACGTTCATCTTCGAATCGGCCGCCGTTCGCCTCGATGACTTTGCCGTACGCGACGTTGTCGACGTCGCAGGTGACGAGCACGTCGTCGATGCCCAGCTCGCGTGCTCGCGGCAGAGCCGCGCGCAGCATTGCGGTGGCGTGACCCTGCCTGCGGGCGGTCGGGCGGACGTCATAGCCGATGTGCCCGCCGACGTTCAGTAGCCAGTCGGTGAGCCGGTGCCTTATCGCGAGACGGCCGAGGTACTCGTCGCCTTCGACCCACCACAGCGTCGTGCAGGGCACATAGCCGACGGGCCGAGGCGCATCGTCGAGCGATTGCGCGCGCAGCGCGTTCGTGTACTCGGCGAACGCCGCGGGCCGGTGCCAGGACGCGCTGTTGGTCCGGATCTCATTGCCGACCATCGTGTGGTCGTCGGCGTCGCCGCGTCCCTCGGCCTGGAACTCGGCCATCGCCTTGAGGAACGACGCGTGCACGCGGGTCGTGGGCGCGACGAATTAGGGCATCCTCAGAGTCAATCAGCAGGCTCCATCGCTTTTTGCCACACGTAGAAGTCGTCCGGGGGCGCCTCGCCGCGTAGCGTCGCGACTTCGTCCCGGATGGCGATCATGATCGTGTCCGTGATCTCGCGGAGGAGCTCGCCCGTCGGCTCGGCCTCGTGTGCCTCTCGGTAGCGGTCAAGGTCGATCGGCGGTCCGACGATCGCCTCGACGATCGGACGGAACCGACGCTTCTTCACTTCCTGCGCACCCCACTGCCCGATCGTGATGACCGGGACGTTCGGCGCCAGCAGAGCGAGCCGTGCGACGCCCGTCTTGGCCTGCATCGGCCATTGGGCCGGATCCTTCGTGACAGTGCCCTCCGGGTAGATGACCACCGCCTCGCCGGCATCTAGTGCCTCGACGGCTGCTCTCAGCGAGTCGGACGCGTTCGTCGTACCCCGATACACCGGAATCTGCTCGGCGCCGCGCATCAGTATGCGGAGTCCGGCCACGTCGTACAGCGTGCTCTTGACGAGGAACCGCGGGACGCGTCCTGACTGCCAGACCATGCGCGCCATCAGCAGGGTGTCGAAGTGCGAGACATGGTTCAGCGCAATGATGACGCCGCCTTGCACCGGGATCCGGTCAAGGTTGCGCCAGCGCATCCGGAACAGCAGCGCGTCGAGCGGATAGATGATCATCACGCAGAGGCGGATCCAGAATCCGGCCTTCGGTTTGTAGAGTCGGCTCACGGCGCCTCCTGGCTGCTGGCTGACGCAAGTCTGCTGGATATACGTGCGGGACGTCGCGTCAGGTTCCGGGCGTTGCGCCCCGTCGCACCGCTTGCCGCCGTGGCGGGCCTCGGTGTAATTCTGTAAGCGTGGAGTCGATATTCGAGCACGCGGGCGGGCAGCAGGCGCTGCACGATTTCGTCGACGTCTTCTACGGCACTGTGCTGGCCGACCCGATCCTGCAGCCACTGTTCGGCGACGGCCGCCCTGAACACGTCGCCCGCCTGACTGCGTTCGAGGCCGAATCCTTCGGCGGCCCAGACACGTTCACCCGCGAGCTCGGCTTTCGCCACCTGATCGACGTCCACCGCGGCCTCAACATCAGCGAGGAGCAGCGCGCCCGCTTCGTCGAGCTCTACCTCGCCGCCGCCGACGCCGCCGGCCTCCCCACCGACGCGCCCTTCCGCGAGGCGCTGCGCTCACACGTCGAGTTCGGCTCGTACATCGCCATGCAAAACTCGCACGCCAGGACTGAGGACGAGCTGCATCCGCTGCGCGAGGTCCCCAAATGGCAGTGGCCCGGGTAGCCAGCCCGACCGCGCTGGGCGCCGGGTGCGGTCCCTTCGCTGAACTACACTGCGATGTCTGCCGGCGTGGCGCAATTGGTAGCGCACCCGACTTGTAATCGGGCGGTTCGCGGTTCGAGTCCGCGCGTCGGCTCCGCTTCTGGTTCAGCAATTCCGGGGGCTCTAGCAACTATCAAAGATCATGTAGTTGATCTTTGTCCATGGCGCTGTCAAGCACCTGACTTACTGCCGGGTGGTGAACGCCAATCAACCAACAGGTGCCTGCTTAGTGCAAGGCCTCAGCGTTCGGGCAGGGCGGGCTGGTACTCGCGCGTATCCGACGTTGATGTGATCGCGCACGCGGACCGTTGATCGGTGGCCGCAACGGATCGGGTCGCTGATCGGACCGTGGAGCGCCGCGGAGGGGCAACGTCATACCGCGAGGCTGAATGGTGGGTACTGGTCGGTGATCAGGACGAATGCGTAGGCGATCACCCGGTTGTGCCAGCGGATGACGCCCTCGACGAAGTCGAAGATCCCGCGCGGATACCGCCCGGTGAACAGGATCGCGAACCAGGCGACGATGACCACCACGATCACGGCAATGTCCAGGAAGAACAACACGATGTAATGGGGGATGGCGAGAAACCACTTCACCAGGGGAAGCCACCGGTTCAGATCGCGCTGCGCATCGGGGTAGGTGTAGTCGAGGTGTACGGACTGGCGATCATCCGTGGCGGGGTACCGGTCGTCCATCAGCGCCACGAAGATGCCGACCCGGTTCGCGAACCGCTGCAGCTCGAGGTTCCAGTCGAACCACCACCGCGGGTACTTCTGGCGGAACAGGATCATCAGCAGCGGAGCAAGGACCAGTAAGCCACCGGCTCCCGCCCCGGCCCATCCGCCCGTTGACGAGTGCCAGCCGCCGCCGCCCGATACCGCGCCCAGCACGATCGCGATCGGGATAATGACGATGATGCGGAAGGCCGTGGTCACCCGGTTCAGCGCTCGATCCGGGTAGTCGACCGAGAAGTGAACCGGATAGGTCGTCGTTGGTTGCATTACCCGCTCCTTCCGAACCCAGGGACAGTGACCGTCACGCTATGCAGCCCAGGGCGCTGGCGCGAGAGTCGGTTGCGCGGTCCGCTTGTACCGTGTGGGCGCCTGACTTGTCCAGAGCCCGAGCCGAACCCGCCCAACCAAGCATCAGCGTGCTTTGACGGCACGAGTGCGGAGCCACTCGCACAGATCCCTCCGCCTGTGCTGACTGAACCGACCGCGGGTCCTCGGCCGGTGGGCGTCCAATCGACGGTCCGCGCGCTTGCCCTCTCACTAATCGCAAGCAGATCCGTGCGTTTCGCTGAGCGCTCCTTCATGCAGGTTCATGCGGCCGGATTGAGCGCGATCTGCCCCGGGTTTCGTAGCTCAGTGCCAGCTTGAGGAGTTTGTGTCAACGACGGCCGAATTTTGACCCCCTGGCGACGACACGGTCAGTTTTCAACCGTCGGCGACAGAGTTTGGATGCGCACGGGTCAGGTTGACGGCCGCGCCTACCCCGATTGGTGCGGCGCGGTCGTGCGCGCGAGGCACGGTCGCGATAGCACGGATGAGCTCTACACCCTCTGCCTCAGACGTTTCACCGAGCTGCGGACTCGGGTGCGGTCGGCGGGTGGATCAAGGTCGCATGGCCGTGTCATCGTTATGCACGTGGTCATGATCACTGTCCTGGTCTTCCTGTCTTGCAGCGGCGACCCCGACCCCGAGGCCGTGCCGCGCTGCCGCTGCACCCGGGACGCTGGTAGCTGCGGAGAGGGCCTTCGGCACTTGCGCTGAGCCGATCAGAGTCTTTGAATTGGGGCGCCCCGGAACGCGGGGAGCGGGTGAGAGCGATGAGCGGTTCTGACGGTTTCCCAGACGGCCGCGAAAGCCCCCCATTAGGCTCGCCGCCACCGCCTGACTCAACCGGCCAGGAAGATGTGCTGGGGCTGCGCATCGCCGCGGCGCTCATCGACCTGGTGTTGCTGGCCGGGCTGTTCGTGATCATGGGCGCGACCGTGGGCGAAACCAGCACGACAGGCGGGTTCTATGTCTCCCTGAATGGGTGGTGGTTGGTCGCATTCGTGGCCCTGGCGCTGCTGTACTACTTTGCGCTGGAGGCAGTGACCGGGCAGACCGTCGGCAAGCGCGTGCTCGGCCTGCGGGTTACTCGTGCGGGTGAGCGCGCGTCGGTGGGAGCGGTGGCGGTACGCACCCTGCTGCGCGTTGTCGACGTGCTGCCGGGCACGTACTTGGTCGGCTTCATCACCGTGCTGGCTACCGGCGCTCGCCGGCAGCGTCTTGGCGATCTTGCGGCCGGGACATCCGTGGTGCGCACACCGGTGGGCCACCGTGGTTTGGCGCTCGTGGCGCTGGCGGTCGTCGTGCTGGCAGCGGCAGGCCTGTCGGTGTACCGGGTCAACACGCCG